>Ga0256840_1003466_pt1 | contig 12691 bp, 12 predicted proteins | sample 355202metaG_FD_185969 | JGI IMG/M metagenome (GOLD analysis project Ga0256840, IMG submission 185969) | Hydrothermal vent microbial communities from Mid Atlantic Ridge, Atlantic Ocean - 355-202 | ecosystem: Environmental > Aquatic > Marine > Hydrothermal vents | place: Atlantic Ocean: Mid...
GGTTCCGTCATTAATTTACTATTCAGATACAGAAAAATTCTTTGATAAATATTACGAAGATATTATCTGGCTAAAGTCTGAATATGAAGAAAACACAGGGCAACCAATGCAAATTCCTCATCAAATGAAAAATCATTTAGCTTGGTTTGCTTTTGAGGAGACTGCTAGGAAGTTGTGGGAGGCTAAATAAGCCTCTTTTAAATAAATTACTATCTTTGTTGAAAAGAAAATAGATATGGGAATTTTTAAAAATCACCTTTCTTAAAACGAATGAGTTTCCTATTTTGTGGTCTTTAAGAAGTCATCCAAAAAAACAGTCGCAATATGTGACGTAATATGTATAATTGTGAGGAATTTATAGTCCAAGAAAAAGATAAATATGAGAGTCTTCTACAGTATGTAAAATTATTAATAGTTTTAAAAAATTAAAATGAATAAACAACAACTAGCCGCTAAAATTTGGGAATCTGCTAATCAAATGCGTTCTAAAATTGAAGCCAATGAATATAAAGATTACATCTTAGGCTTTATTTTTTATAAATTTTTATCAAATAAAGAAATTCAGTTTTTAGAAAAGGAAGATTTTACCCAAGAAGATATACAAGCGCTTACCGAAGATGATGAAGAAACGGTAAAGTACATCAAAAAAAATATCGGTTATTTTATTGGCTACGATGATTTGTTTAGTACTTGGATTGAAAGAGGAAAAGACTTTGATGTGTCTAATGTGAGAGATGCCTTATCTGCTTTTAGTCGGTTAATTAGTCCTGTGCATAAAAAACTATTTGATGGTATTTTTGACACCCTACAAACAGGGTTGAGTAAGTTGGGCGAAAGTGCGGCTAAACAGACTAAAGCCATTAGCGATTTGCTACACTTAATCAAAGATATTCCTATGGATGGAAAACAAGATTATGATGTACTAGGCTATATATACGAATATTTAATTGAAAAATTTGCTTCTAATGCAGGTAAAAAAGCTGGAGAATTTTATACACCGCAAGAGGTTTCTACTTTGATGTCGGATATTGTGGCTTATCATTTAAAAGATAAAAAACAAATTGAAATCTACGACCCTACAAGTGGCTCGGGTTCTTTGCTTATTAACATAGGTGCTAGTGTAGCCAGACACAACGATGGTAAAGACAATATTAAATATTTTGCTCAAGAGCTAAAGAAAAATACCTACAACCTTACTAGAATGAATTTGGTAATGCGTGGTATTTTGCCGAGTAACATTGTAACCCGAAACGGAGATACTTTGGAAGATGATTGGCCTTATTTTAATGACAACGACCCAGTAAACTCGTACAATCCGCTTTATGTAGATGCCGTAGTGTCTAACCCGCCATATTCGCAAGCTTGGAATCCAGACCATAAAGAAAACGACCCACGATATGCCCGTTTTGGTATTGCTCCAAAAACAAAAGCCGATTATGCGTTTTTATTGCACGACTTATACCACATAAAACCAGATGGTATTATGACTATAATATTGCCACACGGTGTGCTTTTTAGAGGTGGCGAAGAAGGAAAAATTAGAAGAAATTTAATAGAACAAAACCATATAGATGCCATTATTGGCTTGCCTGCTGGTATATTTTTTGGCACAGGAATTCCTACGGTTATTTTAATTTTAAAACAAAACAGAGTAAACAGCGATATCTTAATTATAGATGCGTCTAAAGGTTTTGTAAAAGAAGGGAAATTTAACAAAATACGTGCTTCTGACAACAAACGCATTACCGATACGGTGCGAGATAGAATTACAATTCCTAAGTTTTCTAAACTGGTAACAAAAGAGACTATTCGTGAAAACGATTACAACCTAAATATTCCTAGGTATGTAGATTCTGCTGAAGTTGCCGAAAATTGGGATATTTACGCCACTATGTTTGGCGGTATTCCTGCTAGCGAAATTGAGCAACTGGCTGCTTACTGGAAGGCTTTTCCTAACCTAAAAGAAGCATTGTTTACCAAAAACAATGAAAACAACTATGGTTTAAAAACCAAAGAAACAACGCAAACCATAACAGCGCACAAAAGCGTACAAGACTTTATTAATACGTTTAACAATGCGTTTAGCAGTTTTGAAACATACTTAAAAACTACATTGCTAACTAATGCCGAAAACCTAAATATAGCAAAAGAAAAAACAATTTTGGCTAACGATATGTTTAACCGATTGGAAAGCAGTAGCCTGATAGACAAATACACCAGCTACCAATTGCTAGACGACCAATGGCAAGTGATAAGTGTAGATTTAGAAATAATACAAACCGAAGGTTTAGGAGCTACCAAAATTGTAGAACCCAATATGGTGCTGAAAAAGAAAAACGGAAAAGATACCGAAATACAAATTGGGTGGAAAGGACGCATTATGCCTTTTGACTTGGTACAAGAAACCTATTTGAAAAAAGAACTAGAGGCTTTAACCCAAAAAGAAAACCGTTTGCTTGCTATTGCTAGCGAAATGGAAGAAATACTAGGCACTTTTTCTGAAGAAGAAAAGGAAGAAGAAACCATAAACGAAGCCAAAGATGCCTTTGTAAACGCAAAAGTGATAAGCGAGGCAAAAAAATACAGTGCCGAACAAAAGAAAAAAGTTGTTTTTGCTACCGATAGCTACCAAACCAAAATACTAAATACAGCTAAACTCTTGGCAGAAGAAAAAGCCTTAAAAAAACAACTAAAAACCGAAACCGCAGCCCTACACCTAAAAACAAAGAAAACAATAGAGGCACTTACAGACGCACAAGTAAACGAACTCTTAGCCTTAAAATGGATACACCCCTTGGTTGCTAGCATACACCAACAACCAAAAGACCTCATAAAAACACTTAGCAATACCGTAAACACCTTGGCACAAAAATACGCCACTACCTATGCCGATATTGCCCAAGAAATAAATACCGCAGAGACCAATTTGGCAACTATGATAGCCGATTTGACAGGAAGCGAAACCGATATGCAAGGCTTAAACGAACTAAAAAACCTACTTAATGGAAAATAAGATTAAAAATAAACCAAAGGTTCGGTTTGATGGGTTTGTGGAGGAATGGGAGGAAAGTAAATCTATTGATTTGTGTTCAATTTCAACAGGAAAAAGTAATACACAAGATAAAATAGAAGATGGACAATATCCTTTTTATGTTCGCTCTGCTACTATTGAAAGAAGTAATAGATATTTATTCAATGAGGAAGCTGTTCTTACTGTTGGTGATGGAGTTGGAACAGGAAAAGTATATCATTATGTAAATGAAAAATATGATCTCCATCAAAGAGTTTATCGAATGTTTGACTTTAATAAAGTGACGGGGAAATACTTTTATTATTTCTTTTCAAATAATTTTCAAAAGCGAGTTCGAGCTATGACGGCAAAAACTTCTGTTGATTCAGTTAGAATGGAAATGATTTCAGATATGTCAATAATATATCCAAATCTAATTAAAGAACAAATATGTATTACAGATTACTTCCAAACCATAGACCAGCTCATAGACCAACAGCAACAAAAACACGACAAGTTGCGCATACTAAAAAAAGCAATGCTTGCTAAAATGTTCCCAAAAGAAGGGGCTACTACCCCCGAAATTAGATTTAAAGGCTTTACCGAGGAATGGGTGGAGAAAAGTTTGGGGGAGGTTGCTAATAGATTTGATAATCTTAGGATACCTATTAAAGCTGAAAAAAGAGTTTTTGGAAACACACCTTATTATGGTGCAAACGGTATTCAAGGTTACGTTGATGGTCATACACATAATGGAGAATTTATATTGGTTGCGGAAGATGGAGCAAACGATTTAAAAAATTATCCTGTTCAGTATGTAAAAGGTAAGATTTGGGTTAATAATCACGCTCACGTACTCCAAGTAAAAAAAGATATTGGAAATAATTTATTTTTAAAATATTCAATATCTCAAACTAATATTGAGCCATTTTTAGTTGGTGGTGGTCGTGCCAAGTTAAATGCCAATACTATGATGAATATTGATATTCAATTTCCGTCAATCAAAGAACAGACCCTAATCGGTTCTTATTTCCAAAACCTAGACCATTTAATCAACCAACACAAAGAAAAGATAGCCAAACTAAAACAACTAAAAAAAGCCTGTTTAAACCAAATGTTTGTCTAAACGCTATAAAAAAAACAAAAAAATGACTTTCAAAAAAGAAACCCAATTTGAAGAAGCCCTCATACAATCGTTAAGCACTAAAGGTTGGGAAAGCGAGGTGCTAAAAAATCCAAGTGAGCAAGACCTGCTAAACAATTGGGCAACTATTCTTTTTGACAACAACAGAGACATAGACCGCCTAAACGACCAGCCACTTACCAATGGAGAAATGCAACAAATAGTAGAGCAAATAAACACCTTGCGTACGCCCTTAAAACTCAATGGCTTTATAAATGGAAAAACCGTGTCTATAAAAAGAGACAACCCCAAAGATACGCTTCATTTTGGTAAAGAAGTAAGCCTAAAAATATACGACCGCCACGAAATAGCTGCAGGGCAAAGTAGGTATCAAATAGTGCAACAACCAAAGTTTCCTACCAAGTCTAAAATACTAAACAATAGGCGTGGCGATATAATGCTACTTATAAACGGTATGCCACTTATACACATAGAACTAAAAAGAAGTGGCGTAGCCGTAAGTCAAGCCTATCATCAAATAGAAAAATATGCCCACGAAGGCATTTTTACAGGTTTGTTTGCTTTGGTACAGCTATTTGTAGCTATGAATCCCGAAGAAACCAAGTACTTTGCCAACCCTGGTCCCGAAGGAACGTTTAACCCTAGTTATTATTTTAATTGGGCAGATTTTAACAACGAACCCATAAACAAATGGGAAGCCGTAGCCTCTTCGTTGCTTTCTATCCCTATGGCACATCAGCTTATAGGTTTTTATACCGTACCAGACGCTACCGATGGAGTGCTAAAAGTTATGCGAAGCTATCAGTACTATGCTGCCAACGCCATATCGGACAAAGTAGCCAAAACCGACTGGAACGGCAAACAGACTTTGGGAGGTCATATATGGCACACCACAGGTTCGGGAAAAACAATGACGAGTTTTAAATCGGCTCAACTTATAGCCAACTCTAAAGATGCCGATAAGGTTATTTTTCTAATGGATAGAATAGAACTAGGCACACAGTCATTAAAAGAATATAGAGGTTTTTCGGACGCTAATGAAGCCGTACAAGCTACCGAAAACACAAGTGTACTAATTAGCAAACTAAAAAGTACCGACCCTGCCAATACGCTAATAGTAACTTCTATCCAAAAGATGAGCAACATCAATGACGAGGAAGAAGAAGGGTTAAACGCACGAGATTTGGAAATAATGAGTAGCAAACGTGTCGTCTTTATAGTAGATGAAGCGCACCGTTCTACCTTTGGCGATATGCTTATCACTATAAAAAACACTTTTCCGTCAGCGCTGTTTTTTGGTTTTACAGGTACGCCTATAAAAGAAGAAAATCAGAAAAAAATGAATACTACCGCTACTGTATTTGGAGATGAACTCCATAAATATAGTATTGCAGACGGTATTAGAGACGGCAATGTACTCGGTTTTGACCCATACAAAATACTAACCTACAAAGACCGAGATTTAAGAAAAGCCGTAGCACTAGAAAAAGCAAAAGCAAAAACCGAAGCAGAAGCCCTTTCTGACCCCAAGAAAAAGAAAGTATTTAACAAGTTTATGACCACCATTAATATGGCAGGACATACAGATGATAAAGGCAAGTATATATTGGGAATAGAAGATTATTTACCCTCATCACAATACGACAGAGACGCACACAAAGAAAAGGTAGTAGAAGATATTTTGAGCAATTGGACTACGCTGAGCCAAGACAATAAATTTCACGCTATTTTTGCAACGCATAGCATTGCCGATGCAATAGATTATTACCAACGCATTAAAAGTAAAAAGTCGGGACTAAAAATCACCGCCCTTTTTGACCCCAATATAGACAACAACGGTTGTTATGCCTACAAAGAAGACGGCTTAGTAGAAATTATAGAAGATTATAACAAACAATACGAGCAAGATTTTAATCTAGCCAATCACGCTAAATTCAAAAAAGATATAGCAGCTCGGTTAGCACACAAAGAACCACACGTAAGAATTGGAAACACCCCCGAAAAACAACTTGATTTGCTAATAGTAGTAGATCAAATGCTTACAGGGTTTGACTCTAAATGGCTCAATACCTTGTATATCGACAAAGTATTGAAGTACGAAAATATTATTCAAGCCTTTTCACGAACCAATCGTCTTTTTGGTCCTGACAAACCATTTGGTACTATTCGGTATTACCGCATGCCACATACAATGGAACGCAATATAAATGATGCTATAAAACTATATTCAGGAGACAAGCCTATAGCTCTATTTGTAGAGCATTTAGATTATAATTTAAAAGCAATGAATGCTGTTTTTGAAGCAATAACGCATTTGTTTACGTCTGCAAATATCAAAAACTTTGAAGACCTCCCATCCGAGCCATCAGAGAAGGGTAAGTTTGCCAAACTTTTTAAATCATTAAACGCCCATCTTGAAGCTTCAAAAATACAAGGATTTAATTGGGAAAAATTAGCGTATGATTTTGAAAAAGATGGGAAGAAAGAAACCGTAGTGTTAAATTTTGATAAGAATACCTATTTAATTTTGGCACTACGATACAAGGAATTATTTAATGGAGGAACAGGAGCAGGAGGAGATTTGGGAGACGTACCATATGATATAGACGGCTATTTGACCGAAATAGATACAGGCAAAATAGATTCAGATTATATGAACTCTCGTTTTGACAAGTTTCTAAAAACACTCCAAGACAAAACACTAGACAAAATCGACATTCAAAAAATGTTAGACGAACTATATAAAACCTTTGCTTCATTGTCTCAAGAAGAACAAAAATATGCCAATATATTTATACACGATGTTCAAAGCGGAACAGCAAAACTTGTAAGCAATAAAACGTTTAGAGATTACTTAACCGAATATCAGTACAATGCCAAAAACGAACAATTTCAAGAAATTTCAGCTACTTTGGGCTTAGATAAATCGAAGTTGATGAAATTAATAGGTTGTGGCGTTACAGAATCGAACATAAATGACTATGGTCGTTTTGATGATTTAAAAGACAGTGTAGATAAAGCAAAGGCAAAGGTATATTTTGAAGAATTAGAAGGAAAGAAAATACCTGCTTTTAAAATCAATATAAAAACCCACAATTTACTTCAAGATTTTATAATTAGTGGAGGGTTTGAAATATAAATAAGCAAAACCAATGTTAAAATGTATAGAAAAATTGTTCGTAAAAACCTGTTAGATTATTGCAAATTAGATACTCTAACAATGGTAGAGCTTTATAATAAACTTTTAGAAATATAGAGTGTCTGTCTTCTATAAAAACTAATCTTAAACGACAAAACCCATTCCAAAGTTTTTACAAAACATTTGCAAAGAGTTTAGACCTTGTTAATTTTTCGTAAGCACCTTTTTCCTTTGTCAAAGGAGCAAACACTCAAAAAATGGTTTGATAAATCTCAGCAAGTATGCAAATCAAACCTATTCAGATGTACATCGGAGTTTGACTTGCAGACTTGTCGGGAGACCCGAACCCCTACCGACCGAGTTCCATTTCACGCGTTCCTTTGTGCATTTCTTTGATAAGAGATAGTTGCTTTAATCGTTCTTGCACCTTTTCTAATTGGAGTATTTTCTCTTTTGGTACTTGTAATGTACTAAACCGATACTTCCGTTCTAGATACAAAATCCCGCGAATTTTACCACGATAAGTGTAGATTTTTAAGTCTTTAGTTTTTTGAATTTGTTGTGTGAATTCGGAGAATTTACCAACCTTTTGCATTAAGTCGTTTACCATATCTGCAACCAGTTCTTTTTGTGTTTTCTTATCGCCAATTCGTAATTTTAATTGATACTCTTTTTCTTTACGATGATTACGATTTTCCTTAGTAATATCTCGCGAAATTTGTCTTTTCTTAATAGTGTGAATGATGGAATTTTCAAGTTCAGGAAACTTTCCTTTATGATAACTTTCAAAGTCATTTAGCAATTTTTTCATTTGCTGATGACTCATTCTCAATCGCTCTTTACTTCGTAAATTATTAGCACTTATCATTAAATGGATATGCTGATTATCATGAGATTTGGCAATAACGAGCGCATTTTGAATTCCGCGAAATTCAATATATTTTTCCATTAAATCTTTCAGCATTGGTTTGGTAATTTTGTCCTTATCTTTTTTGGAAATCGCTAAAATGGTATGATAGAAAGCCACACCATTTTTTCGTTTTGATAAATATTTATAGTTCTCTAAAAAATCTTTATGCATTGTTTTTAAATCCAAACGATTTATATTTTGTAAAATAATTGGTGCTTCAAAAGGGTTTTTGATTCGTCCTTTATCCGTTAGAATATAATTTACTAATTGTTTTGCAGAATAGATATTCTTTCTCGATTTGAATTTGATAATCATAGTTTAGACAGTTAAAAATTTCGCGATTTCTTGTAATAATTTAGGTAAGAACAAATCATCTTTAGCAATTTGATTTTTCAACCAAATTTCAATTCTTGGTGGATTTTTCAAAGCGTTAGAAATGTATTTATCCAATGCAGAAATATCCATTTTGATAGATTGAATATCGTTTACTGTAATGTTTTCAGATAAATGAATATATTGAATAGATTCAGTAACTCGACGATTAATTTCTCGCAACAATTTTTCAATTTCCAAAAGCGTTTCCTTTTCTGGATAAATAAAAGTGGCGTTTAAATAAGCAAAGATTAAGGCTTTTAAAAATGGTGAAACTTTCATTTTATATTTGGTTGCCTGTTCTTCTAAATATTCAAATTCCTCTGGTGTAAAAATCAAAGTTTTTCGCTTATTTTTTACATTAAATTCGTGATTGTAATCTTTGGCATAATCCGAGCGATACGCTTTCTTAAACTCGTTTATTTTCGCGGGATTTCCTTTTTCAATTAAACCACTTTCAAAAAGTTTATTTTGTAAATTATTCTTCTTCATTGCTTTTTGGTTTAGGAGTTAAGGAAATTAAGTTTGGTAAAATGATGGAGTTTTTCGGTAATTTCATAGGTCTAATTCTCGTTTTCCTACGCAATGGAAACTGCTTAAAATAAGGTTTCATTTTCATAATTAGTGGTGGTTTATTACGATAAACAAATATTGCCTGATTGCTTTTTAACTGAATCAATTCCTGAACTGTCATTAGTTCCCTATCGCTCAAATATGGTTTGGTTTGTGGTTGAATGGCAATACCTTTGCGACCAAACGACTGGCTCAAAGTTCTCGCTATTTCGAGCGACATTCCGTTAAATATGACTTTGTTTGCCGAAGAACCATTATAAATCGTGGAAGCACCATTTGCACCATGCTTTTCTACGAGTTGCTGAAAATCTTGAATTAGCATTACTAGAGCAGTATTGTAACGTCGCATTGTTGTGGCGAGCAATGAGAAATTATTAATTTTTAATTGCGAAAACTCATCAAGGTAAACGAATAACGTTTTTTTTGGTTTATTTTCTTGGATATAATTAAAAAGTTGCGAATAGAAAATAGAAAGCAAAAAACTATAAAATCCCAGTTTTGTTTCTGGCACGATGATGAATAAAGCAGAACGTTTTTTACCTTTGCTTAATTTGGAAAAATCAATTGTATTTCGCGAAGTTAAGAAACTAATTCCTGCGTCAGATAGTTTATCGAGTGCCTGTAAAGCACTTGAAACCATTCCAGAAGTAATTTTATTATCCGCTGAAGAAAATCCTAAAAAATCATTAAATACACTTTCTGAACCATTCATTGCTACAAATTCTTGTAACAAATCATAGTGTTGCAAAAGATGGCGTAAATTCGCGAGATTTTGAAATTCTGTAGGTTGCGTTTTGAGTAATCTTAGGCAGATATAAATAATATTTTGTCCGCCAAAATTCCAATATGAATTATCTGAATTTTTCTGATTTGGATAAGCCGTAGAAATCAATAATTCGCTCAGTTGTTTTAAATCTGAATCGTTTTTGCAATTTGCCACAGGATTAAAAAACGAAGATTTGGAAATATCTTGCAAATTCAAAACTTGAATATCGTAACCTTGTTTTTTGAGAAAGCCACTCGTTTTTTGAAAAATATCGCCATCTACATCTGTTACCACGAAATTATTTTTTCCTGCAAGTATGGACGGAATAATTATAGTACTTGTCTTGCCTGTTCCTGAACCACCAATTACCAAAGTATGCTCTTTGGATTTTTTAATTCGCAATTTCTTTTTTCCATTAAGGCAAACGCCTTTATTCCAGATTGAAATCAGGCTCAGTCTGTCAGAAAATTTCATAAATTTCGCGGAATATTTGCCTTTCCGAAATTCTGGGTCTGCACCGAATATCACTTGCAACAAATGAAATATTCCTTTGAGAATAAAAATAAAGAAATCAAAAAATGCTTCGAGAAATTTTTCCATAAAAATGAGTTTAAAATTGGTTAAAAAAGACTTTTAATCCACGAGATTAGAGTTCCTAGAAATTTGAAAAATTCGGAGACTAACACTCCCAAAAATTTGAAAATTCCTTCCAAAAATTTAAATGTGAATTTTAGAAAACCCTCCAAAAACTTCCCTATAATTTTAAAAATAAAAGCAATTAGTTTCCCAAAAACACCACCAACCGAAGTTAGAGATTTTGGATAAACGATGATTGCCACAGTCAATAAGGTCAGAATTTGAAGGGTCATAATGTATAACAGAGGTTTAAGGTTAGACCAAAAGTTTTTTTTCGCGGGATTCTATCGTTCACGAAAAATTCCCTTTGATGGATTTTGTTTAACTCTTTCTAATTCTTCTAAGCGTGCTTTTCGCCTATCTTGAACACCTAAAAGAAAACCCTGAATTAGCGCTTTATATTTCTTTAAATTCGATTTACTTTCTCGCATTTTCAGAATTTCCTCTTTAATTTTTGGTAAATTTTCCACAGGAAAAAGTGAACCCAAAATATAGCCTTGATTAAAATCTTTACGATTATTTTTATCAGTATTAAAAAACATATTTTTTGAATTTTCGCGAAATTATCTCGAACGACCTTGTGTTTTAGAACGACCTTTTTTGGTTTTTGCCAAAACTTGTTTTCGTGCTTGTAATTGTTGTTCTAGTCCGATTTCAAATCCTTCGGATAAATCCAACCAACGCTGTTTGTCATTTGATTTTTCGGCAAGTTCTTTAAATTTAGTTTTTAAGGCTTGTGAGAATTCTAAAGGAATACTCAAACCTAACATTAGTCCTTTTTGCACTAATATTTTTGATGTTTTTGCTGTATTTTTCATAATTAAAATGTTTTAAATGATTTAGATTCTAAATAATTTTCGATACTCTCTAATTTGTAGAGTAAAGTTTTTGGAGTAGGCATCGTGTATTCTATTACTCCACTTTTGCGGAAATTCCACATGGTAGTTGAACTTTTCACGCCTAATAATTCTTTGGCTTTCTTTTCAGAAATCCAAACTGGTTTTTCTTTTTGAGTTTTAGAAATTCGTTCCGAAATTTCCAAAACCAATCTGTAAAACGTCTCCTCGTCTGCCACGAGGAGCGTTTTAATTTCTTTATCGCTTATTCCAAACATATCAGTCGAGTATTAGATTTGCACCGATAAAAACTTCGGCATTTCGTTTTTCCAACAATTTTTTATACCATTTAGAAATGGCTAAAAATTGACTGTCTGTACCTAAAACTGGATTGTAAATGATAAAAATTTCCACACCATCTAAATCGTTCGATAATGGTGCGTTTTGCATTAAAATTTTCGTTAATTTCGCGGGATTCTGAGAAAAATCATTATCCGAATAAGACGAATAAAACGAAGAATTTTCAAATAAATCAGTATAGACAATCAAAACTTTACGTTGTGCATTGGAGCGAGATAATTTTCGCAATTCTTTAGAAAGTGGAATGAAAATAGATGAAGCCTGTTTGCCATTCTCCAAATTTTTATACTCAGTCAATAAATCATCGACTGTTTTCTGAAATTTTTTAATTTCAGATTCCCGCGAATACTGGTTATATTCGCTCATAGATTTTACAGGACGAAGTTTTGCTTGATCTATTTTTGCCAAATGCGTTTCCGTCAAAGTGGAAATTCTAAATTTGCCATAATTGAACGGGTTTTTGTTTAAATTGAATATTTCCAACACATCGTTTGTAGTAATATCAATTTCTGAATGTCCGTTTGAGCCAGTAATATCTATCAAAATAGATACTTCGGCTTGTGTTTCTTTTGGTGGCTGGCAACCACTTAAGATTGCCAAACCTACCAACATACTAAATGCTAATTTCTTCATAATTTTCGTTTTTTGTATTATTTAAAATGCTTGTGTTACTTAATAAATCATCTAAGTTTAATGGAATATCTAAAATTTGGTCAGGTTCAGTTTCTGCAACTTCTGGTAAATTGTTATCTAAATATTCATATTTACTAAATGGATTTGGAATATCGGTTACCGAATCATCCATTGCAATAAAATTTTTATCGTGATTGTATTTGTTCAAAATCCCAACATACAGACAAACCGTTTCGCGGAAAAAGGCATTAATTTCCTCAAAAAATTGATTTAGACTGCCTAGCATATTATTAAATGTTGCTTGGCGACTTT
>Ga0256840_1003467_pt1 | contig 12688 bp, 14 predicted proteins | sample 355202metaG_FD_185969 | JGI IMG/M metagenome (GOLD analysis project Ga0256840, IMG submission 185969) | Hydrothermal vent microbial communities from Mid Atlantic Ridge, Atlantic Ocean - 355-202 | ecosystem: Environmental > Aquatic > Marine > Hydrothermal vents | place: Atlantic Ocean: Mid...
AGTTGCCGGGGTTATGGATGAGCTGGACCATAAAAATCTCAACGAACACCCTGCCTTTTCCAGCAGAAATCCATCATCCGAACGACTGGCAGAGTTCATATATCAGCAGGTTGAAAATGGGTTGTCCTCTTATCCCGGCGTAAGAATGGTCCGGGTAAAGGTGTGTGAAACCCCAAGCAGTGGCGTGATATACCACAAGGGCAGTTGAGCAGTTGCGGGAAAGGATCTGTCTTGCTCATTCCTGCACCGATACCTTGCTGGTTTCGGAGCTGTTCGAAAGCATCCAGGGAGAAGGTAGTCATACGGGATATCCCACCTTCTTTATAAGGCTTGCAGGGTGTAATCTGCGGTGCAGTTATTGTGATACCGAGTATGCCTGGAAAGGGGGGCAACAGATTGCAATTCAGGACCTTGTGACGCAGGTGAAGGCTTCAGGCCTGACCATGGTGCTGCTCACTGGCGGAGAACCGCTTCTGCAGCCTGATGCAGTAGCGCTTTTGGAGATCTTGCTCACTCACGGTTACACCTGCCTCCTGGAGACCAACGGTTCTGTTCCGGTTCAGACAGTTCCGTCCAGGGTTATTAAGATTCTTGACTGGAAGACACCCGGCAGCGGATATCCGGACAGTTTCTGTGTGGAAAATCTGAAATGGATAGGAGAGCAGGACCAGATAAAATTTGTGATAACCTCTCGCAGGGATTATATCTGGGCAATGGAAAAGGTTCACCAGCACAGATTGGAGGCGCTGGTGCAGGTGATTTTTTCACCGGCTGCCGGAATGTTGCAGCCTGTTACCCTGGCAAATTGGCTTATGGAGGATAAACCAAGGATAAGGCTCCAGATTCAGCTTCACCGTTTTCTTTACGGGGATAAAAAAGGTGTTTAGTCCTTCAAAAGCGTTGACAGGGGGCGTGAAATAATGTAAAAGCTATCTTGAATTTTTTCTGAATGAAGCTTCATTTCTATCGAGTGCGATTAACTGCCTGAAACGATACAAAAAGTCACCTATTGGGGGTAGGAGAGCTTATGATTGACATTGATATGTCCCTTGTGGCCTCGATCATTGCAGTGCTGGCATTGATGGCCGTGCTGAATTCCATGCTTTACAAACCGGTTAGGAAGATCCTTGAGGAGCGTGAGGGAAAGATGCAGGCCATTGAGGCGGATGCAGAGAGTTATGCGCGCCGGGTTGACAAGCTGGTCCAGGATTTTGAAAGGCGCATGGAGGAGGCCCGGCAGGCAGGGAAGGCCGAGTTTGAAAAGTTGAGAGAAGAGGCCAGGGAAGAGGAGAGACAGTTGCTGGAGACCGCTCAGCAGGAGGCGGAAAAGAAACGCACTGAGCTTTTGAGTCAGCTGGCCAGCCAGGTAGAGGCTGCCAGAAAAGAGCTTCTCGCTCAGGCAGAGGTTTTTGCCTCGGAAATCGCTCAGAAGTTGCTGGGGAGGGCAGTCTAAATGAAAATCTTCAAATCTCACCATACTGCATCATTGCTGTTGCTCTGTTTCTTTGTAATGGCCGTGACTCTTGGCAGCTCGATAGTATTCGCTTCTGAAGGGGCGCATGGTGGTGCGCATGTCCTGACGCATCAGCAGATAATGAATTTTATATGGCACTGTCTCAATTTTACCCTTCTGGTTCTGATTTTGGTAAAATTTCTCAAAAAGCCCATATCCGACACCCTCAAGGGAAGGATAGAGGGGATCAAGAACTCCTTTGAAGAGCTGGAGGCCAAGAAGGTAGAGGCTGAGAAACGGTATGCAGAGTATGAGAAAAAGCTTGCTGGCGTTGATGAGCAGGCCAAACAGATTCTGCAGAATTTTGTGGAGCAGGGGCAGGCAGAAAAGGAAAAGATTATAGCTCAGGCCCATGCCACTGCAGAGAGGATTAAGGCTCAGGCAGAGTTTTATGTGCAGCAGGAGCTGGATAAGGCCAAGGAAGATTTGCGCAAGGATGTGGCTGAGGCCGCTGTAAGGATAGCTGAGGAGATAATTCAGAAGAATTTGACCGATAAGGATCATTCCAATTTGATCAACGAATACCTTGAAAGGGTGGTGCAGAAAAATTGATTAGCACAGTCTTAGCAAAAAGGTATGCGAAGGCGCTCTTCGCAGTGGCCAGGGAGACCAAGAAACTGAAGAAATATAACACGGTTCTTCAGGATCTGAACAAGTTCCTCAAGGCTAATTCCGATATACAGGCGGCTCTTGAGAGTCCGGTGGTGCCGCTTGAGGCAAAACAGGAGATAGTTGAGGAGCTGATCAAGGCCTACAAAATCGATGAGAACATGGCAGGTTTCCTGAGGCTGCTGGTGGAGCAGAACCGGGTTCATCATCTCTCCGCAATAGCTGACGCCTATCAGGAGTTGATGGATGAGGAGACCGGAGTCGTCAGGGCAAGGGTTATCACTGCAGTGACTGTAGGCAAGGACCTAAAGAAGAAGATGCAGGATGTTTTTGCCAAGGCAACAGGTAAGGATATAGTTCTTGAGGTCAAGAAGGATCCGAGCATCATAGGCGGTGTGATTGCCCATGTAGGCGACAAGGTCTGGGACGGAAGTATAAAAAGCCAGCTTGAAGGCTTTAAAGAATCTATAGGGAGGGGTGAAATAGGATAATGGCACAGATAAAGGCATCCGAGATAAGTGATATAATCAAGAAAAAGATTGAGAAGTTTGAGAAGACTGTAGATCTTGCTGAGACCGGTACTGTCCTCTCTGTCGGCGACAACGTTGCTCGTGTTTACGGGGTCAGGAACTGCATGTCCATGGAGCTTCTGGAGTTCCCTGGCGGCGTGATGGGCATTGCCTTGAACCTCGAGCAGGACAACGTGGGCGTTGCTGTCATGGGTGATTGCTCCAAGATCAAGGAGGGTGATCAGGTCAAGCGTACAGGCAAGATCGCCCAGGTGCCTGTCGGCGAGTGTATGCTCGGCAGGGTAGTGGACGCACTTGGAAACCCCATCGACGGCAAGGGTCCCATTGATGCCAAGGAGTTCCGCCGTATAGAGATGAAGGCTCCTGGTGTTATTGACAGAAAACCGGTCCATGAGCCATGTTACACCGGTCTGAAGGCAGTTGATGCCATGACTCCGGTTGGACGTGGACAGCGTGAGCTGATCATTGGCGACCGTCAGATTGGAAAAACAGCCATTGGCGTTGATGCTATAATAGCACAGAAGAACACCGAGGTTTATTGTATCTATAATGCAGTTGGTCAGAAACAGGCTACAGTTGCCCTGGTGGTTGAGGCCCTCAGGAGAGCAGGTGCCATGGAGTACACTACAGTGGTTGCAAGTAGTGCCAGTGAGCCTGCCTCACTGCAGTACCTCTCCTCCTTTGCTGCAACAGCTATGGGAGAATACTTCCGGGATAATGGCAAACATGCCCTGATCATCTACGATGATCTTTCCAAGCAGGCTGTTGCGTATCGTGAGATGTCCCTGCTGCTCAGGCGTCCTCCAGGACGTGAGGCCTATCCTGGCGATATCTTCTACAATCACTCCAGGCTGCTGGAGCGTTCTGCAAAGCTCAATGATGATCTGGGTGCTGGAAGTCTCACCGCACTGCCAATCATTGAGACCCAGCAGGGTGACGTTTCGGCCTACATTCCCACCAACGTGATCTCTATTACTGACGGTCAGGTCTATCTTGAGCCATCACTCTTCTTTGCCGGTATCAGGCCAGCTATCAACGTTGGTCTTTCTGTCTCCCGAGTCGGTGGTGCTGCTCAGGTGAAGGCTATGAAGCAGGTTGCAGGTACCTTGCGGCTCGATCTGGCCCAGTATCGTGAGCTGGCCGCTTTTGCCCAGTTTGGCAGTGATCTTGATGCAGCGACTCAGGCACAGCTCAACAGAGGTGAGCGTTTGGTGGAGCTGCTGAAGCAGCCACAGTATCAGCCGCTTCCAATGGAAAAACAGGTGCTGGTCCTCTTTGCCGGTACCAAGGGTATGTTGGATGAACTCCCTGTTGATGCCATTCAGGAGTTTGAGAAGGCCCTCTATGATTTTGTAGAAAAGAAATATCCACAGATCTATGAGGAGTTGAGGGATAAACAGGCTATAGATGACAATCTCGACAAGCTGATGAGGCAGGCCATCAACGAGTGTATTGCAGAGTTCAAGGCCACCAAAAATCTTTAAGCCAGGGAGCTCAATAGATGCCAAATCTTAAGGATATACAGATAAAGATCAGCGGTATCAAGAAGACCCAGCAGATCACCAAGGCCATGAATATGGTGGCGGCTGCGAAATTTCGCGGTGCCCAGGAAAAGGTGGAGGAATTTCGTCCTTATGCCTCCAAATTTTCACAGGTCATGGGTCAGTTGTCAGAGATAGCAGATCCAAATGCATTTCCGCTCATGGAGATCAGGGATGTCAAAAAGGTCTGTGTGTTGCTGGTGACTGCAGACAGGGGTCTTTGTGGTGCCTTCAACGCCAACCTGATCAATGAGACTCAAAAATACCTGCGTGCACAGCAGGCCGAGGGCAAGGATGTAGCAGTTATCTGCCTTGGTCGGAAGGGATATGGATTCTTCTCCAAGAGCGGGGTGGAAGTCCCTTATCACCTGGTTGACTGCATGGCAAATCCTCATATCTCAGATGCCAAGAAGGTAGGCATGGAGCTGACCAAGCGGTTTCTTGATGGCGAATTTGATGAAGTGCACCTGATGTACGGTAAATTTGTCAACGTTGTCACACAGAAACCCACCTTGCAGAAACTGTTGCCCATCAGTCCTCAGGTGCTGGCCGGGCCGGAGGATGAGGAGTCCCAGGATACTGGTCCCAAGCCTACCTACATCTATGAGCCGGGCCCGGAAGAGATACTGGATACATTGATGCCCATGTTTATCAATGTCCAGATCCTGGCCTCGATGTTGGAGACTGGAGCCAGTGAGCAGGCTGCAAGAATGACAGCCATGGATAATGCCAGCAGGGCCTGTAAGGATATGATTGAGAGTCTTACCCTGACATATAACAAAGCGCGTCAGGCAGCCATCACCGCAGAGCTTATGGATATTGTTGGTGGTGCAGAGGCCCTGAAAGGATAACAATCAAGATTTCAACCCTTTGGGAGGTAGGAGCAAATGGCAGAAAATATTGGAAAGGTAGTTCAGGTCATCGGACCTGTTGTTGACGTGGAATTTACTCCGGGCAACCTGCCGGAGATCCTCAACGGTCTCTTGCTGTCCAACCCGGCCATCAGTGATGAGCCGGACAATCTCTATCTTGAGGTTGCCCAGCACCTTGGCGACAATGTTTGTCGGTGCATCGCTATGGATACCACAGATGGTCTTGTAAGGGGTATGGAGGTGAAGGACACCGGGGCTGCCATCAAGATCCCTGTTGGTGAGGCATCTCTTGGCAGGATCATGAATGTGGTTGGCTGGCCAGTTGATGGTAAAGGCCCCATCAAATCTGATGTCTATTATCCGATTCACAGAAAGGCTCCGGAGTTCGTAGAGCAGGACACCACAGTGAAGGTCCTTGAAACAGGAATCAAGGTTATCGACCTTCTCGTCCCGTTTCCACGCGGTGGAAAAATGGGCCTGTTCGGCGGTGCTGGTTGTGGAAAGACCGTTATCATGATGGAGATGGTCCACAACATCGCCATGCAGCATGGTGGTATCTCTGTCTTCTGCGGTGCAGGTGAGAGGACCCGTGAAGGTAACGATCTCTATCTTGAGATGAAGGAGTCCGGGGTTCTCCCCAAGGCTGCTCTTGTTTACGGGCAGATGACAGAGCCACCAGGAGCCCGTGCCAGGATCGGACTTACCGGTCTTACTGCTGCAGAATACTTCCGTGATGAAGAGGGACAGGATGTGCTGTTCTTCATCGATAATATCTTCCGCTTTACCCAGGCAGGTTCCGAAGTGTCAGCCCTGCTTGGCCGTATCCCGTCAGCAGTTGGTTATCAGCCTACCCTGGCTACTGACCTTGGTCAGCTCCAGGAACGTATCACCTCCACCACTAAGGGTTCCATTACTGCGGTTGAATGTGTTTATGTGCCGGCTGATGACCTGACAGACCCTGCACCGGCCACTACATTTGCTCACCTTGACGGTACTGTGGTTTTGTCCAGACAGATTGCTGAGCTTGGAATCTATCCTGCTGTTGATCCCCTTGATTCAACCTCCAGGATTCTGGATCCAAATGTCCTTGGTGAGGAACATTATGAAACTGCACGGCGTGTACAGCAGACTCTGCAGAAATATAAGGATCTCCAGGACATAATCGCCATCCTCGGTATGGATGAACTCTCTGATGAGGACAAGCTCACTGTTCAGAGGGCCAGGAAAATCCAGAGGTTCCTTTCACAGCCATTCCACGTAGCAGAGACCTTTACCGGTATCCCCGGAACCTACTGTAAAGTTGAGGATACAGTACGTGGATTCAAGGAGATACTTGACGGAAAGCATGATGAGTTGCCTGAGCAGGCCTTCTACATGGTAGGAACCATAGAAGAGGCTATTGAAAAGGCAAAGCAGAGCGCATAAAAGGGTGACAAAATATGGCCAATAAACTAAATCTCGAAGTGGTTACGCCCCGGCAGCAGGTGGTCAGTGAAGAGGTCGACCTCTGTACAGTACCGGGAGGTGACGGTGTCTTTGGAGTAATGGCCAACCATGCGCCAATACTGGCCACGTTGAAGATTGGTCCTATGCACTATGAAAAGGACGGTGATCGTGTAAGGCTTGCAGTCAGTGGCGGCTTTGTAGAGGTATCCAACAATAAGATGACTGTCCTTGCTGAGGCTGCAGAGCGTTCAGATGAAATAGACGTAGAAAGGGCTCTACGCGCCAAGGAGAGGGCAGAGAAGCGCTTGGCTGAGGCAAAAAGTGGTCGAGAGGATATTGATATGGCCAGGGCTCAGGCTGCATTGGCCAGGGCGCTTACCCGGTTGTCAATAGCGAATCAGTCCACATGATATAGGGCCTTTGGGGGAAGAGGAGTATTTAAGGCAAGCCGTCGTGCTTGCCTTTTTTTATGAGGCCAAGAGATAATACTGGTTACTCGCGTTTTCAGGAAAGAAATGGAGGCATAATGGAAGATAATCTTTCAGCCATCGTTCTCGCTGCTGGAAAAGGTACAAGGATGAAGTCCTCATTGCCAAAGGTGTTGCACCCATTGCTTGGAGTTCCCATGCTTTCCTATGTTCTTGACACCTTGAGGTGTATTAACGCAGGTGAGATAGTTGTTGTCATTGGTCACGGCAGGGACCTCATGGAGCTGTTTCTTCATGAAAAAGGGGTGAAGATCGCGGTTCAGGAGGAGCAGTTGGGTACTGGACACGCTGTCCTCAGTGGTCTGCCCAAGGTTACGGGTGAGACAGTTCTGATTACTTGTGGGGATACCCCACTCTTTTCCGACCAGAGCCTGAAGCGCTTCATTCAGGCGCATCGTACAGATTCTTCTGACGTGAGCGTTCTTTCCTCTCGCTTTCAAGATCCGGCGGGTTATGGCCGTATCATACGGGATGAACAATCTAGGTTTGTGGGTATTGTGGAACAGAAGGATGCTACACCGGATGAGCAGCAGATCCAAGAGGTCAACTCCGGTATATATCTTGTCCGTACAGATCTGTTGAGAAAATTTCTACCGCAACTCAGCAATGACAATTCCCAAGGGGAGTATTATCTTACAGACATCGTTGCCCAGGCTATGAAAGCCGGCCACCGCGTTGCTGCCTATCCCTTTGCTCCGGAGATAGAGACCCTTGGTGTAAATTCCAGGGCGCAGCTCTCTCAGGCAGAAGGGATTTTGCTTGATCGCATCCGGCGGTTTCACATGGACAACGGTGTTACGCTTCAGTTGGCCAATTCTATTTATATAGAGCCGGATGTCAAAATCGCAAAAGACGTTGTCATTGAACCCCACTGCATCATAAAGGGAAAAACTCGCATAGGCCAAGGGGTTACCGTGGGTGCCGGCTCAATCTTGCAGGATGTGCAGGTGTCAGATGGTGCGACTATATTGCCCATGACCTTTTTGAGCAAATAGTGTAAAAAGATCCACAATATATATACATGGAGGTACTCAGATGTCCTTAGAGGTGATTCAGCACCTGGAACATAAAATAGAAGAACTTATCAGTTTCTGTAATCGTCTGCTGGAGGAAAAACGCGGCTTGGAAAATGATGTTGAGGAGAGAGACAGGGAGATCAGCGAACTTCGAGGGGCCCTTGATCGGATGAATAGTGAACGGCAGGAGGTCAGCAGCAGGATAGAGAACATTCTTAACCGCATCTCTATTTTGCCGGTTAATAGTGACTCTCAACCGGTAGAGGGTGAGCACCCGTCTGATGAACATTACGAGCACCATGAAGACTCCGGCGGAGATTTTCATGGGTAGGCATTGAGTCATTCAGCACGGTTCAGGGGAGACGGGTCAGTGGCTCAAATCATCAAGTTGAAATTTCTCGGGAATGTTTATGAATTAAGGGCAGAAGATGATGATCTGGACGCTGAAGCCGTGGCTCGCTATGTTGAGCAGGTGATCGCTTCTGTAGAGGAGCAAAACTCCGGTCTTCCACCTGCCAAGATAATGGTCCTTGCCTCCATGATAATGGGTAAGGATTGTATATCTGCCAGGAAGGAACTTGAAGCCATAAAATCAGGACTCTCTACCAAGGGCGGGGATCTTATATCTAAAATCGAGCAAACCCTTGGTGAAAAATCTTGAACTATCTGTTATCATATTATTAAAAGGCAGTTAAAAATGGATTTCCTGCCGTGTTGGTGTCCTGCTGTCAGTTTGTTGAGCCAACACCCCGTACAAGGGAGTCGTTCCTCCGTGGAAGAGTGGAGAAGGGGAACATCCTTCTGCGTCGGAAGCGGATATGACACCCACCTGAGCAAGTCTCAGGTTCAATAGACCCAGCAGGCACGGCATGGCGGGATTTTTTTGAATTTAACAGTTTTTTTATGGCCTTGTTCTCTGTTGAATCGGCTCAAGGTCCCGTTTTTTTGTGAGTTAGTTGCGTTGGCAAATTTTAAATAAGGCTATAACCCCGTCTGGGTTTATATATATAGCGGATTTAGTGCTGGAAAGGGATAACTCCTGTCTGCTGTGAGGCAGGTCTTATATGAGGGCATGTTTATAATGGCCGTTTTAACGCGATTTGATTGCGAGTGCACTGGCAACGGGAATTGCACAATTAGGCCAGGGTTTACAAGGGAGAGATCGGAATTGATTTCAAGGTTTCCGCTGAGATGAGTTGCTTCAGGGAGCTCGTTTTTTTATCTATTACTGGGCTTGCCTCCTTATTAACTTTTCCTGCCTGAATCCGTAACCATAGAGCTTTTGGATGGGGTGTGGCAATAAATCCATATTGGGAGGCCACACATGGAGATAGTTACCCTTCTTGCAGGGCTGCTTATCGGAGCTGCTGCAGCATATTTCCTGTCAAAAAAACTTTCCGAAAAAGAACAGCTTTTCGATCGTGAACAGGCGGAACGGCTTCGCCAGGATGCTGAGACTGAAGCGCGTCAAATACTGAAGGAGGCCAAGGTTCAGGCACAGGAAGATGCCCTAAGAATCAAGAAAGATGCGGAACAGGAGATCGCCGAGAGGAAAGGGGCACTTTTAAGCCAGGAAAAGAGGCTCCTTCAGCGGGAAGAAAAGATAGAAAAGAAGAAGGAACTGGTTGATCAGAAGGAGATAGAGCTTCTACAGAAAGAGAAGGATCTCACCAGAAACTGGGAGAGTCTAAAGGCAAAGGAGCAGAAGGTTACAGAATTGGTAGAGGAGCAGACCCAGCTCCTGGAAAAGATATCAGGAATGTCGCAACAGGAGGCCCGCGAATTCCTTCTCAAGAGTTTTGAAGAGGAGGTAAGACAGGAGGCGGGGAAGACCCTTCGCCTCATAGAGGCTGAGACCAGGGAGATAGCAGATCGCAAGGCACGGGAGATAATAGCCCTTGCCGTTGCCAGGTATGCAGGTGAATATGTTGCAGACAGAACGGTATCAGTGGTGTCGCTGCCCAACGAGGAGATGAAAGGACGTATCATTGGGCGTGAGGGTAGGAATATAAGGGCCATAGAGGCAGCAACCGGCATCGACATTATCATCGATGATACACCGGAGGCGGTGCTCCTGTCCGGTTTCAACCCTGTTCGTCGTGAGGTGGCCAGGGTGGCCCTGGAACGTCTTGTCCTTGACGGACGCATTCATCCTGCCCGGATCGAGGAGGTTGTCAAAAAGGTGGAGAAGGAGATAGATATTGCCATCCGTGATGCCGGTGAGCAGGCTACCTTTGATGTCGGAGTTTATGGCATTCATCCCGAAATGGTAAAACTTCTCGGCAAGCTCAAGTTCCGGACCAGTTATGCCCAGAATGTCCTGCAGCATTCCATTGAAGTTGCATTTCTTTGCGGCATCATGGCTGCTGAACTGGGTATCAATGTAAAGAAGGCCAAGAGGGCTGGACTGCTACATGATATTGGCAAGGCTGTTGATCACGAGGTGGAAGGCTCTCATGCCATTATAGGGGCGGATCTGGCCAAAAAATATGGTGAATCAAAGGATGTGGTGCATGCTATTGCAGCCCATCATGAAGATGTTAAGCCAGAGACTGTGCTGGCTGTTCTGGTGCAGGCGGCAGATGCCCTCTCAGGTGCACGTCCCGGGGCCAGAAGAGAGATGCTGGAAAGCTATGTGAAGCGGCTGGAGGAACTGGAGCGTATAGCCACGTCATTTCAGGGCGTGGAGAAGTCTTTTGCCATCCAGGCAGGCAGGGAGATCAGAATTGTGGTCAATGCTGACAAACTCACCGACGCCGAGGCTGCAATGCTCTGTAGGGATGTTACTAAAAAGATTGAAAGCGAGCTGACCTATCCGGGTCAGATCAAGGTTACTGTCATCAGGGAGACAAGGGCAGTGGAATACGCCAAGTAGTAGCGGAGGGGGATAAGAAGCATGGAAAAGGATCTGGAGCGTTCTCTGGAACTCATCTCCAGGGGGGCTGTTGAAATAATTGATGAAGAGGAGCTTTCCAGAAAACTCAAGCGTTCAATAGAGACCGGACTGCCTCTAAAGGTCAAGACAGGGTTCGATCCCACGGCACCGGATCTTCATCTTGGCCATACAGTACTGATTCAAAAGATGAAGCACTTTCAGGAGCTGGGACATCAGGTAATCTTTCTCATCGGTGATTTCACCGGTCTCATTGGCGATCCAACAGGAAAGTCTGAAACCCGTCCACCTCTTACCCCTGCCCAGGTTCAGGAGAATGCTGCTACATATAAGGAACAGATTTTCAAGATTCTCGATCCTGAAAAGACCCAGGTAGTCTTCAACAGTACCTGGATGAACAGGGTCAGCTCAATGGACATGATCCGTCTCTGTGCCAAATATACTGTAGCCAGGATGTTGGAGCGGGATGATTTCAAGAAGCGATTTCATTCTCAGAGGCCTATTGCAATCCATGAATTCATCTATCCCCTTATTCAGGGTTATGACTCTGTCGCCCTACAGGCCGATATTGAGCTCGGAGGAACAGATCAGAAATTTAATCTACTGGTAGGGCGACACATACAGAAAGAGTATGGCCAGGAACCCCAGGTAGTGCTCACCATGCCTCTGCTTGAGGGGCTGGACGGTGTGAACAAAATGAGCAAGTCCCTGGGCAACTATGTTGGGATAACGGAACCGCCAGCTTCAATGTACGGGAAGCTCATGTCCATATCTGATGAATTGATGTTCCGTTATTATGAGCTGTTGAGTACTCTCACACTGGAAGAGATAGAGAGAATGCGAGATGAGATGGAGGCCGGCACTCTCCATCCCAAGGAGGTAAAGAGCAGACTGGCCATGGAGCTTGTGGAGCGGTTTCACGGAGCCAAGGCGGCGAAGAAGGCAAGAGAAGGGTTTGAGGCCCAGTTTGTCCAGGGCAAGGTGCCTGATAACATCCCTGAATATGAGTTGTCAGGAGATATGGATCGGACTTCACTCTTTCTTCCAAAGGTGTTCAAGGATGCCGGGCTGGTAAAAAGCACGTCTGAGGCCAGGCGTCTGATCAAACAGGGAGCTGTCTCCGTAGATGGCAGCAAGGTTGCCTCCGAGGAGATATCCATACCTGAACAGGGCGTAGTGTGCAAGATCGGCAAGAGGAGATATCTGAAAATAATATAGCTTTCAAGAAGCTGATCATCGGCTGATATGCAGGGGAGGCATTATGTATTCATGGTGGGCCAATGCCATGACTGCTTTGGTTTTATGGGGGTTGTGGGCCTTTTTCCCTAAGCTTTCCCTGCGTTATATTGATTCAATTACTGCACTCTTTTTTGAAACCGTCGGAGTTTTTATTGTAGGCCTCCTGTTTTTCCTTAAATTTCATCAAGGCTTTTCTCTCCATCCCCTGGGGATAATCTATGCTGTGCTGACAGGGGTGTTTGGTACTGTGGGGCTTTATTTCTTCTTCTCTGCAGTAAAGTTGGGCCCTATCTCTGTTATCTCCTCCATCACAGCCCTCTATCCATTGATCACCGTGATTCTTGCGTTCCTTATTCTTGGTGAGAGAATGAGTCTGCAACAGATGGCCGGTATCTTCTTTGCCTTGCTGGGTGCCTTTCTGCTCTCATGGGTGCCAGGCCGCAGTTGAACGCAGAAACCAGATCTGCTTTGCAACCCTTTGTGTCGGGCAGGATCTTATATGACATTGGTATTATGAGCCTTCTGCCTGCCCCACTTACAG
>Ga0256840_1003468_pt1 | contig 12684 bp, 11 predicted proteins | sample 355202metaG_FD_185969 | JGI IMG/M metagenome (GOLD analysis project Ga0256840, IMG submission 185969) | Hydrothermal vent microbial communities from Mid Atlantic Ridge, Atlantic Ocean - 355-202 | ecosystem: Environmental > Aquatic > Marine > Hydrothermal vents | place: Atlantic Ocean: Mid...
CTATAATAATATTGCCGTTTGCCAAAGTGGTTGACAATCCGTCTGTGATACCGTAACCGCTCAAAGTGGTAGGATTGCTCCCTGAGATTACTCTTCCTTTGACATCAACACTTACACTGGTATAAGTTCCGGCTGTTACTCCACTATTGCTCAATGTTAAAGTTCCATCATTCGATAATGTGGCATCACCGCTTAGTGTTACTCCTGCAGCTACATTACTTACATTCCCCACAAATATTTGAGCGTTGTTTAAAGCATTACTTGCCGCTATTTGATTATCTACATATGTTTGATTAGCTAAGGTACCGCTCACGGGCAAAGTTACATTAGAGCCTGCAGGGTTAGCATTTAAAACTATATTATCTGTGGTTGTACTAAAACTACCACCTAATGTTATAGCATTCCCTCCAATACTATTGATTGTGACATTACCCATATTTGTTAAAGAAATATCACCGGTGATTGGACGGGAAAACAAATTGTTTCCATTACCAATAAGAATTTGCCCGTCTCCACGTGCATCTAATTGTATTGCAGTACCATTTTCACCCACTAATATTCTTCCATCTAATAAATTAGCTGTTAAAAAATTGTTTTGTACATAACTTTCCGTTGCCAATGTTCCGGTAACAGGTAGCGTGAGAATGGTATTTCCTTGTGAATTAAATTGAACAGTATGCCCTCCGGAAACAGTAAAACTATTACTTATCCCTAACCAGTTAATTTTAGTACGGTCTGCTGTTGTAAAATGTTCAGGGAATCCGGTATTGTAAGCATTTACAATCTCTGTGTTTGTCATATCAGCTGTGGCACCAAATTCAATACTATTTAGTAAAGTACGATCTGTACTGTTAAAATAATTTGGGTATCCACTTTGATAAGCAGCTACAATTTCTGAAGAAGTCATATCCCCTGTAGCATTAGCCTCAATTCCATTTAGTTTTACTCGATCAACCGTAGTAAAATGATCAGGAAATCCCGCATTATACGCATTTACAACATCAGCATTACTCATATCGCCTGTATTTACACCACTTAAATTAGGTGCAAAAATATTTCCTGAAAAAGTCCCCCCGTTTTGTCGGCTAACAAAATCATTAGGCAGTTCAATAGTAACGGTATTACCACCGGTTCCACCACCAATAGTAAGTTCAACAATATTACCAACTATATTTGTAGAAAGTGTTTGCTCATCAGTATTTGTTCCCTGATATGCAGATAAATTAATCGGTGTGGCATTTGGATTATTGGTAATCACAAGTATGTTGTTGTTTAAACTCAAATCTTGTATTTCATTACCGGGGTCAGAATCTGCATCATTTACTTCATCAACAAAAGAACCACCATTATTTGAAAGTGTAACCGTATTCCCACTTTTTGATAGTGTTTGCAACTCATTTGAAGGATCGGCATCTGCATCATCTTTATTTACAACATTTAGTGCTTGCAATGCATAAGGAACAGCCAATATTTGCGATGTGCCCATAAATTGATAATTTTCTCCTCCGTCAATATCTATATCAACTTGAAGGTAGTAGGTATTACTACTCCAGTCAATTTGCGAAAAATTGCCCGTAATGGTTGAACCACTTCCTACATTTAACGAAACAATTCCAAACTCATTAGTAGCATATTGGAAAACTTCTGCATAAACAGCCTCTCCAACAGCACTACCGGCAAGAATGCTTAAACGTAACGAAATCATTTTATTAGCGATTAATTGTCCCGAAGCATCTCTTACAACTGCCTGATACCGGAATGAGTTAGGTACTTGTGCAAAAATCATATGCACGCTTAAAACACCATAAATCAAGAATAATAATATTTTTTTCATTGCCCTTATTTTTAGTTTTATGAATTAAAAGACCAAAAGCTTAATTAATACGTATTATCTTAAATATTTTAACAAAACTACCGTCTTTTGAAAAGGTTTTTAAATAATAAATTCCGGCTTTATAAGTGCCCAAATCTATTTCTGCCTGCTTATTATAAATATCATCATTGCGAATAATTTTACCGCTTTGATTAATCAATTGCCATGATAATTTTTTATTTTCATTTGAGATAAGTTTAATATACAGGTAATTTGTTACAGGATTAGGAAACACTTTAAGTTCAACATCAGCCGAATTATCAATATTAAAAACATCTGTTACCTTAATTTGACTTTGCAAAAAACCTTGGGTAAGAACAATTTGATCTTTTACATAAGTCGTTGTTTGAAAATCACCTAATGTCCATGATATTTGAGCTGCTGTATTGGCAAAATCACCTCCCGAAGAAAGAATCGTTTCAGGCGAAAGTGTCTGACCGTAAACGGAAAGATATACCAATAGCATTACATTCAGTATAAAAAGTTTTTTCATTCGTTTTATGGTTTAATTTGGTCAATCTTTGTTCTGATTTGAATTCAAATTTACTAAATAAATTTTAATGCTATATCTTGATAAGTCTATATTTGCTTTATTTAATCATCGAAAGGAATAATCTTGTATAGCAAATGTATTAGTTTGAAATAATGATACTTTCCATTCATCAAAAAATAAAAAATTCTTTAAAAAGATAATGTTAATTCGTAGCATGAAAGACATTAATTTAAGAGAATTATTTTATTTTACTTTTGAACATAAGACAAGTAATAAATTAATTATTTTTGTAATTTTAAATAAATTTTAATCTACACAAGTATAAGATATGAAAATACTTATTACAGGAACAGCAGGTTTTATAGGTGCTCATCTTGCAGAAGCATTAATTAAACGAGGTGATGAAGTAGTTGGTTTGGATATTATCAACGATTATTATGATATTAACTTAAAGTATGCCCGACTGAAAAAATCAGGTATAAACAGAGAGGACATAAAGGATAATAAGTTAATAAATAGCACATTACACAAAAACTATAAATTTATTAAGGCAGACCTGCAAAATAAAGAAATTCTGAATACCTTATTTGAAAATGAAAAATTTGATAAAGTTTGCAACTTGGCTGCACAAGCCGGTGTTCGTTACAGCTTAACCAATCCTGACGCATATATACAGAGTAATATAATTGGGTTTATCAACATTTTAGAAGCCTGCCGACATTATAAAGTTAAGCATTTAGCTTATGCAAGTAGTTCAAGTGTGTACGGATTAAATGAAAAAATGCCTTTATCAACAAATCAAAATGTAGACCACCCGATTAGTTTATATGCTGCCAGCAAAAAAAGCAATGAATTAATGGCACATACCTACAGTCATCTTTTTAATCTACCAACTACAGGCTTGCGTTTTTTTACGGTTTACGGTCCTTGGGGGCGTCCTGATATGGCATTATTTTTATTTACAAAAGCAATATTAAACAATGAACCTATTGATGTTTTTAATCATGGAAATATGGTACGCGACTTTACCTATATTGATGATATTGTAGAAGGAATTGTCAGAGTGATTGATCATCCACCCCAAGGAAATCCTAATTGGTCAGGAAAAAAACCTGAACCTTCATCTTCAATCGCTCCCTATAAGATATATAACATCGGAAATAATAATCCGGTTAAATTAATGGATTTTATAGCTGCTATTGAACAAAAATTAGGAAAAAAAGCAAAAAAGAATATGATGCCAATTCAACAAGGAGATGTCCCTGCTACTTTTGCCAATGTTGATGATTTAGTAAAAGATTTGGGCTACAAACCCAACACACCTGTTACAAAAGGAATTAATAATTTTATTGAATGGTATTTGGATTATTACAAAAATTAATTTTAGTCACTCAAATAAGTCCATAAAACAATTATTTTCAACATTTAGTCAAATTATAAAAATAGGAACATATAGAATTAGTAATTTAACAAACGAAACAATAACCAAATTAAACCGTAGATGCAGCAATCAAATTTTAAAAAAGAAGTCGTTATGGACTTTTTTCAAATGACAGCGCTTTTTATAGCGTCCGTCATTGCTGTATATAAACTTAATCATACTTTACGCGATATTTTTTTCTTAATTCCTTTAATTTTAGCCTTTCGCTCAAAAAAGGACTACTTTTGGTTTGCTTATTTTTTTATTTTGATTAATGCACCGGCAAGTTTCTTTGTCAATCGAACACAAGATGCCTTCTTTCGTTTGCCGTTTTACTCTGTGGTTTCAGGATTCAGTTTTACACCCATGGATTTATTTCTTTTTATATCTATTTTTAAAGCTTTTCAAACCAATGTAAAAATAAAATTTTTATTAAATAAGCCATTAGAGTTTTTCCTGTTTTACCTGCTTTTGGTTTCTATTCCGGTAAGCTTTTTTCTGGGCACAGAATTAAAACCTTTTGTAAACACATTACGTCCTTTTTTCTTTTTCGGTATCGTATTCTCCTATTTACGTTTAGTCAATAATAAAGAAGAAATATTAAAATTTGGTTACCTGCTCTTCCCTTATGCCGTATTAATTGTTTTTGATCAATTATTTCTTATAAATGTTGGCAGCCGGTTTATTTCAGTATTTGATCCAAGCATGGTAGGAGTTTTTGTTAGAAATAGTATCTCCGGTGATGTAAGAGCCGTAGTACAAGGTATTCTTATTGTTTTTTATGTATTAATATTTGGTTTTCAAATAGCCAATAATAAAAAATATGAACTTTTTGCCGGATTTTCATCAATGGCAATATTCATACCCATAGGAAGTTTTTTTCTTTCCGCTACCCGCTCTTGGATGATGATTGGTGCTATTGCCATTTTAGGATATATCTTTTTATCTTCCAAAGGGTATAAACTGGCTGTGCAAATGACTATAATAGGATTTGCATTAGTAATTGCATTATTCTCTTCCGGTTTTATTAATGAAGAATTTGTTGGAAATATTACTAAAAGATATGAAGAATTAGGTAAAATTGCATCATCCGGGAATTTAAAGCAAGGTACTTTTGCCGACAGGATTGAAAATGATATTCCCAAAGTACTCAAAGGAGTTGAATACAGCCCTGTTTTAGGGGTCGGAATGTCAAAATACATGAAAACTTATTACAGTAACGATGTAGGTTTTATGAATACCTTATTAATATATGGAATTATCGGGTTCCCGATATTCTTATTCTTTTTATTCAGATATATGTTCCTTCTAAATAAATTTCGCAAAAGCAAATTCTTTGATGATGTAGAAAAAAGTATATTTATTTCATTATTATTAGGGTTTGCAGGAATACTTACCGGCTATTTTTTTACATGGGATTTCTTTTCATTCTATCCTGAAAAAGTTTTCTTTGTATCAATAGTTTTTGCAACCGGCGATTTAGTACTTGAATTGCATAACAGAAACGAAGAATTAAGCATTGAAAAAACACAACTTAGCCAATAAAATTTTCAAGCTTTACCCGGTACTATTTAAAATCTATTTTACATCTGTTTAAAAACACTTTTTATCAGTTCAAACAACAATTACAACCATTCATCAAAGAATTTATTACATATATAACAAATTTGCTTTTTGTGTCAATAATGTTACTAATTTTCTTATCGAAATAAGTAAAGTCAAATTACTTTTAAAACACTGAAAACTAAGGCTATTAGGTCTTATTATTTTCAAATTAATCCATAAAACTAAAAACAAACCAATGAAAGTAGTAATTCTTGCAGGTGGTTACGGTACCCGTTTAGGCTCTTTATCTGAATTAATTCCTAAACCAATGATTGATATTGGCGGAAGACCGATTATCTGGCACATCATGAAAATTTATGCCCACTATGGTTATAAAGACTTTGTTATAGCACTTGGCTATAAAGGAAATCTTATTAAAGATTATTTTTACAATATAAAGTATCACAACAACGATTTCACCATCAATACAAAATCCGGTGATGTTACTTTTTATAATACAGATGCAGAATCAGATGACTGGAATATTACATTAGTAGATACCGGATTGGACACCCTAAAAGGCGGTAGGATTAAACGCCTGGAAAAATACCTTGATGATGTAAACATGCTAACTTATGGTGATGGTGTATCCAACATAAATATAAACCAGTTAGTTGATTATCATAAAGCACATGGCAAACTGGTAACAATATCAGGCGTTCGTCCGCCATCAATGTTTGGCGAAATTATACAAGAAAACGGTCGTGTTGTCTCTTTTGAAGAAAAACCCCAAACATCAAAAGGAATTATAAACGGAGGTTATATGGTTTTCAATAAAGAAATGTTGGATTTCCTTAAACCCGACAAAGATTGCGATTTTGAGTTTGGACCATTAGAACAACTTGCTACGCAAGGTGAAGTAATGACCTTTAAACATGAAGGTTTTTGGGAATGTGCCGATACAGTAAGAGACTTAAACCATTTGAACAAGCTATGGGATACCGGCAAAGCTGAGTGGAAAATATGGAATGATTAAATTTTAAAAAATCAATTATTAAACTATAAATACAAAAACCAAATGCAAAAAATTATTGTTACCGGACATTCAGGATTCATTGGTTCACTAATGGTTCCTTTATTATTAGAAAAAGGTTATGAAGTAGTAGGTATTGACACAAACTACTTTGGCAAAGATTGTGAGTTTTATCCTCCTAAAACAGGTTTTACCGAAATAATAAAAGATACCCGGAAAATTACGGAAAAAGATTTAGAAGGTGCTTATGCAATTTGTCATCTGGCAGCTTTATCTAATGACCCCCTGGGCGATTTAGACGAACAACTTACCTACGACATCAACCATTTAGCATCGGTAGAAATAGCTAAATTGGCAAAAAAAGTAGGTGTCGAAAAATTTATATATTCCTCTTCATGCAGTTTGTACGGAATTGCTGATGGCGATATTGCTTTAGACGAAACAGCCGAATTTAATCCGGTTACAGCTTATGCAAAGTCAAAAGTTTACTCGGAAAGAGATATTGTTCCAATGGCTACTGATGATTTTGCTGTTACTTTTATGCGTAATTCCACTGCTTACGGTATTTCACCAAAATTAAGAATTGATTTGGTTGTAAATAATTTAGTAGGTTGGGCAGTTACCACCGGACAAATAAAAATCATGAGCGATGGCACCCCTTGGCGACCACTTGTACATGCCGAAGATATTGCACGGGCTTTTATTGCTGTTATTGAAGCACCAAAAAACGTAGTAAATCGTCAATCATACAATGTTGGGCAAAGCGAAGAAAATTTTCAAATAAGAGATATTGCTCGAATGGTTGGTGAAGTGGTATCCGGTTGCAGTGTGGTTATTACCGGCGAACATGGTAGCGATTCACGGTCATACAGAGTAAATTTTGACAAAATAGCTCGTGATTTACCCAACTTTAAACCCAAATGGACACTCAAAAAAGGAATTGAAGAAGTATATGAAGCCTATAAAAAATACGGTATGGATAATGACAAATTTACCGGAAGATATTTTATCCGCTTAAAACAACTGCAATATCACATTGAAAACAAACACTTAGACAACAAACTTTTTTGGTTGTAACTAATTTTATTTACTGTGAAAATAATAGAAAAAGAACTGAAAGGAGTTTTTGAAATTGAGCCTTCGCCATTTGAAGACCATCGTGGCTTTTTTATGCGAACTTATGATGCCGGTATTTTTATCCAATATGGTTTAAACAGGGAGTGGGTACAAGAAAATCACTCACATTCGGTACAAAAAGGCACATTACGCGGTTTACATTTTTTAAACAGCCCGCATACCGATGCTAAATTAATACGTTGCATCAGTGGTGAAATTTACGATGTTGTAGTAGATATACGAAAAAACTCACCCACATACGGTAAATGGATTTCTATTATTCTTTCGGCAAAAAATAAAAAAAGTTTATTTATACCACGCGGATTTGCTCACGGATTTTGCACGCTCACAGATAATTGCGATATTATTTACAAACACGATAATTGGTATAATAAAGATGCCGATAACGGTATTTTCTGGAACGATAAAGATTTGAATATCCAATGGCCAATAGATAAACCTATTATCTCTGAAAGAGATAAAAAACTACAATCATTTAAAGAATTTACACAAAAACAAAACGGAATTACAGTTTAAAACCTAATCTTATGAACGAACAAGAATTAAGAAAACAGATACTTGAACTAACAAAACAATATTATAAAGCAAAATTTCCCGAGCAAAAATTTGAAGCGGGAAAATCAATTGTTCGCTATGCCGGACGCGTTTTTGATGAAAAGGAGATTGTCAGCCTTGTTGATTCTTCTTTGGATTTTTGGTTAACAGCAGGACGTTTTGCCGAAGAGTTTGAATATGAATTTGCAAAAATGTTTAATGCAAGCGAAGCAATATTAGTAAATTCCGGTTCATCGGCAAACCTTGTAGCTATATCGGCTTTAACATCTCCCAAACTAAAAAACAGGCGTTTAAAGCCCGGCGATGAAGTCATTACCGTAGCTGCAGGTTTCCCCACTACAGTGGCGCCGATTGTACAAAATCAACTTATCCCTGTTTTTGTAGATGTGGACTTAGAAACCTACAACATTAATGTAGAAATGCTGGAACAAGCCATTTCCCAAAAAACTAAGGCTATTTTTATTGCACATACTTTAGGAAATCCTTTTAATTTATCCGTGGTAACTGAGTTTGCTAAAAAGTATAATTTATGGCTGATAGAAGACAATTGCGATGCCTTAGGCTCTAAATATGAAGGCAAATTAACCGGTACCTTTGGTGATTTGGCAACTTTCTCTTTTTATCCTGCACACCACATAACCATGGGCGAAGGCGGTGCTGTGGTCAGTCATTCCGAAGAATTAGCACGTATTACCAAATCGTTTCGCGATTGGGGGCGTGATTGCTACTGCGGTCCGGGCGAAGATAATACATGTGGCGTACGCTTTACGCAACAGTTTGGGCGTTTACCCTTAGGTTACGACCATAAATTTGTGTACTCACATCTCGGGTACAATCTGAAAGTTAGCGACATGCAAGCTGCTGTTGGAGTGGAACAATTAAAAAAATTGGATGCTTTTGTAGAAAAACGCAAAGAAAATTTCCAACTGTTTTACAATGGTTTAAAGAAATTTGAAGATAAATTAATTCTTCCAAAAGCTACAGCAAACAGTGATCCTTCGTGGTTTGGATTCTTAGTTTCGGTTCGTGAAAACGCCGGTGTTTCGCGTAACGAGCTAATACAGTTTTTAAACCAAAACCGTATCCATACACGAAACTTATTTGCCGGAAACATTACCCGCCAACCGGCTTTTGAAGGCGTTGATATGCGTATTGTAGGCGATTTAACAAATACCGACTACATTATGAATAATACCTTTTTCATGGGCTTGTATCCCGGTAACGGAAAAGAAGAAATTGATTATGTAATTAGCAAATTTGAAGAATTTTTAACATAAATGGCAGCAATCAGAAAAATACAAGCAAGGGTAAAAGAAATTATTTCTTATTCGGACACCGTGCGAAAATATATTTTGCAACCGGCAAAGCGTAGCTTTGACTTTAAAGCAGGGCAATTTTTGCATTTGGCAATGGATGCATATGACCCGAGTTTCAATTGGCCCGAGTCGCGCGTGTTTTCTATTGCAAATTCGCCTACAAGAAAAGATTTTATAGAAGTTCTGGTATCCCGTAAAGGAAAGTTTACCGGACAAATGTTTGAACAACTCAAAGCCGGTGATGAAGTTTGGTTAAAATTACCTTACGGGATATTTAACTTTGACGAATCCTTGGAAAAAGACAGTGTATTAATAGCAGGCGGAACGGGAATCAGTCCTTTTATGAGCTTTTTACAATTTGCCATTGATAAAAAATTAAACCCTGTAATTAGTTTGAATTACGGAGTAAATAATCCTGATTTAATTATTATCGAAGACTTAATAAAAGAAGCTGAACAAAAACTGGAAAATTTCAAATACAATTTATACATCGAAAAGCCGGAGAATGGAAACACCAAATTAAAATTCAACAAAGGCATTTTAGATATTCATCAAATTATTAGACAATCAAGAGAATTGAATGATGCTGTTTTTTATTTATCCGGTCCGCCGGCAATGATTGAAAATTTTGAACAAACATTGAAAAACTCAGGTATTAAACAACAAAATATTAAATATGATATTTGGGAGTAATTGCAAGCAGCAGAAAACTTAATCGCATTAAAATAAAACCATAAAACAAATGAATATACGACTATTTAAACCGAGTATAGGAAACGAAGAATTAGAAAACATAAAACAAGTATTTGAGCGTGAATGGTTGGGACTTGGACCCATGGTTTCGCAATTTGAAAAAGAATGGAACGATTACATCGGAAGCAAGATGTCAATAGGTCTTAACTCGGCTACAGCGGCACTTCACCTTGCACTGATGGCATACAAATTCCCTAAAGGGAAAAAAGTACTGGTACCCGCCATTACTTTTGCATCAACGGCAACAGCAGTGCTTTATAATGATTTAATTCCCGTATTTGTAGATGTGGAAAAAGACACGGTTTCTATGGATTTAAAAGACTTGCAACGCAAATACGACAAAGATTGCGTGGCAGTTATTCCTGTTCATAATGGAGGTTATCCCGTACCCATGGATAAACTGAACGATTTAGCCAAATCCTTAAATCTGAAAGTAATTGAAGATTGTGCACACAGTGCCGGCGGTGTATATAAAGGTAAAAAACTCGGGACTTGGGGAGATATCGGTTGTTTTAGTTTTGAAGAAAAGAAATGTATGACTACCGGCGACGGAGGAATGATTTGCTCTGATGATGTTGAACTCATCAATCCCTTAAGGGCTCAAAGATGGGTAGGAATTGATAAAGATACTTGGAAAAGAACACAAAATGCCGAATCAAACAACGATGCTATGCATTGGCATTACGAAATTGCTCTTCTCGGATACAAATACAATATGAACGATGTTGCAGCAGCTATCGGTTTGGCACAATTACACAAGTTGGAAAAAATGAATGCCCAAAGACGCAGAATTTTCAAAAAATATATTGAGGGTATTTCCGGATTAAAAACCATAAAGCCTATTTTCCCATACAACACAGAAGAAGGTGCATATTGGTTTTTCGGCATCCGAAGTAATCATCGCGACGAGTTGATTATACACTTAAAAAACAAAGGAATAGCGACAGGGGTTCATTTTTATCCTTTACCAATGCAGCCATTATTTCAAAAATATGATAAAAGCACACCTGTTGCCAAAGAAATTTGGAAAACATTTATCACCCTACCCTCACACGTAGATTTAACAGACGAAGAAATTAATTATGTAATTGATGCTTTACAAGCATTTGATACTAAAAAATAAAAAACAATGGAGTATCCTAAAGTTACGGTATTAATTTTAAGTTACAACGGAAAGGAACTTTTAAATGATTCTGTTTCGAGCTATTTGGCAAATGATTATCCGAATTTTGAAGTTGCGATAATCGACAACGGCTCATCAGACGGAACAAAAGAATATGTTGAAAAAGAATTTCCGAAAGCAAAACTTATCCGTTTGGAAAAAAACAGAGGTTATTCGGGGGGATTTAATTTTGGTTTAAACTACGCTTTTGACCAACAGAAATCAAAATATGCCATCATCACTAATAACGATGTGAAAGCTGACCCGAGGGTAATTTCCGAATTGGTAAAAGTTGCGGAAATGGATGAAATGAACGGTTTTGTAACCGGAAAGGTCTATTATTTTGACCAACCCAACACATTACAAACTGTTGGAAAAAAAGAACACCCTGTATATTGGAACGGCGGACACATTGGCAGCAAAGAAAAAGATACAGGTCAATACGAAGAAATTGCCGAACGGTATTTTGCCGATGATATTTACACTTTGGTCAGTAAAAAAATGTATGATGAAGTTGGCGCTTACGACACAAATTTTCTTTTTCAATCAGAAGAGTATGATTGGCAGGCACGCGCCAAAGAAAAAGGTTTTAAAATAATGTATGCGCCCGGAGCAAAAATTTGGCATAAAGAAAGTATGACCATTGGTAAACAATCACCGTTTAAAGCCTTTTATGATGCACGCAACCCGATGATTGTAGTAATGAAATACAAATCGCCGGAGTTTTTTAAAAAATATTTTTGGCAACACTTTAAATACGATGTATTTAAAAATTCATTGGTACGAATAAAAAAATTGCGTCCTAAGGTGGCTTGGAGTATCTGGATGGGATTCTTCTCCGGTTTAAAATGGGGATTTCAAAATAAAAAACTAACACGCAAACATTTTTTCTAAAATGGGAATTAAAAAGTTAATCGTTAAAATATATATCGCTTGTTTGGTGTTTGAATTTAAACTACGCCGGTGGTTGCTTGGTTTTGATAATGCAAACCTGATGTTGCAACGGATAGACAAACGTGCACTTATTCCCGTTTTACGCGCCGGTGGTGCACAAATTGCCGATGAGTGCATTTTTAAAACACCTTTATTTATCGACAATGCCAAAGGTTCTTACAAAAACTTAAAAATAGGCAAGCATGTAAGTATTGGTGCCGGTACTTATTTCGATTTAATGGATGAAATTATCATTGGTGATTATACAGGAGTAGGTCCGCAGGTAAGTTTTCTAACGCACTGGCATGTGGGTGATGTTCCTATGAAAAAATTATTCCCTTATAAAACCGAAAAAATTGAAATCGGGGCAAACTGTTTTATCGGAATTAATTCAAGCATATTATACGGAAGTAAATTAGAAGAATTTACCCTTGTTGCTTCGCAAACATTAATTCAAGGAAGTT
>Ga0256840_1003469_pt1 | contig 12682 bp, 14 predicted proteins | sample 355202metaG_FD_185969 | JGI IMG/M metagenome (GOLD analysis project Ga0256840, IMG submission 185969) | Hydrothermal vent microbial communities from Mid Atlantic Ridge, Atlantic Ocean - 355-202 | ecosystem: Environmental > Aquatic > Marine > Hydrothermal vents | place: Atlantic Ocean: Mid...
TAGAGCCATAAGACCTATGGTTGAAACTAAAAGGGTATAGAGTGTTTTTTTTAGCATATTATACTTCCTTATTTAAATAAATTAAAATTATTATACTCTCTTTTTATGAAGTTTTTATGAAGAAAAGTTCATAAAGCCTTCATAAACTTATGAGAAAATTCGGTTATAATTTAACTAAAAAGAGTTTTTATGAAAAAAGTATCTTATCTTCTCCCCATTATTTCTCTCTCTTTTCTTTTTTCCAATGAACCCATAACCTATGGTTGGAACATACCAAATACCCCTCTAAATGTGGGTGCTTATATAGATTTAATGTATGATGAAGAGAGAGAAGGGAATGTTGTTCTTGATGACATCTCTCTTCTTATCTCTGATAATCATGACCATTTTAAGATACTGGGTGAGGTGGAGATTTCGAATCTGACTCTAGATGGCAAGAGCAACAACAGTTTAGATATAGAGATTAATTTAGAACGATTACAAGTGGGCTATGCTTTTGATGATAAACACCATATTACTGTAGGGAGGTTTAACTCGGACATTGGCTTCTGGAATCAGTCTCCTATAAATATTTTACAAGATACAACGACTGAACCTCATATGCTCAAATATGTTTTTCCTAAAGCAACCACAGGGGTCATGTACCAAAACTATTTTAGTGATGAAAGTTCATTCTCTATGACCCTTCAGCACAATGAAGATATTGGTCAAAAAGATGAGTCTATTGTGCTCGATAGACATGTTGCCCTCTCTTATCATGGGGTGATGGATGATTTTTCTTGGCGTGTAGCTGGGGGATTCTATAGGGAAATTAATCAGTTTGAAGCCCGTTATTTTGGACTGGGTGCAGAGTACGATGTGGAGGAGTTCACCCTTCAAGGTGAACTTTTTACTCAAAAGAGCAACCGAAGAGAGAACAAACCTTATAGTGGTTATATTCAATCAGTTTGGCATCTTTTCAATAGACAAGATGCTGTTGTACGTTTTGAGGGTTATAACGACAAAGATTTGGCTGTAGAAGAGAGCATATATCTGCTCGGGTATCTCTACAGACCACGGGCAAACATGGCAGTAAAAGGGGAGTATGTTTATCATACAGAGTTACCTTTAAACCGTTTTGTAGCTTCATTTTCGGTGATGTTTTAGATGAAATTATTGCTGATGTTCTCTTTTTTTCTAACGATGCTTATGGGGCAAGAGATTGTTGTGGTTGCCAATAAAGATTTCCCTGAAAACAACTTAACAAAACAGGAGATTCAAGCTGTTTTTTTAGATAAAAAACGTTTTTTTGGAGAGAAAAAAGTGTTGGTTATGAATTATGAGTTCAATCACCCTTTACGTCTCTGTTTTGAGAAAAATATTTTGCAAAAGAGTGAGAGAAGTCTGGAACGCTATTGGCGAAGGGCATACTACAAAGGTAAACGACCTCCGAAAATTATTAAATCATTAGAGATGCTTTTCTTATATTTTGACAATGTCACCCCCAGTATTGGTTATGTAGATTTAAATAGCACCGTCGGTAAAGAGGTAACGGTTTTGTATAAAATAGAGTGTGGGGACAAGTAGGTTTTGTTATAATGATTTTAAGAAAGTAAAGGGAGATGATGGAATTAGGAGCTTTGGAACGAGGGCAAAGCCTTGTAGGTCGGGTTGCCCTCATCCCGACAATGATTTGTATAAAAGAGATGTCTGATTGTTCAATGAAATTTCTATATGCCAATGTTCTTTTGGATAGGAAGCATTTAATTTATGCGTGTTTACGTCGGGATGAGGGCAACCCGACCTACGGGTTTTTATTAAAATTGAGAGAAGTTTTATGAAAACCTTATGGAAAAAACTATCAGATACCTATAAGATTTTTATATCCATGCTGTTGTTTATTTTGTTTATTCAGCTGGGAACATTGATATATGTCTGGAAGGTAGAGTCTCAGATACTTTTAGAAAAGGAGCGTGAGAATCTTAAGTATCAGTTAGATATTGATGCGAAACTTTTACTCAATCATCTAAAATCTTTAAAAAAAGAGGTTGAGTTTTTAGCCATTATGGAAGTGATGGATGACATTTTGGTCAATGACATTGACAAGCGTATTGGTATCTTGTTTGATAAAAAATCAAAAGATTTATCAGAGGGTATTGTCTTGGTGGCGATGAAAGATGAAGAGGTTATTGCCTCTTCTCTTCAACGCTATAATAAAAAAGATTTTTTAGAGTTTAAAGTAGCCGTTCATGCTTCATTCGATAGAGATAAAAAAATTGGATTTTTGTCTCTTTTATACCCTTTAAAAAATTTAAGCCAACTCAACATGGAGTATCCTCATCAACAACTATGGTTAAAACCTCTTGTTGGTCAAGTAGGCTTTCCTCTCCCTACTATAAAGGAAAGCATTATGGTTTCCAAGAGATTAGATGGTATTTTAGATGGGTGGGAACTCTTTTTATCGTATGAGAAAAAGTATGCACTGATGATTCTTAAAGAGATAGAACAGATACTTTTGTTGGCTTTTTTATTCTCTCTTCTGCTTCTTTTGTGGATTGTTTGGACATTCTCAAAAAGACAGATAAGTATTTTACACCATACACAAGAGGTACTGGAACTCAAACGAACGTTTCTCTCTACCATGTCTCATGAGTTACGTACCCCTTTAGGCTCGATTTTAAACCTTACCCAACACCTTATGGTAAGTGAAAAAGTAGGTGATGATGATGTAGAGATGCTTCGGCGTATAGAGAACTCTTCTGAACACCTTTTGGGCATGATAAACAACTTACTTCAGCTCTCAAAACTAGAATCAAATGCCATGACTATAAATAGAGAGTCTGTTGATATTTCAGAACTCATTGAAGAGATGATAGAGATGGTTGAACCGTTGATAGATGAGAAAGGTTTACGTTTAGAGAAAAATCTCTTAATAGAAAAAACAATCATCATAACCGATGTCAATCTCTTTAAACAAGTGGTGATAAACTTGTTTTCTAACGCCATAAAGTTTACGGAAAAAGGAAGCATAGATATTTGTCTAAGTGAAGAGAATGGTAGTTTTAAACTGCTTATCATTGACACAGGTATAGGCATAGAGAAAGAGAAACAAGGGGCTCTATTTTCAGAGTTTTATCAAGCCCATATGGACAGGAAGGAGATTAAACACAGTACAGGTTTAGGTTTGGCTTTGAGTCAGAAAGTGGCTAGGCTTATTCATGGGGAGATTGTTATAGAGAGTGAAGGAATGGGGAAAGGGACTAGAGCTTCTTTTGAGTTTTCTTCTCTGTAGGTTGGACCATCTCAAACCTACGTTTTAATTCGAAACCCAACCCCTCGAACGGTTTCTATAGAAGTAGATGAAGAAGTCAATTTTTTACGCAAATTTTTAATATGAACATCGACGAGGTTACTGCTTTTTAGAGCATCAAAATCGTGGTTTAGATGGTCGTTGATTTGGTAACGGGTTAGAATGACGTGTTGATTGAGCAAGAGCAGTTCTAGTAAAGAGAACTCTTTTTTTGTAAGTTCTGTTTTTTTATTCTCAATATAGACTTCATGGGTTGCCAAGTCTACTTTTAAGTCTCCTATTTCTATGAGAGACTTTTTATAAGAACTTTCTCTTCTAAGCAATGCCCGAATACGTGCCAAAAGCTCTATGTTTGAAAAAGGTTTTTGAAGGTAATCGTCTGCACCGTTGTCGAGGGCTTCTACTTTATCGGTGATTTCAGACTTGGAAGAGAGAAGCAGTACAGGTGTGGAGAGGTACTCTTTTCGTATTTTTCCTAAAAAGTCAACACCTGAACCATCGGGTAGCATCCAGTCCAAGATAATAAGGTCATACTCGTACTGAGTTAAAGCCTCTTTCCCCAACGCTAAAGTTGAGGCTGTATGGGTGCTAAAATGGGCTTCGTTTAGAAGTTTTTCGAGTCCAAATAAAATCTCTTGGTTATCATCAATAATCAGTATATGCATAAAGCTATTTTAGCGTAAAACGATTAAATCCTAAAAAGATAAAGAGAGAAACTGCTGAGATTAAAATAATAGAAGCACCAGAGGCGATATCATATTCATAGGAAATAGCCAAACCAATGAGCGTAAAAATAGATGAAAAAATTCCCGAAAGAATCATCATCATATAGAGTGTGTTGGAGAGCCTTTCTGCAATGTAGACAGGTATGGTGAGTAGAGCAATCACCAGTATAAGCCCCACAACCTTAATGGCAACGACCACCGTTAGAGCAGAAAGTACCAAGATGAGGGTGTAGAAAAACTGAACATTAATGCCCCGTAAGTTGGCATATTCACTGTCATACGAGACAGCTAAAATGTCACGATACCAAAAAGTCATAATAAAGACAATAACACCCAAAAGTCCCCCCATAAAGTAGAGGTCATTTTGACTTACAGCCAAGATAGAGCCAAAAAGATAAGACATAAAATCGGCATTGTACCCTGGTGTTAGGTCAATCAACACCACACCCAGTGCCATACCTACAGCCCACATCAGACCAATGAATGTATCCATACGTTCACGATTTTTAAGGGTTATTATGGAGATAATCAGTGCAGCAGCAACAGCAAAAATAGATGCTCCTAAAAAGATAGGCAGTCCAAAAAAGACAGCCATACCAATCCCACCATAAGCCGTATGGGCAATGCCCCCTGCTAAGAAAACCATACGGTTTACAACAATGAGTGAACCGATAATACCAGATGCTAAAGAGACCAAAATACCAGCTATAAGGGCATTTTGTATAAAGGGAAAGGAGAGTGCTTCAAACATGGTTATTTTACCTCTGTAAATTTGTTAAACATTTCAACTTCGCAAAAATGGTTACATTGGTTTGGTGCATCAAAATGTTGAGCAGTCATATCATGATAGGTGAGTTTTTTATTAATATGTACCACGCTACTGGCATATTTCATAATCACAGAAACATCATGACTTACTACAATAATGGTAATATAATTGTTTAGCTCTTTAAGCAATTCATATATTTGCTTTTGTCCATCAACGTCAATACTTGACGTTGGTTCATCTAAAATCAAAATTTTAGGATGAGCACACAATGCACGTGCAATCATCACCCGTTGTCGTTGTCCTCCTGAAAGTGAGCCTATCTTTTCATTGGCAAACTTCTCCATTCCCACCTGAGCTAAAGCACCCATGGCACACATAATCTCCTCTTTGGCATAGCCAAAAAGAGGTCGTTTGGTACCGATATGTCCCATCAGTACAACTTCTATCACTTTAATTGGAAAGTCGGTATTGACATTGGTATTTTGTGGTACATAGCCAATTTTGGAAAGATTTTTTGTTGGTATCTCTCCAAAGGTATGAATCGAGCCATCTTTAACAGGATTGATACCTAAAATAAGTTTAAGCAAGGTGGATTTCCCTCCACCATTGGGACCAATGATGGCTAAAAAGTCTTTCTCTTGGACATTAAGGTTGATGTTTTCTAAAATCTTCTGTTTGTGGTAGGAGAAAGAGAGGTTTTTTATTTCTATAATGGACATGGTTATTGGTCTTTTTTTACAGCAATGGCTTTGGCTAATTTTTTAAGATTTTCTGACCAATTATGTGCCAATGGAGAGGCTTTAATCACTTGAATATTAAGGTTGTCAGCAATTAACTGTGCCGACTTGTCTGAAAATTCTGGTTGGGTAAAGATGGCTTGAACCTTTTGCTCTTTTGCTTTTTTCATTAGTTGAACCAAGGCTTTCATTTTAGGCTCTTTTCCTTCAATTTCAACAGGGAGTTGGGTTAGGTTATAGCGTTTGGCAAAGTAACCCCAAGCAGGATGAAAAACCATAAAAGTTGAATCTTTAGGGGTATCTTTTAAAATCTCTTTTATTTCACTATCAAGTGCATCCAACTCTTTTAAATAGCTTGTTAGATTCTTTTTATAATATTCACTGTTGTTCTTATCGACAGAAGAGAGTGTTTTAAAAATATTTTGAGCTATCTGTTTAACATTGATGGGGTCAACCCAAATGTGTGGGTCTTTACTCTTCACTTCGTCTTGATGTGCATGTTCATGATGCGCTTCATGTTTATGAGACTTCATGGCAGATTTATTGATATCTTTTGAAGTGTCAGCAATAAACAAATCTTTATTTTGGTTTTGAAACTTCTCTAACCATACTTTCTCAAACTCTACACCGATAGAGAGGTAGAGGTTGGCCTCTGTTATCTCTCTCATTTGAGAAGCTTTAGGTTCATAAGTATGAGGGGAAGAACCAGCTTCAACCATGACAGAGGTATGTACTTTATCTCCACCAATTTTGTCTACAAATGTTTTTTGAGGTAAAATACTTACGATGATGTTGGTTTTTGCGAAGGTTAGGGTGCTAAATAGTAAAAGAAAGAGTAGTTTTTGCATGATTATCCTCATTATTGGTAAAAACGGAATAATAACATAATTTGTGTGAAAGAATTATCTTGTTAAAATCTATTGTATTAAAAATAAGGATAAATTATGGAAAAAGTTACTTTAAGAGAATATTCGAAAAGAAAAAAATTAAGCTATTTTACTGTTATGAAACTGGTAAGAAATGGTGAGGTTGAGAGCGAAACTGTAGTAGAAGAGGGGAAAGATGTTTCTTATATTTTGTTAGATGATGAGGCAAAAAAAGATACTCAAAAGAAGAGAGTAAACATTACTCCCCAAACAGTGACACTTCAAGAGGAGAATATGCTTCTTAAAGAAGAAATCGTAAAACTTAAAGAGGCATTGGAAAGATGTAATAGACGGACGGTTTTATCGTAATTTTTATACTAAAACTTTTGCCAATTTTTGATACTCTTCACACTCTTTGATAAGGTCAATATGTTGTCCACGACAGATAATTTGTCCCTCTTTAAAGACCAAAATGGCATCTGAATTTTCAATGGTACTTAAACGGTGAGCTACGGTAATGGTCATCATTTCTGATTTTAACGCTTCTAATGCTTTTTGAATGAGGGCTTCACTTTTGTTGTCCAGAGCAGAGGTGGCTTCATCAAGTATGAGAATATCGGGTTTTTTATAAATGGCACGGGCAAGGGCTATTCTTTGTCTTTGTCCACCTGAGAGGTTGTTTCCGTTTTCAGTTAACATGGTGTTTATGCCATTCTCTAAACTTTCTATAAACTCTAAAGCATAGGCTTTTTCTAAAGCTTCTGTGACCCTTTTCTCATCAAACTCTTGACCATAAGCTACATTTTGAGCAATGGTGTCGTTAAAGATGTAAATACGTTGGGTTACATACGCTATTTTTTGATGTAAAGACTCCATTGTAAAGCTTTTTGTGTTACGTCCATTGATGAGAATCTCTCCTGAAGATGGGTCATAAAAACGTACCAGAAGATTGACAAATGAACTTTTTCCAGCACCAGAGTCACCCACAAGAGCAATGCTTTCACCACGTTCAACACCAGCTGAGACTTCATTAAGAGCAACTTTGTCACCATAGTTTAAAGAGACTTTCATAAACGAGAGTTGTTTTACTTCATCTCCCAATCTTTTCTTTCCTGAGGTAATGGTAGGTTCTTGGTCTAGCAGTTCAAACATACGTTCATTGGCTACGATGGCATCTTGTGCTTGGTTGTAGAGAGAGGATATACGTTTTATAGGAGTATAAAGCATAAAGAGGGCTGTTGCAAAGGCAAAGAAGGCACCAACGGTCATTCGACCCTCTATGACCTCTGTCCCACCGATGTAGATGACCACACCAATGGCGACTGAACCGAGTATCTCCATAATGGGTGAGGTTAGGGCGTTTACTTTTACCTGTTTGAGTAGGTATTTAAAGACATTTTGATTCTCTTTGGCAAACTTTTTACCTTCTAGCTCTTGCGTTGAGTTGGATTTTATAACTTCGATATTTGAAAATATTTCACCCAAACGTGAAGTCATGTCCGATGTACTCTCTTGTGAAAGCTTGGAGTAGCGTTTCATTTTTTTTGCTAAAAGGCTTAGAGGGTAGAGTGCCAAAGGCATAATGATTAAAAAGTAAAAGGCGAGTTTGGGACTTTCATAGATGACATACCCTGTTAATGCTACAATGGTTAAAGACTCACGAATAAAGTTTGGAATCATGGTGGTTACCACATTTTGAATACGGGTAATGTCATTGGTCACACGAGAGAGTATCTCTCCTGTGTGCATGGTTTGGAAAAACTCCATATCTTGGTAGGTAAGGTGGGTTACTAGATTGTTTCGCAGTTTACGAACCACGTCAAGACCTATAAATGACATGCAGTAGGTTTGAATGTATTGTCCCACACCTTTTAGTGTAAAAACAGCAATAAGGAAAAAGGGAATAAGTCCAAGCATACTGGCATCTTTGGCTACAAAGACATCGTCAAGTACAGGTTTGATAATCTGTGCTGTTCCAGCCGTACCAATGGCAACAGCCAACATTCCGATGATGGCAAAGAAAAATTGCCGTTTGTAACCCATAAGGTAGGGGAGGTATTGTTTGAATAGTTTTTTCATTTGTTTTAAAGTTCCTCGTTTATAAAAATATTATTTGGTTTTGGTGGTGTAGTCGGGGGGGGACTACACCCTACATCTATTTATTTATAATTTTTCCCAAAGTGTACCATTTGCTGTATCCATTAAAGCTATGCCCATGGCAGTAATTTCATCACGAATAATATCTGATTGTTCATAGTTTTTATCTACTTTGGCTTGATTTCTAGCTTCGATTAAAGTCTCTATCTTTTCTTTAGTCTCTTCATCAATCCCTATCTGAAAATAAGAGAATGGCTCTTGTTCTCCAAAACCTAAAAGTTCAGCTAAAAACTCTATATTGGCAAGAGTTTCTTTTTTCAACCCCTTATCTTTTGGGTTTTCATCAAATTTATCGTTAGCATCACTTATCATATCATCTATGGTTGCTAAAGCTACAGAGATATTTAAGTCATCACTCATCGCTTTTAAAATGGCTTTTTGAAAGGCTATATTTGGTTTAGATGCTGTGGTGGGGGTTACTCGTTTTTTTAGTCTATAGAGCTTGTCTAATCGTTTTTTAGAGTTAAGTAAATCTTCTTCGTTGAAGTTGAAGTCATTTCTGTAATGAATAGAAATGAGGTAGTTTCTAAGTATCTCTCCATCGTAAACTTTTAGGGCATCTTTTACGAAAAAGCTGTTTCCTAACGATTTAGACATTTTCTCTCCATTGATATTTACAAAACCATTGTGCATCCAGTACTTTGCCAGTTCATGACCTGTAGAACACCTGCTCTGGGCTGCTTCATTTTCATGGTGAGGGAAGAGTAGGTCGGCTCCTCCTCCGTGAATGTCGATGCTGTACTCATCATTGCCTTTGAAGTGTTTCTCTATCATCGCAGAACACTCTATGTGCCAACCGGGACGACCTTTTGAAAATGAAGTTTCAAAACAGATGTCATCATCACCATGACAAGCTTTCCAAAGAGCAAAATCTTTTGGGTTTCTTTTTTCCGAAGTATGTTCTACACGGCTTTGATTCTCCTCGTCATCACTGACTTGGTGAGAAATGGCACCGTAGTTTTTATCTTTAGAGACATCAAAATAAACATCACCAGAACTCACTACATAGGCGATATCTTTGTCGATAAGAGCTTGAATCATAGACTCCATCGCTTCAAGTGATTCTGTGGCTTTTGGTTCTATGTCAGCATCTTCTACTCCTAAGGCTCGCATATCTTCTTGATAACGGTTGATGTAGTGGGTGGTTATCTCTTCTAAACTTTGACCACTCTCTTGAACTTTTTTAATGATTTTATCATCAATATCGGTAAAGTTTTTCCCCATGGTTACTTCATATTTTAGGGCTTTAAGTGTACGGGTTAAAAGGTCAAAACTAAGGCTAGAACGGGCATGTCCTAAGTGAGCATCATCATAAACAGTGGGACCACAGATGTAGATGGAGGCTTTTTTCGGAGTGATGGGTTCAAATGGTAATTTAGTTTTTTTTACGCTGTCGTAGATGTACATGGAGGTGTAACCTTTATTTAAATTGCTGTGATTATACACTAAAGCGTTTTATATAAGGATTTAATACTTTTTTAAAGTGAATGCTACTACAATTGGAAATATAAAACAACAAAGGATAGGATAAATGCTAGCAGAATACAGAGCAGAAATCACCGAATTAAAACAGAGTAACGCACATTTCACAAAAATTTTTGAGAAACACAACAAACTTGACCAAGATGTAAAAGATGCAGAGCATGGAAGAGTAGGGATGAGTGATATTGAGATTGAAAAAATGAAGAAGCAAAAGCTTATGTTAAAAGATGAGATGCTTAAAATGATTTTAGAGCATAAAAAAGCATAATTTCTTATCGTCGGGATGAGGACATCCTGACCTACTTATTTACACCACTTCCCTAAAAACGCATTGAATTGATTTGCAAATTCATGAGTATCTTTTTGTCCAAAAGCTTTTGGTCCACCAGTTATTTCTCCAGCATCACGCATCTCTTGCATAAAATTTCTCATGGTTAGGTACTGTTTGATATTTTCAACAGAATAAAGCTCACCTCTATGATCAATGGCATGAGCATTTTTGCTAATAATTCGGTCAGCTAGAGGAATATCAGCTGTAATAACAAGGTCCTTCTCTTCTACCATTTCAACGATTTTATGGTCAGCTTCATCGGCTCCAAGATCAACGATCATGTAGGTAATGTGCTTCGATTTCCCTATGTTTACCTTTTTATTGGCAATGACATAGGTCTCTAGTTTTAGGCGTTCTATTGCTTTTAGTACAATGGGTTTTAACAAGTTTGGAAAAGCATCACCATCGATATAAAGTTTCATCTTATCGTATCCATCCTATCAATAATTCGTTAATAAAACTTAATGCAAAACCAGCAACAATCAATCCAGAAATCACATAAAAAAGTTTTTTAGATTTGAGAAGATGCACAAATTTATCGACCCCTACACCTCGAACCGTGAGTATAAAAAAGATAAGCCCTCCAATACTTCCTGCCAGTGCCAACCCTGTGACCCCCATAAGGTTCATGAGTGTGAAAGAGACCACAATATTAATGAGCAGTGTAATGGTAGCAATTTTAGCTGCTTTGGTATGCTCTTTGTTGGCATAGAGAAAGAGTGCAAAGAGTTTTGCCAAACCATACGGGACAAGACCTAACATATACATGGCTAAAACATCGGCTGTATTGGTTGTCATTTCGACTGTATAGGCTCCACGCTCAAAGAGTAACCAAACAATGGGTTCGGCGAGTATTATTCCTGTTAGGGTAGCAAAACCAAGTAGTGAGAGGAGTATCCAAAAGACACGGTTCAAGTGTTGGTAGGCTAAGGCTTCATTACCACGTTTAATCGCTTTTGAGATGGCTGGAAAGAGAGCAATCGACGCTGCAATAGCAATAATAGCAAGAGGCAGTTGAAAAATACGGTTGGCATAAAAGAGGTAAGAGATAGAACCCGAGATAAGAAACGATGCCAATATGGTGTCGATAAATGAGGAGATTTGAGGCATGGAGTTTCCCCATACCGAGGGGAAAAATAGTCGGTTAAACTCTTTTTCTTCTTTTTTTAAATCTTTTTGTTTGTTCTCTTTATTTCTGTATTTCCACCCACCAATTAAAATACGATGGAGATTAAAGTTTTTAATGGCGATGAGGTGAGCGATGACTTGTAAAACACCACCAATCAGTACAGCAAAGGAAAGAGCAATAATAATGGTTTTGGGAGCTTCTTTCATATAAAGAAGCAGGGCTGAAATCATTGATAGGTTCAAGAGGGCTGTAGACATGGCAGAGGTGGCAAAGTGTTCTTTGTACTGTAGTAAGGTAGCCAAAAAAGTAACCATAAAGACCAAGTCCAAGTACCAAAAGTTGATGGCTGTTAATGGGGCTGTCTGTTCTATAAGTTCGCTACTCCAATCCCAAGCAATGGCACGGGTCAGTAGCTCTGGAAAGAAGCTAACCAGTAACGACATGGCAACCAACACCAGCATAAAGCGTAAAAAGATAGCCGTGGCAAAGACCCCTTTTTGTTTGGACGCGATAAACGAAGGCATAAAGGCTTGGGTAAATGCCCCTTCTGCAAAAATACGGCGAAAGAGGTTGGGAAGTTTAAAGGCAACAAAAAAGATGTCTGTCCAAACAGAAGCCCCCAACGCTGATGCCATGGTAACATCACGAGCCAAACCTGTGACACGAGAGAAGAGAATTCCGAAGCTGTTGGTGAAGATAGATTTTAGTTTCATGGGTTTCTTTATACAAACTCGTTTGCTTTTGTTCCCAACCACAGGATGGGAACGAGTTTTGTTATTTTTTTATGGTTGTAATTTTATCTAAACAACTAGATAGATAGGATTATTTTGAATTGAATTTTTAAGGTTTTTGTTTTTTGCATCTTTTTTTAAGAATTTGTTATTCTTTTAATAATTTTTGAAAGAGTAAATCTTTGAAGTTAAAAATGGTAGATGATTATTTAACTAGAGATAAGAAATAATAATAATTCAGACCCCCCCCAAAAAAAAAATTTACCATTAAGTCAAATTATTTTAAGTTTTATGCTTTAAAAAGTGGAGATTGAACGGCAGGGGTGTGAAGTTTAGAGAATTATAAAGCGGCAAAGGGGTCAGTCGCCACCTTAAATAAAACATAACAATGATACCAAAAGTAACAAAAACTACTCTAACTTAATCCATAGTTTCCACCTCTAAAATATCTCCTTTTTTCACATAC
>Ga0256840_1003470_pt1 | contig 12681 bp, 14 predicted proteins | sample 355202metaG_FD_185969 | JGI IMG/M metagenome (GOLD analysis project Ga0256840, IMG submission 185969) | Hydrothermal vent microbial communities from Mid Atlantic Ridge, Atlantic Ocean - 355-202 | ecosystem: Environmental > Aquatic > Marine > Hydrothermal vents | place: Atlantic Ocean: Mid...
AGAATGGCCTGTTTTTTGTTTTGAAGATGTTGTTTGAGTGCGGTTACAATACGGGGTGTTATGGCTTCGGCGTGTGCTTCAAAAATAAATTTTTTTGCGCTTTTAAAATGCGTGCCTTTAAGCCGAACGTACGGAAATTTGACATACGAACTCAGACTCGGCGTGGCACTGCCGAGCACGACATTTACATGTAATTTTCTACCCATATAAACGGCCAGATCACGGGCATGGTAGCGGGGACGTGCAGAGGATTTATAGCTGTCGTCATGCTCTTCGTCCACGACAATGAGACCGAGATTTTCCACACTCAAAAAGAGCGCCGAACGTGCGCCGGCAATAATATCAAAATGACCCGAATGCAGTTTTTCCAAGTTTTTGTCACGCTGCTTTTTAGTAAGTTTTGAGTGCCAATGAATCACGCGAGAGGGGAAGTGCTCTTCTAAACGCGCATACATTTGCGGAGTCAGCGCAATCTCAGGCATTAAAAAAACGGCTTTTTTGCCCTGGGCTATCACTTCGGCAAAGTAGTACATGTAAATTTCGGTTTTACCCGAGCCGGTATCGCCAAAAAGCAAAGCGGTTTGGTGCTGTTTTAAAAAGTTTAGCGCCTCGTGCTGTACGTTGCTGAGTGTCACGGTGCATTGCGGTGCAGGTGGTGATGTGACACGATCGCTTTGGTCTTTGCGTTGCGGCGTAAACAGTGCCAATGCCTCGCCCAAGGCACAGAAATAATAGGAGGCTATAAACGAAGCGAACGCTATGTGAACCTTGGCATAACATTGATCTGTTGTCGCTTCGACGGCCACGGTATTGAAGTCAGGTTTTTGCACCGGTGAGAGTATCACGCCGCTAAGGCGACGCGAGCCTAAGGTAAGACGAACTACGGTACCTACATGTAAATCGGCATGGTAATGATAGGTTAGTGGCTCTAACGGAGAGCCCAGTAACGCAACGTGAAAATATTTACGGGGGGTCAATGTCGTTTCTATTATGTTAAAATTTCGTCTAAAAGACTTTTTATTTTTTGAAGCTCATCATTGCTTAATGTTGTTAGCTTTTCAATAAAACGTCCGTTGTCTATAGAACGAAGCTGTGCAATAAGTATGTCAGAATCTTTTTGAAGCGTACCTCGTGCATTCACACGAAAGCGCAAAGGTTCAGCATTATCCACAAGTGATGTTGTAAGCGGTAAGACAATGGTAGTAGGGTAGCCGGCACTGTTGAGTTCATTATTTTGAAAAATCAGAGCCGGACGAATTTTTCCAATTTCATTGTTTTTTTTAACAGGGTTGAAGTTGGTAAGCCATATATCACCCCTACAAACCATCATCGATACTCGTATCATAATTTTTGTACTCTTTAAAATCACTTGCCATTGTTTTTTGCATTGCTGAGCGAATTCTGCTGTTTTGTGTTTGCTCAAGATCTTTTGCATAGTGGCGTATGGCTTCTCGTATGACATCACTCTTTTTTTTGTGCAAACGTGTCGATAGTGATTTAAGTATCTCCTCAAGCTCATGGGTTAACCTGACTGTAGTCACCATAACAGCTCCTTTTGTATTATTGTAATACAGTAGTATAGCTAAAATTTTATTTACATGCTGCTTCTCAATACATCTTGTCCCTAAACCCAATGCCTCAAGAGATTGCATTTACTCCGTAATTTGCTTGCAGTAAGTACCTTCGTCGCCGCCGGCGTTGCGGTTGCAGGTAAAGGTACCGTTGGCGGGGTTGTAGGTAAAGTTGACCGTTGTGCCGTCAACGTTGAAGGTGTACGCGGTATCGCTGCTGCGCATCCAGCCGCCGGAGCCGCTTTTAGAGATTTTCGCATAGGTAAAGAGCGTACGGGCGCCGTCACCGTCAAAGAGTGCCTGACCTGCTCCCGTACCGCCGCTGCTCAGTTTGGGAATGAACGAGTTGTCGCCGCGCATGAGCCGTTTTTGGCGTTCGTTTAAAATGGCGGAGCGCAGCGCCATCACATCGGCTTTGGCAGAAGAGATCTGTGCCTGAACTACCGAACTGCCCACTTTGGGAATGGCAATAGCGGCCAAGATGCCGATGACAACAATAGCAAAGATGAGTTCGGTCATGGTAAAAGCGTTTCGGAGTTTCATAAAGTCTGCCTTGGAAGTAGCTAGTGTAAAACCGTCTTTGGTATAGACAAGTTTACATTAACTGCTTAAAGTGGTTCCCAAACCAAGAGTTTGGGAAGCTTTTAGTGTAAATTTTATTTAGCTAAGATATCTGTACCATTTTTTGTAAGTACAAAGCGCGGCGCTTGTGTTGCTGTACCATCGTTACATCTAATATTATATGATGCCGCACCAATAGTAAATGAGCTAACACTTGGCAATGCTAATAATTCATCATCTGTTGCAGGTGACGACAGAGCAGTATAAGTACACGTAGTTAAATTTGGCGTATTGGCATCACCAATATCATCAGGCGTTTCAATTTGAGCTCTCACATCATTTTGAGTGACTGCAGCAACTGAACCTCCATTTCCGCTTCCAACCGATTCTGCCCACAGCGCTGGTCCTACAGTTCTATTTAATGTACCAACATATGCCGTAGCTTTTCCTTGTTGAGCCTGCTCAGAAACCCCAATAAATTTCGGAAGCGCTACCGCTGCCAAAATACCTAAAATAACAATAACAAAGATCAATTCGATCATAGTAAAACCAGAACGTTTCATGGTTTATCCTTATGTAGTAAAAATTCAGTCGCACTAGCAACCTTAGAAAGCATTGTACGCCACAATAGCTTTAATTTTTATTAACAAATTATATTAACTCTGTTAGGAAAACCACTTTTTTACTTTCTCCATACAGGGGAAATAGTGCAGTTTTTTACGAATGGCATATTTGCGAATCCAGTTGAGCGGCTTGGGTTGGCTGCGGCGGTGTTCCAGAAAATGGAGCGCGGCATCGACAACGCGTTGACTGGATCGGCCGTCACGGTAGGGGTGGGTTTGGGCAATAAAGTCGTCAATATCTGCCATCAGTTTGGGCGTGGGTGAGAGCGCGGCGCTCAGGGCGCTCTCAAGTTCTTCGGTATCGGTAATGTTAATGAGGTACGGGGCGGGGCGGTTGTTGTTAAGGGTTACGACGGGTTTTCTCTGAAGGAGAAACTCGGTAATGGCCGATGTGGTATCGGCGAGCATAATATCGGCTTGTCGGTAGAGCGGAATGAGGTCGGTAGTCGGGTAAAACGTAAAGTGTTCATTCTCAAGTGCCTGAAAGGCGGCGACAATGTTTGGATCCATTTTGGGGTGCAGTACGGCCATAAAATCCCACTGCCCCTGACGGCTGAGCCGTGCAATGGCCTGACGTGCTTCATGATGATGCGCAAGGCTCAGTCGGGGTGTAAATGTCGAGGCAATCATAATAACGGGTCTGCGGTTAGGAGTGTGCGGCTGCAGCGGAAAGAGCGGATCCATTTTAGGCCAGCCGGTCTCGACGACGTCAAAGTGGCGATACTTTTTTTGAAGCTCTTGAAACGGCAGGGTGGTGTTAGGCCCTTGCGTGCAGTAGAGGTCAAAAAAGCCGCGTATGTTAAAGTGTCCTTTGGTGTTGCTGCGTTTGCCCACGCTAAAGCCGTGAAAAATCTGTACTTTAATACCCGGGAAAAAGTCGGGTACCGTATTGGTAGCAGAGAAGACAATGTGCGGATCGAACGCCAATACGTCATGAACATGGTGCAACAATCGTTCCTGCTCATGCAGGTGCGCACCGGTCGCTTTTTCATCACAAAACCATGCTACCTCATAGCCTCGGTGCCGTAACTCCTCCTGCAAGGGCCTGCCAATGGGAATGCTGTAGGGCTGTGAGATGTAGAGCAGAAATCGCGGTGTCGATTGGTGCGGCATAATAGATGCTCCTTAAAGATGCGCTGAAACGTTTCTGAGTGTATTGTAACATGTTGCAGTGTTTTACATAGAGTTATTATTAAGAGCATTTGGAATGTATTAAAATGTTTTTTGAAGTTTTGTGTTCCTCATATTTTATCAAACTATTTCAAAAAAACATCTTGCACGGACTTAAAATCATCATTTGGATTTATAGTCTTTTTTGTATGAAGTTAGGGTCTTTTCTGCAATCTAGTACAGCATAAATATAGACTGCATCTTCTTTAATTTTGTAATATATAGAGAATGGAAACCTTTTTGAAAGAAGTCTGTAGTAATCTGAAATTACTATATGTATTCCTGCATAAACATGCAATGATTCTATATCTGACAAAATTGAATCTAAAAAATATTTGCCGAGCCCATTTTTTTGAGATTCGTAAAAAGAGATTCCAACTGCTATATCTTTTTCTGCTTCGTTAAGAATTTTTATATTCATTAAGCTAACTTTTGTAGCCTTTCTTTAGCAGTTTCTAAATCACTAAAATATGACTGAGAATTTTGAATATTTTTTTCACGATTAGTTAAAACATCAAGATGCCAATCTGGAGTAAAACCCTTATCTTTTGCTTGACGAGACATATTTTCCCACAACTCTTCCATAATAATAAACTTTTCTTGCATAGGAATTTCGTCATAGTTCAATAGTACTCTCATCTCATACTCCTTTTTAGAATTATACCACATTGCATAAAACTCTCTCTTGATCTGTTTTATTGAGATGATATATTTATAGAATTAGCACAAGTTCTTTCTTAAATCTTATCAAATCCTTTAAAGTAGCCCTATTCATAAGGATAGTTAAATTTTGTGTTCCTCATATTTTATCAAACTATTTCAACAAAACATCTTGCACGGACTTAGGTAGGAGAGTAAGTGTATTTTTAAAACTTAAAAATGAAGTTAAAAGTGCTTTAAAGTGGCTATTTGTAGGGGTTCTTGAATGGCTCCGGATACTGGATTCGAACCAGTGACCAAGTGATTAACAGTCACCTACTCTACCGCTGAGCTAATCCGGAATGTTTTAAAGAGGCGTAATTATACTTCATCACTTTGGCTTTGTCAAGATGTTTTGGCGTTTTCTGCCAAGATTTTTTGAGGGTACCAAAAAACGCAGACCGGCACGTGTTATTTCGGTAATTTGGCGGCTTTGTATGAGTTGCTGAAGCCGCTCTTGAGAGGCGGTGTCAAAAAGCAGCGCGACATCGTCATGTGTAAGAGGGCGCTTGTCGAGTGTGTTGAGAATCTCTTCACTGCTGTAGTGTGACCGGCAGGTTTGGGCATGGTGTCGTGATGCAATGTGAATGGGCAAAGAGGCATCGAACTGTCGGGCGATATGGTGGAGCTCTTGGTACGATATACCGCTGACAGGGTAAGCCGGCGGTCGGTCAACGGTACCGATATCAATACGTTCACAATTTACATGTAAAAGCGTCTCGTTGAGTAGGGCAATCTCTTCAGGGGTATCGTTAAGGGTATGAACAAAGAGAATTTCAATATAAAGTTTTCCCGTGTAGCAGTGGGAAAATTCAATAACGGCATCTTTTACATGTAAAATATCAATGCTTTGATGCGGACGGTCAATTTTTTCAAACACACTGCTGCTAAGGGCATCTAGCGAGAGCTTGACGCAGTCACACTTCAGTAGTGTTTGAAAAATACTTGCATCGGTTAGGGTGGCGCTGTTGGTTAAAATAAGCGTCTGTTTCGTCCCTTTAACGGCATCTATGGCATCAATAAGCGTGTCAAGATAGGGGTAGAGCGTGGGTTCCCCGTTAGCAGTCAGAGTGATGACGTCAATTGACTCATGCTCTTTGAGTGCTGTTGATAAAGCTTCCATAATTTGGGAAACCGGAAGCGAATGATCTTGTCGGGTTACTGTTGGAGCAGGGGCCAGTTCGCAGTAAAGACAGTCAAAATTGCACTGTTTATGTGTTGCAGAGAGGTCAATACCCAAGGAGGTGCCGAACCGCCGTGAGTTAACCGGACCGAAAATAATGTTCATAACAAGCGGTTATTGCATCTCTTGAATGAACTTATCGGACTCTTTAATCGATTGATTCATCTGTTTCATTAAAACGGAAATATTATTTTTAAGTGAACTGAATTCCCCTTGGAGCGCTCCAATAGCCTGAGCATTGAGTGAGTGTTTGAGGGTAAGTACATTGTCGTAAAAGGTGGCCAAAATGGGTTCCATCTTTTTTTCGGAACGACGCATGGATGCCATCATTTTTTTATATTTTGCTTTAGTATTGCGAAGTTTTTTCTTGCTTTGCGCTTTAAGTTTGGCATTTTTGTACTGTGTGATCTCCTCTTCCCACTCTTTAAAAAGAGCCAACGAGACATCTTCGAGTTTGTTAATATCTTTACTTAAATCTTCGGCAGCCTCTTTGGCATCTTCATATTGGGAGTTAAACTTGTCGTACGCTTTTTTAAGACCGGTCTCTTTAATGGTAACGAGTGATCCAAACTGCTCAAGTGCTGACTTAAACTCCTCTTGAGCCTCTTCTTGGGATTCTTGTACGTCTTTGACACGGCTTACCATTATGTCACGTTTGTGAATACCGACTTTTTCCATACCGGCATAGTAGATTTTCGTACAGCCGGTAGTAAAAAGCATGAGTACTGTTAATGATATAAAAAATTTGACCATGAATGCTCCTCTATTTTTTACTGATGCGTTGACACTCTTTAACAAAATGGATGGCATTTTCTACCGGAACATCGGGTAAGATACCGTGACCCAAGTTAAAGATGTGACGTTTTCCGCCCATAATGCGATGAATATTTTCAACGGCTTCAGTTGTTCGCTCTTGGGAGTAGAGACGACACGGCTCCATGTTGCCCTGAAGAACGTATTTGTCACCGAGTTTCTCTTTGGCAAGTGCCATCGGTGTTGACCAGTCTACGCCGAATACGTCAAAATTTCCGTAAACCTTGTCCAAAAATGCCGGAATGCCCTTAGGGAACATAATGACAGGAATGTGCGGATACTTCGCTTTTAAATATTCGGCAATCTCTACCATATATTTCCATGAGAATTCATCATAGAGGTCGGGCTCAATAGCCGCTGCCCAAGAGTCAAATATTTGTACAACGTCCACGCCGTTTTGAATCTGTTTTTCCATATAGAGTTTAACTACTTCAGTAACTTTTGAAAGAATTTTATGAAGCAGTTCGGGGTTGGAATAGATCATTTTTTTACAGACATTGTAGGTTTTGGTACCTTCTCCTTCAATCATATAGGTTGCCAGCGTCCACGGTGCACCGGTAAAACCGATAAGCGCAATGGCATCGTTTCGTGCATCGAGCTGTTGCCGTAACAGGGCAATGGTCTCATAGACATAGGTTAGCTTGGACGCAGCAGCTTCGCCACCGAGGAGTCGGTCGATGTCGGCCTCATTTTTTATGGGATCGCTGAATTTCGGTCCTTCGCCTTTGACAAAGGAGAGATCCATACCCATTTCATCGGGAATGACTAAGATGTCGCTAAATAAAATGGCCGCATCGACACCGACAATATCTAAGGGTTGAATGGTGACTTCGGCTGCTTTTTTTGGGTCGTGACAGAGGTTAAGAAAGTTTCCTGCCTCGGCACGTACCGCCATATATTCGGGCAGATAGCGTCCTGCTTGTCGCATCATCCAGACGGGTGTGTAGGGGGTCTCTTTACCAAAGCAGGCATCTACAAATATTTTGCTCATTTTTTTCCTTGAAATTTATTTTTTTCCGACTTTACCTAAAAAGTAGAGTCCTACGGCAATAGCGGTGATTGAGAGTGCCAAATAGAACATATCTAGGGAGTTGTTATACTCAATATGACCTACTTTTTGAAAAAAACCGACCACCAAAACCATGACGATAACCTTGGAAATTTTGTCTTTTAGCTGATCGAGCGAGTGAATTGCCAAAATTTTGCTCTCGCGCCCTTCGTCGGTTTTGGCAGGGTCGATATCGGAGATAAAAAGCTCATACAAACCAAAAGAGAAGAGCAGCATAACCACACCGATCAGGTAGAGATCAACCGCACCGATAATACCGCCGACTACATCTTCGTGAAAACGATCGGGATGGGCTCCGGTGGTGTAGGTTGTATAGACGTAGTTTGCCGTCGACAAGATATCGATACTGGCAACCGTAAACAGAATCACGGCGCCGATTAAACCGAAAATTACGGCAAATATGACCATAAATCGCGTGCTCCAGAGCCCGCTTTCAAAGATTTTTTCTATCATTGTGTTTCATTCTCCATTTCTATCCATTTTTGTGCAATACGTACGGCATTGGTAGCCGCACCGACTCGTAGATTGTCCGCAACAACCCACAGATGCAGAACGTTGTCGCGGTAGACATCGTTGCGCAGACGGCCAACAAAGGTCTCATTCTGATCGACACAGGCGGCCGGCATCGGGTAGAGGCTCTCTTTCGGGTCGTCGACAACAATAATATTGGGTGCATGACGTAAAAGCTCACGGGCCTCATCGGCCGATACCGCCGCATCAAACGTTAGCGTTAACGATTCGGCATGACCGCGAAGCGTTGGAACCCGTACGCACGTGGCGCTTACTTCAACTTCTTTATGCAGAATTTTACAAGTCTCATTGACCATTTTCATCTCTTCTTTAGTGTACCCGTTATCGGTAAACAGATCAATTTGAGGAATAACATTAAGTGCAATTTGATGTGGAAAGCTGTTGTGCTTACTCGTATCGAGTTTGAAAGCAAAAAAGTCTTGCATCTGCGTGACGAGCTCTTCCATAGCGGTTTTACCGGCACCTGAAGTGGCTTGGTAGGTGCTGACATCGACACGAATCAAATCATAGGCGGTATCGAGCGGTTTGAGTGCTTGTACCATCTGAATGGTAGAGCAGTTGGGGTTGGCAATAATACCGCGCTGCCGCCATTTGGCAATATCTTCAGGGTTGACCTCGGGAACCACGAGCGGAATCGTCTCGTCCATACGAAAGTGGCTGGTATTGTCAATAACGACGGCTCCCGCTTCAGCGGCACAGGGCGCAAATTTCGCCGAAACACTGCCGCCGGCACTAAAAAGCGCAATCTCAATATGTTCCTCGGCAAAGACGGTTTCGGTGAGCTCTTTAATGGTAATATCTTCACCGTTAAATGCAACAGTGTTGCCCGCACTGCGGCTGCTTGCTAAAGGGACAAGCGTTTTAAGGGGAAAGTCGATCTCTTCTAAGATGCGTAGAATTTCTTCTCCGACGGCACCGCTGGCACCGACAACGGCTACATTGTATTGTTTCAAATTATGGCTCCTTTGATCGTAATGAATGATGCGGTCGGGATGTCAACTTTTGCCGGCTCTCCAGACAGAGATCACTGACCGTAATCTCGGTGTTATCGCTTAAAATGACGGCGCGCTCCACAACGGCAATGAGCTCACGAATATTTCCCGGCCAGCTGTAGTCTTGCAAGGCTTTGTCAGCCTCTTTGGAAAAGTGCTTCGACTCAAATGCATACTTTTTGCAGTTTTCTTCTAAAATTGCCGTTGCAATCGGTAGAATTTCTTCACGACGTTCGCGCAGGGGCGGTATGTGAAGCGGTACCGTATTGAGACGGTAGTAGAGATCTTCCCGAAAGAGACCGCTCTCTATTTTCTCATGCAGATCGGCATTGGTCGCCGCGATAATGCGTACGTCAATACGGGTATGTTTGCCGGATCCTAAACGGCGTACCTCTTTTTCTTGAAGTACGCGTAAGAGTTTGGCTTGGACCTCGTAAGGCATTTCGGCGATCTCATCTAAAAAAAGGGTGCCGCCGTCGGCATGTTCAAACTGCCCCATTTTACTCTCGGTGGCATCGGTAAAGGCCCCTTTTTCATAGCCGAACAGCTCGCTCTCAATGAGATTGTTGGGTATGGCTGCCATATTGATGGCAATAAAAGGTTTTTTGGCGCGAGGAGAGCTGCGGTGAATGTGTTTGGCAAAGACCTCTTTTCCGACACCGCTCTCTCCCAAGAGCATGATGCTGGCATCGGTCTGAGCCACTTTTTTAGCCATGTGTAGGATCGTTTCCAGTGCCGGTGACGTTGACAAAAAGCCATGAGGACGGTTGTTGGAGGTTGCGGCTGAAGGAGTCGTTTTGACACGTTGCAGTACCGTGCGCGTACGTTCAATGGCAGCAACCAGCGTGTCGATATCAAACGGTTTGAGCAGAAAATCTTTGACTCCGAGATGAATGGATTCTATGGCACGGCTCAACGTGGCATTGCCGGTCATGATGATGACCTCATACTTTCCGTTAAGCGTTTTTACCAACTCGATACCGTCCATGCCAGGCATATTAATGTCGGTAATAACAAGCTCAAACGTATCGTCAAGTTTTTTTAGGGCGTCTTTGGCATTTTTAAAACTGACAATCTCATAGTTTTTGTAGTCGTCAAAGGCTATTTCCAGAGATTTGCGCATATTGATATCGTCTTCGACAATGGCAATTTTCATAGACGCTCCTCCGGTTATTTTAAGTCAGAGATTATAGCAAAGTTTTCATTAATAGTGACTGTGAAGCAGTGTGGCGAGAGGGTGAGCGTGGTGCGGTCACGGTAGGTGTTGTTACTTTTTGAAGCAGACGATTTTACATGTAAATTTTGGGTCTGAAGGTACTCTAAAAAAGCGCTGCGGTTGTGTTGAATAATGGTACGTAATGAGTGGTGACCGTCTGTATTGAGAATGAGTGTTGATGTGCTGTTGCCGCGACACGGGGTCATGGCACGACTGACAGAGAGCTTCTCGTGTGAAAGCTGCGCATTATGCAAAACTGCACGATAACTGATGATATACTCATCGGCTCGGGCAGACGTGCTTATGAGAGCAGTCAGTACGAGAGCTGAGAGTAGTTGAGCGTAACTTCCATCTCGACTTCGCACAAACCGTCTTTATATAAGGTGTCAATGATATTGGCATTACGAATATTGGCATCGACAAAGGTGCGTACCTTGGAGCTTTTAATCATCATGTTATGGACATAGTCACGTCCTTGCACGTAGACGCCTTTGACTTTTTCAGCAATAAGGCGATAGCCATCGACAATAGCGGCACGCTTGGCAAGCACCAGCGCCTGTTCGGGTGAACAGCTTCCCGTGCAGGGTGCTACACCCTGTCCTACTACGGTAATGCGAAGGGGTTTTTGCTGTGTCAAGACAGGGGTGTTGGTTGTGACAATCGGCTTAGGCGGCGGTGCCGGTGTGTTAACTTCTGCCGGCGGTGGACACTCCGGCTGTTTGGTACAACCGGAAAACAAAAACGTAAGTGCAAGTAACGAGAAGAGCGCTCTTTTCATAGCGTTAACCTTTAATGTAGCATTGTATCTTGTCAGCAACTAAGCAAAAACTATACCAATGTCGGTTGCGCATCCTCTTCGTTGTCGTTTTCGTCATCACTGTTTTCGTCCTCTTTTTTCGGACAGCGAGAGATACTGACGACGTCATCCCCTTTGACAATATACACGCCGCTCGTATTGCGTGATGATTTGGAGATGCTTTGCATATCGACACGAATCATTTTACCTTCTTTGGTGAGTGCCATCATATCCATCTCTTCGTCAACCATTAAGGAACCGACAACGGTTTTACCGGTTTTAGCATTGAGTTTCATGGCGATGACACCCGATCCGGCGCGATTGGTAAGACGGTATTCTGCAGCAGTCGTACGTTTCCCGATCCCTTTTTCACTCACGGTTAAAATCTCTTGTTCATCGGAGTCAATAATATTGGCATCAATCACGACATCGCCTTCATGTTTAAACTTAATACCCCGAACACCGCGGGTACTGCGTCCCTGTTCTCGGGTTTTGGCAATGTCGAATTTAATACATTGTGCGTATTTGGTGAGAATGAAGAGATATTTTGTTTCAGCCGTAGCGATTTCCGCGGTGATAAGCGCATCGTCGTCGTCAAGTACAATGGCACGCACACCGTTACTGCGAATGTTGGAGAATTCACTGAGGTTGGTACGCTTGACAATACCGTTTTGCGTAAAGAGGGTAAGCGACTTTTCATTGCTGAAATCGGTTGTCGGAATAATAGAGCAAATTTTCTCATTGGGTACTAAATTAAGAAGATTAACAACAGCTTTGCCTTTAGCAGTGCGGCTTCCTTCGGGAATTCTGTAGACTTTGAGCCAGTGAAGTTGCCCGCGGTCGGTAACAAAGAGCAGGGTGTCATGGGTATTACATGTAAAAAAGCTTTCTATAAAATCGTCTTCGTAGGTGGTGACGGCGGTTTTGCCTTTGCCGCCGCGACGTTGTTTCTCGTAACTGGTGAGCGGAACACGTTTAATATAACCGCGGTGCGTAATGGTGACGACCATCGGCTCATTCGGGATGAGATCTTCAATATCGATGTCGTCGTAGTTATCTTCAATATCGGTACGGCGTTCGTCGCTTAGTGTTTGAACAACTTCATAAAGCTCGTCTTTGATGATCCCTTTTAAAACCGCTTCGCTTTTGAGAATACTCTCTAAATATGCAATGGTTTTAAGCAGTTCTTGAAGTTCGTTTTCAATCTTTTCACGTTCCAAACCGGTCAGTTTTTGCAGGCGCATATCTAAAATGGCCTGTGCCTGAAGGGCAGAGAACTCAAAGGTTTCCATAAGTCCTTCTTTAGCCGTTTCGGTGTCTTTTGAAGCTCGAATAAGTTTAATGATGGCATCAATATGGTCAAGTGCTTTCTTCAGGCCTTCTAAAATATGGGCTTTTGCTTTGGCTTTTTCCAGATCGAAAATAGTACGGCGAATAATGACGGTTTTTCGGTGGTT
>Ga0256840_1003471_pt1 | contig 12679 bp, 11 predicted proteins | sample 355202metaG_FD_185969 | JGI IMG/M metagenome (GOLD analysis project Ga0256840, IMG submission 185969) | Hydrothermal vent microbial communities from Mid Atlantic Ridge, Atlantic Ocean - 355-202 | ecosystem: Environmental > Aquatic > Marine > Hydrothermal vents | place: Atlantic Ocean: Mid...
CTACATTTCAATATGCTTCCTATCAAGAAAAATATCCTCTATTACACTGGTATAGAATGTATCTCTTTTTTGCATTTTTGACAGCCTTATCCTTTTCTTCTTTAAGCTTTTTATTTATTAATCAAGTGGATTTTTACTATCAGTTATTAATTGTAACGATATTAATGGGCTTGTCCTCAGGTGCAGTGACTTCTCTCTCCGCAGATTTCCGTTTGGCTATAGTCTATTTGGCTATCATACTTTTTCCTCTTATGGGAACGATAGCGTTTACAAATACAGTCACAAATTATGTTTTGGTGATAGCATTGTTACTTTACTTTATTGCACAAGTAGGTATGATCTTAACGACGTATAAACATGAACTTGAATTTACAGCACTGGAAACAGAACAAACCTTATTGCAACAGCTATTTAAAGAAGCACCTTTAGGGATTTTCCTTTATGATAAAGATTTAATCATCACAGAGTGTAATCAACAGTTTTTGACCTTATTTGATAATATACGTGAAAGTATAATAGGTTTAGACCTCAATACAATTCCTGACAGTTCACCGATGATAGCATTTAAAAATGCATTAGAAAAAGGGCCACAACAATATGTTGGCCCTTATACCTCTATCAAGGGAAAAAAGTTTTGGATTGAAGCAAAGATATTTCCTTATAAAAATAGATTGAATGATACCGTTGGTAGTATTGTCTTACTAGAAGATAAAACTAAAGAGCGTAGTATCGAGAAAGAATTACAGTATCTTGCAAGCCATGATGCCCTGACGGGATTGCTTAACAGACGTGGTTTGCGTGATACCATGAAAACTATTATGAGTGATGCATTGCACCATGCACATTATTCATTACTCTTTTATCTTGATCTCAATCAATTTAAAGGTATCAATGACTCTTTGGGGCATACCATTGGTGATGCAGTGCTTTTAAATGTCTCTCAAAGACTTAAGTACTCGCTAGATGATGGGTGTCGTATAAGTAGATTAGGTGGTGATGAGTTTATTGTGATTGTCCCTTATGTATCGGATGATGAAAGTGCGACTAAAAAGATAGCTGAGAAGTATGCAAATCGTATACAGTCTATTTTTAATGATCCTTTTATTATCGAAGATTTGCATTTGCATATTCAAGCAAGTATGGGTATTATTATTATGGAACCGCAATATAATAATATTGAAGAGATTATACGTCATGCAGATATTACTATGTATCATGCTAAAAATAAAAATGGACATATTGCATATTATAATGAAGCTTTGGATCAAGAGCAAAAAGAGTTGTTTGTGCTTCAACATGACTTGGCATACGCAGTTGATAAACATCAGTTTGATCTTTTCTTTCAGCCTATCGTTACGATAAAAGATGAAAAACTTTATTCGGCAGAGGCACTGATTCGCTGGAATCACCCAGAAAAAGGACTTCTTTCACCTGATGCGTTTATTCCTCTGGCTATTAAAGCAGGATTACTCTCGAAAATCACATGGTGGGTGCTTCATGAAGTATGTCGTCATATCTCGGAATGGAAAAAATTTGATCTTTGGCATTTAGAGTATGTCTCAATCAATGTAAATGCACAACAGCTCATAGAAAATAACTTTGCTGAGACTTTTTTAGAGATTTTAGAAAGCTATGGACTTGAGACTAAAGATATTATTGTCGAAATTACAGAACGTTCTCTTATCGATAATTTTGACAGTACACAAGATGTCATTAATCAACTAAGAGGTCATGGTATACGTTGTGCGATTGATGATTTTGGGGTAGGGTATTCCTCACTTTCTTACTTGAAAAAGCTCTCTTTCCATACCCTTAAAATAGACAGAGAATTCATCAAAGATATTGAGTCAAATCCTAAAGAGTTGTTATTGGTCTCCACCATTCTGGACATTGGTAGACAGTTCAATTATAATATTGTCATTGAAGGTGTGGAAGATAAGAAACAAAAAGATTTACTTTTGGGGTTAGATGAAGGTTTGCATTATCAAGGTTTTTATTTCTTCAAGGCACTTCCTGCTAAAACATTTAGAAAGAAATTTTTAGATTTATCAGAAGATTAAAAACTATTGTCCATTATGAACAAAGTTCTTTTGGTTTAACTCAGCGTAATGCTCAACAAGCAGTTGTTTAAAATACTATTTGTCCATCACTTTGCTTATTATCATAGAACACTAAACGAACAAAGTTCATTTAGCTACGTTGTCACTGTGACTACTTTAGCAGTAGGCTCAAATGACTAGTCATTTTAAAATACAATTTGTCCATCATTTTGCATTCTAAAGATAATACCTTGGGCTAGTTTGTGTCCTTGGTGGGCTGCTTTTCTGCACCACTCTATAGACTTTTCTTTGTTCTCTTCACAGCCTAAGCCTGTGTCATACAAAGCTCCCAGGTTAAACTGTGCTTTTGCATTGCCTGCATTGGCTGCTTTAGAGAAGAGTATAAAGGCTTTTTTATAGTCTTGTATGACACCACGACCCTCTTTATACATCGCCCCAAGGTTGTTAAAAGCATCTATATTTCCACGTTTCGCTGCCTCTTCATACCAAAATGCTGCTTCACTTTCATTTTTCTCACAGCCTTCACCATTTTCTAGCATAAGTGCCACCTCAAACTGAGCTACTGGTACTTCACGTGTGGCAGCTTCTAGGTAGTACTCAAAAGCTTTTTTCGAGTCTTGTTTGACAACATGACCATGAAAATATAGAAACCCAAGATAGTAAAAACTTGTAGGCTCTTTGTTGTTTGCTAAAGCACTGTAGAGTTCTAGAGCTTTTTCATACTCTTTTGCTGTTAAGGCTTCATAAGCAGATTTAACTAGTTCTTCCATTTAGACACCAAACCCTTCAAGTTCATTTGTGACTTTTTTCATTTTGTTGTTTGCATCTTCTAATGCTTGTTTATTTTCAGCGATGACCGCTTCAGGCGCATTGGCAACAAATCTTTCATTGCTCAGCATACCTGTTAGTTTTGCTATCTCTTTTTCAAGCTTCTCTTTTTGACGTGTAAGTTTTGTGATGATAGGGGTCATGTCTATTTCCCCTGTAGGAAGGTATACCTCAAGGTTATCAGATACATCAGTGATACTGTCTGCCACTTTTGCATCGACAAATTCAATCTCTAGTACTTTTGCAAGTTTTTCGATGAATGGCTTAGCCATGTCTGTGTCTATATTTGCAGAGGCATCAAGTTTGATGTAGGCTTTGTCTATCTTGGAGTTACCCATATCTATGATGACTTTTGCACGACGAAGTGCTGTGATAGACTCCTCGATGATAGTAAACATCTTTTCTGCTTCTTCATCTGCTTTTATCTCTTTTGGAAAAGGCATAATCATCAGCGATTTTCCTTCTTCAAGTGTAGTGCCACTAAGTTTGTGGTACAAATGGTCAGAGATAAACGGCATAAACGGAGAGACCATTTTAAGTGTCTCTTTAAAGATAGCTCCAAGCTCTACTATACTCTGCCTGTCTGCCTTAGAGTACTCTATGCCCCAGTCACAAAACTCATTCCACACAAAGTTGTAAAGTGCTTTAGCGGCATCAGAGAAGTTATAGGTATCTAAACTTACCCTCACTTTTTCAACAGCTACTGCCAAACGACTCTGCATGTAACGCCCAAGAGGAGTAACAACTTCGATGTCCTTTAAGTCTTTAAATGTCGCATGGTTGAGTTGTAGGTAATTCGTTGCATTATAAAGCTTGTTCGTAAAGTTTCTAAACTGTTCTAGGTTCTTAGCCCCTAGCTTGATGTCACGTCCTTGCACTGCTAAGTAAGCAAGCGTAAAGCGTATAATGTCTGCAGAGTGTTCTTCTACCATGTCAAGTGGGTCGATGACGTTCCCTTTAGACTTAGACATCTTAGCCCCATGTTCATCACGCACGAGTGCATGCATATAGATGTCTTTAAATGGGAGTTTACCTTGGAAGTGTTCTCCCATCATCATCATACGTGCTACCCAAAAGAACATGATGTCAAAACCAGTGATAAGTAGGCTGTTTGGGTAAAAGTCTTCCATGTCTGTATCATTATAGGTCTCAGCCATCTTGCCATTGTTGCCCCAACCTAATGGTGACATAGCCCAAAGTGCAGAAGAGAACCATGTATCAAGTACATCTGGGTCTTGTGTGAGCTTTTTAGAGCTACATTTTGGACAAGCTTCAGGCTCATCTGCTTTGTCTGCCCATGTGTGACCACACTCATCACAAGTAAAGACAGGGATGCGGTGTCCCCACCATAGTTGACGGCTGATGCACCAAGGTCTAAGCTCATCCATCCATGCGGTGTAGGAGTTTATCCAGTGAGGAGGGTGGAAGTTATTATGTTTTTTTGTCTCGTTGATAGAGTTTTCTGCTATTTTCTCAGACAAAAACCATTGTGTAGAGATGAACGGCTCTACAATGTTTTTACATCTATAACAGTGACCTACTTGGTGTACATGGTCTTCTATCTTCACGATGTACCCCTCATCTTCAAGCTTTTTAACGATGACAGGACGTGCTTCAAGACGTTCTAGTCCTGAAAACTTTCCACAGTAGTCATTTAGTATGCCTTTTTCATCAAAGACTTTGATGAACTCTAGGTTATGACGCTTGCCTACAGCGTAGTCATTTTGGTCGTGTGCAGGAGTGACTTTTACCACACCTGTACCAAAATCCATATCTACATGCTCGTCTGTAATCACTTTTATCTTTCTATCAGTCAGTGGCAACAACACTTCTTTGCCTACGATATCCGTATAACGTGCATCATCAGGGTGTACCATAATGGCACTGTCTCCAAAGTAGGTCTCTGGTCTGGTAGTAGCTACTTCAAGCTCACCAGAACCATCGGAAAACTTGTATATCATGGTGTAAAACTTACCATTTACCTCTTCATGTTCTACTTCTATATCAGACAAGGCTCCGTCATGCGTGCACCAGTTTACCATGTAGGTATTTTGGGTGATTTGACCTTCATCAAAGAGTGAAACAAAAGCCTCTTTAACTGCTTCTTTGAGACCCTCATCCATAGTAAAACGTTCACGTTTCCATGCTGGGGTGACTCCGAGTTTACGCATCTGGTGGACTATGTTTCCACCTGAGGTTTCTTTTTGTAGCCAAGCACGCTCTAAAAACTTCTCACGCCCTAGCTCTTCTTTGGTAGTCCCCTCCGCTAAGAGTTGCTTCTCTACGATGTTTTGCGTGGCGATGCCTGCATGGTCAGTCCCTGGTTGCCAAAGCGTTTTAAACCCATCCATACGCTTATAACGGGTAATAATGTCTTGAAGTGTAAAGGTTAACGCATGTCCTATGTGTAAGCTTCCTGTGACGTTAGGTGGTGGCATCATGATAGAGAAGTTTTTACCGTCCTCTTGTATCTCTTTGTTCCCTTCTATCTCAAAGTATCCACGCTCTTCACAGAGTGCATAGTACTTGTCTTCGACTTCTTTTGGGTTGTATGTTGCTTTTTTTTCAGTTGTTTCACTCATAGTTTTATCCTTTGAGGTCAGGTGTATGAATTTTTTACAAAAATTGCAACACCAGACCCCTATCTAATATTGTCGCGATTATAGCGTATTGACAATTACATAAGATTGAACTAAAATATGAGTAAGGAGTTCACCATGCAAGAAAAAATTGAAAAAGCCGTAGAACAAATAAAATCTTCAACAGAGATAGCAGATACAGATAAACCACTTATTTTAAATAAGATAGAAGAGTGGAAACAAGAAAAGAGTGCCATCTCTGAACTAAACAACAAGCTCGAAGAGTGGTGGCTGAAAGTTGAGCCTATCTTTGCAGAAATAGGGCTAGTATAACTTTGAATATCTACACGCAATATACCTATGAAAAAAAATGGACTAAAACTTCTAACAAAGATGCCCTACGTATGATAAGTGAAGAGATGCCAGATACGGATGCGGAGGGTACACTAGCCTATATTGTCTCCGAGATTGCTAAGGGTAAGACAGTTACGCTTGGTGGGTGTCGGTTTAAAAATATTATTTAACCCTATAGGCACCTCTAATAACTCTCATCATTTGTAAAGGTCATAGAGAACCCTTATAGACCTGTCTCTCTCGTTCTTCCCTGCGGGTGCAGTGCTTTTGTCCATACTCTGTGTTAGATTTTCTCGAATTCGCTAAGGCGAGTCCTTCAAAAATCTGCCTTGATTATGAACAAAATCACTACATCAAAAATTGAGGTATTAACTTAGTGAGGTAATATATTAAAACTCCGTTAAACTTACAGACCTATAATACCTCTATACAAATACGAAGGAGCAAGACATGCTAAACAAAAAACGACTACTTTTTGTGTTGCCTCTTGTTGCAACACTTTCCTTACATGCAAACGACCCGTTTGATGATCCTTTTTTTAAAGATCCTTTTGGAGATAACATCTTTAAAGAGATGATGCAAATGCAGGAAAATATGGACAAAATGTTTCAACGTATGCATCAGCGTATGCAACAACGTAGCACAAGACAGATATCCCCTCTAGGAACCTACAAGATACAAGATCAAGGAAACTTTATAGACAAAGGTAACTACTATGAGTATGTGACAAATATACCTGAAAGTAAAGAAAATAATATTGATATAGAAAGCTCAAATGGCATTGTATCTATCACGGCTAAAATCATAGAAAAAAAAGAACAAAAAACAGCTCAGGGTTACAGTTCATCAAGCTCTATGCGTATGTACCAACAAAAACTAGCCTTACCTATGAATGCAGATGAAAACACACTAAATATGGGCTACAAAGATGGCTACTTAGTACTAACAATAGATAAAAAAAAGAGTGTAAATAACACAATAAAAGAGAACAATACTACTAAGCAAAAAGAAATTAAAAAAGTTAATGATAAAAATATGACTGATAAAAAAAGGGAAAAGATTAAACTCTCGGACGATACGTCTATGAGTTAATCCTCTTCTTGAGTTTGGCTATATGGGGATAACGCGAATATTTGGGTCTAGTTTGTCTTTCAGGGCATTTTCTATGGCAAAGAGTGTCCCTGTCCCCGAACTTGAACATGAACTACATGCACCCAAATATGAAATGTAAACATCATACTGGTCGCCGTTTTCTTTTACCGAAAGTACATCTATATCTCCACCATCCATAACTAGAAATTCACGTACAGTGTTGTCTATGGCAGTGTCAACGGCGATGACTCTATGGTCAGCACTTAACTCTTTAAATGGCACAGCATTAAGTGCATCATCTGCTTCTTTTTTCTCAGCTTCAGATTTTTTGTTCTCATCTATAAGGTGCATAAGGTTTTTAACGCATTCATCATCATTGTCACTTATCTTTGTGAAGTTTTCTGCTTCTTCAAGTGTCTTTATGTTATGTGTTGCTATCGTACTTTTTATAGATGCAATGCTCATAGGACTTTCCTCACAAGGAATAGTTGATTCTTCGTGGTTAAGTGTAGCCTTGATATAACTTTTTACAGCAAGTTTCACTGCATCAAGTGCAAAAGAAATTGTAAATGATTCTTCTGCAGGTAGTGCTTCTACAGTAGGGTTATCACGCAAGAGACGTTCTAGTGCATTATAGGTAAGACTTTCCATCTCTGCCATAGTCTTATTTGAAGAGATAATAGAAAGCATATGGTTGACAGCAATACCTGACATGACACCTTCATAGCTGTATTTTGCTATTTTAATAGTGTCTTCATGTGTATCTATAGCCCAGTGAAGCGTAAGTGCATAGTCGTACTCTTTACCACCATATGTGTAAGAAAAAACTGTTGCTCCTGCTTCTTTTGCTTCTTCATCAGAGATAGTACCCATGTATTTTGGGTTCTCTATAAACATAGCAACCTTGATACCATAGTCATTTTTTTTATCTAAATCCATAATTGTTTCCTTTGTCATAATTAGTCCTACTTTAGCATGCTAATCTAAAAATAGGCTAAAAGAGAGTAATTTTGTCCGATTTAATAATTTTTTTGTAAAGCTTATCTATAAAAAAGGAAGTAAGATAGCAATTAAGCTTAAAAATGTAAAGTAAAAGCCTTATATCTTACATTCTTCCTTGCTTAGTGTGCAAAGATAGTCACCTAGGGTATTTTCTATTTGAATGGTGCAATGTTCTATTTTAAATTCATGATGAAGATACTCTTGCATGGTTTGCATAAATGTATTGTCTATTTGTGTGTCTGTAGAGAGTAGGTGGACGGTCAGGGCATTTTCTGTGGTACTCAATGCCCAAACATGCAAGTCATGCAAGTCTGTGATATTTTCTTGTGAAAGAAAATACGCTTTTATTTTGGAAACATCTATATCTTTAGGTGCAGCATCTATGGAAAGATTGACCGAGTCACGTAAGAGTCCCCATGTTCCTATGAGGATTACCAAGACGATAAGCAGACTAATCACAGGGTCTAACCATAACCAACCCGTATACATGATGGCAATACCTGCGATGACGACACCTAAAGAGACACCTGCATCTGCTGCCATGTGTAAGTAGGCACCTCTAATATTTAAGTCATCTTTTTGTCCTTCCATAAAGAGGAGGGCAGTTGCTGTGTTGATGACAACACCTATGGCTGCAACGACGATGATGGTCATGCCATCTACTGCTTGTGGGTCAGAAAAACGACCCAATGCCTCCCATGCTATAGCACCAAGGGCAATGAACAGGAGTATAGCAGAGGTCAAAGAAGCTAAAATGGTTACTTTTTTAAGCCCATAAGTTCTCTTAAGCGATGGATTTTTTTTCGCAAGATAAAAGGCACCCCAAGCAAGCACAAGACTCACCACATCAGAAAGATTATGCCCAGCATCTGCTATGAGTGCTAAGGAGTCCGCCATGACCCCGTAGGTAAACTCGATAATAACAAAGATAACGTTGAGTGTTATCCCTATGGAGAATGCCTTGTTGTAGTTTTTTACTTCATGACTATGGTCATGTCCCATGTTAAACCTTTTGGTATGAAATATATCATTTAAGTAAGTATAGTATAAGATATCGAAAAATTCTTAAGGCTTTTTATGTCAAAATCATTTGTCACAGACTTTATTTCACTTTTACTCATAGGTCTCTCTTTTGTGCTACCTGAGGCTTACAAACAAGCCATACTTTTTACGGGACTCTTTGCATTCTCTGGAGCCATCACCAATCAACTTGCTATACATATGCTTTTTGAACGTGTACCTTTGCTGTATGGCTCAGGAGTGATAGAAAAGAACTTTGAAACTTTCAAAGAGTCTATACGTGTTATGATAATGAAACAGTTTTTTACAAAAGAACAACTAGGTGACTTCTTTGCTAAAGAAGAACAGAAGATTGACTTAGCTCCCTTAGTAGAAGGTGCAGACTTCTCTCCCGCTTTTGATGCACTCTCAAAGACAGTCATGGAGTCTAAGTTTGGTGGAGCCATACAGATGTTTGGAGGAGTTGAGGCACTAGAGGGGTTACGAGAACCATTTGGACGCAAACTCAAATCTGCTGTAGTAAAAATAGTCTCTTCCGATACTTTTAAAGCACAATTAGACCACCACATACAAAACTCAGCCCTCTCAGACGACATGATAGACTCAGTCGAAACCCTCATCACTAAACGCCTAGATGAACTCACTCCTAAGATGGTAAAAGAGTTAGTCCAAGAGCTTATAAAAGAACATTTAGGTTGGTTAGTGGTTTGGGGTGGTGTGTTTGGTGGGCTTATTGGGCTATCTTCTTCATTTTTTATTTAAGTTTTAGATAAGTAAACTTTTATAATTAATTAATATTAAAATGATAAAATTATTACTCAAAAATACTGGAGACCTTATGTATAGATATTCTAAAATATTATTAATCCTACTACTATTCATCTCTTTTTCCGAAGCTAAAGGTTACTTTGTAAATCATGACGATGTATGTGAAGGAAGTAAAACCCATCAATGTGCAAATGACTATAACACCATACGTAATTTACAAATAGCATTAAATAGAGACAAGAAACTTGATGTTAAACTAAAGGAAGATGGAAAATGGGGCGAAAAAACGAAGCAAGCTATTATCTCATTTCAAGAAACATATAAACTAGGACATACTGATGGATGGGTAGGGAAAGAGACAAAAATACAATTAGATAAAATTTCACGAAACATAAAATTTCCTAAAAATAAACAAGTTAAAAATATTTCACTCATGAATCGTAGTTATAAATCATATAGTGCTTTTAGAAAAGCAGTTGATGTAAAAAAGAGCCACAAAATTTTTAGAGATAAAAAGTTACTCTCAAAAGCAAATGGGAAAAATACTAAATTAAAAGTAGATATCTCAGAGCAAAGAGTAAGACTCTATGTAGACGGAAAAGTGGCACTTTGTTCACCATGTACAACTGGAGCTAAGAGAAAACTAGAACCAAATACAGGCATCATTAGAGATCAAAGTACACCAAAAGGTACATTTAAAATACGTGAAAAAATAGCGGATAAACGTTCAACGATATTTGGTGATATCTATAGAGGTAAAAAAAAGGTATATCATGGAGATAGACGTAAGTATAAAGGTAAGCCTGGTAAATATGTAGGTGCATCACTGAAAAATTGGATGAGACTTACATCTGGCGGCATTGGACTTCATGCAAGCAAGTATGTAAAACGTTATCCTGGTTCAAATGGATGTATTAGGCTTCCTTACTCTGTATCGAAAACCATTTTTAAGAACGTGCGTAAGGGTACGACAGTAAGTATTGTGAACTAGTATTTTTTAGGTTTTTATCGGGATTCATATCTCAAGTTTCCTACTCTATAATGAGAGATTTTTTTTCCTAGCCACCATCGTTGCCTTTAAACTTTTAAACCCTTGGTAGTCCATGTCCCACCACTCTTCCATATGTATCAGCTCACAGCTTTTTGAGAAGTACGATTCAAGTTCTCCCTCTTTGAGTCTAAACGTAGGATTGGTAGCTTTTCTGCCATTGTCTTCATGGGCTACAAAGGTCTCCATAAGTATGATGCCATCCTTTTTAAGTGCTTCTAACATCTGAGGAAAAAGTTTACGTTCTAAGAAGTAGGTACAGACTATGAGGTCATACTTGTTTTTTTCTAATACATAGCTGTCAAAGTCAACCTCTATGGCATTTATATTTGGCTCGTTTTTCAACTGCTCTATGGCGACCGAAGAGATGTCTAAGGCATCTACTTTAAAGCCAAGGCTAGTGAGGTATTTGCTATGTCTACCGTTACCACAGGCTATGTCTATTGCTTGTTTGCCCTTAGCCAAGTGAGCATACTCGGTGATGAACTTTATGGGTGTGTGGGGCATGGTGTCTTGTGAATGTTTTTCATCCCAACGCTCTTTGTCTTCTTGTGCCATAGTTACAGCCTTTTTGGGTACTATTTTATCAAAACTTAACAAATTTAGGATTGATTTATGGCAAAACGTACTTTTATTTCATGGAATGTAAACGGCATACGTGCAGTAGACAAAAAAGATGCATTAAAGTGGATAGACGAAGAAGAGGTAGACTTCTTAGGACTACAAGAGATAAAAGCAGAAGCAGAACAGATACCAGAGGGTATTTTTGAACGTAACTACAAGTACCAAAGTATCAACTCTTCAAGTAACAAAGGACAGTCTGGTGTAGCACTCTACACAGACATAAAAGGTGAGGCATCTTCATGTGACCATGTAGACATACTCGATGAAGGACGCATCAATGAGTACCACTTTGAGAATATCGCCTACTTTAATGTCTATTTCCCAAATGGACAAAGGAGTGAAGAACGTTTAGCGTATAAACTTGCTTTTTACGACCGTTTCTTCGAACATATCCTTGATTTACGTAAACAGGGTAAATCCATTGTGGTTTGTGGCGATGTAAACACAGCACACAAACCCATAGACCTAGCACGTCCTAAAGCCAATGAAAAGACCTCAGGCTTTTTACCCATAGAAAGGGCATGGCAAGACAAACTCTTAGCCTCTGGATTTATAGACACTTTCAGACATGTTCATGGTGATGTAGAAGAGCGTTACTCTTGGTGGTCATACAGAGCAGCAGCACGTAAAAACAATGTTGGCTGGAGGATAGACTATTTTTATGTTTCAGATGATTTAAAAGATAAGATTGTAGATGCAGACATCCTTGACCAAGTGATGGGATCAGACCATTGTCCTGTGAAGTTGGTTTTGGAGGTTTAACTAGCTAAAAATATGTCAATATGACATATTTTTAACGCTTCGTTCTTTTTTTGACTAAAATACTTCTATAAACGATAGGAGTGTGTGATGGATACATTAGTAGCACAAGGTGAAATCAGTTCTAAGATTTTGACATTGCGTGGTCAACAGGTGATGTTAGATAGGGATTTGGCGGAGTTATATCAGGTTGAGACAAGAAGACTCAACGAGCAAGTCAAAAGAAATTTAGATAGGTTTCCTGATGACTTTATGTTTCAGTTGACAGATGATGAGTTAAAAAATTGGAAGTCGCAATTTGCGACATCCAATAAAGAGATAATGGGTATGCGTAAAGCCCCTTATGCTTTTACCGAAGAGGGTATTTATATGTTGGCTACGGTGTTGCGTAGTTCTGTTGCTACCCAGACAAGTATACAGCCTAAGAAGATTGGGAAAGAAGCAGAAGAAAATGAAAACTATTAATAATGGGAGGTAATATAAAATGAGTGATAGAGAAAAAGACTGTTTAGATAAAATTTTATTAATTGATTGTTGTATTGCAA
>Ga0256840_1003472_pt1 | contig 12673 bp, 7 predicted proteins | sample 355202metaG_FD_185969 | JGI IMG/M metagenome (GOLD analysis project Ga0256840, IMG submission 185969) | Hydrothermal vent microbial communities from Mid Atlantic Ridge, Atlantic Ocean - 355-202 | ecosystem: Environmental > Aquatic > Marine > Hydrothermal vents | place: Atlantic Ocean: Mid...
AATCACTGATATATTTTCTTTTAGGATTTGTTATTTCAAAATTTTTAATGATGTTTACAGTAATATCTAATTTTGAACTTTTTTCAAATCTTTTGACTAATTTTCTTTTAGCTTCTTTCCATTTATCATCAGGAATAGTATAATCGTTTTCATTTAAATTTAAACAATAAATAAAATATTGTATTTCGTACAGATTATAAAGTAAAAATCCATCGTTTGTTTGAATCAATTTTGCGGGATATCCTTCATTAATTAACAATCCGGCAATTTGTAATGCTTCTTCATTTGTCTTGGTTAATACACAGGTTGTTCCCGATAAATTTGATTGAATAATATTATTTACAAGAGGTGTTACTAAATTTTTTGTTTTGTATTGAATAACTTCAACCGAGCCGTTTTCATTTTGAACAGGATTTACAGAATTTGTTTTGAGACGATTTTTGATTTTTAAAACAAACAGATTGGCAAATTCTACAATATTTTTTTTGCTCCTGTAATTTTCAACTAATTCATATTTTTCAGCTCCTTTATCTTTTATAAAACTTTCCAAATATTTAGAACTTGACCCGCGAAATTCATAAATGTTTTGGTCGTCATCTCCGACAGCAATTACCCTCATATCTTCATTATAATCCATCAAAACAGAAACCAATTCATATTCGTCTGCATCCATATCTTGTGCTTCATCTATTACTATAACAGTTTTGGCAATACGATTGGGTTCAACATCACCGGCTTTAATCTTTTCAACAGCAGTTTTTATTATTCGGTCTGATTTTTCAATATCTCCTACTTTTCCGAGCAAATCAAAGCAGTAAGAATGAAATGTTTTTATTTCAATAAAATTAGCCGCATTACCTATCAATTTCAGTAATCTGTGTTTAAATTCGACGGCAGCTGCACGTGAAAAAGTGAGCATCAGCAGTTGTTCGTGTTTTACATCTTCCATCAACAGTAATGAAGCTAATTTATGAACAAGCAAACGTGTTTTTCCGCTACCGGGTCCGGCGGCTACAACTATATATTTTGATTCTTGATCATTTATAATTTTTAGTTGAGCCGGAGAAAGTTGACCAAAAAGCTGTCTGAATTTTCGAGGAGTAATATTTCTTTTTATTTCTTTCTGTCGACTTCCTTTAAAATACTTATTTAAGAATATTTTGTAATTTAGTTGAAAATAATCTTCTGCAAATTGTAGAGCTTCTCTGTATTCATTTATCATCTTTTTGGCATATTCGCCTACAATATGTATTTGCTGTACTTTATTTTCATAAAACTGTTTTAATTTTTCATAATCTTTAGTCTTATATCTTCTTTTATTATCTTTTTCAATTCTTTCAATAGAGAGTCCGTTATAGATTACTAAAAAACCGCCTTCTATTTTCAGGGCATCAATTCTTGACAGATAGAAAAGGGTGTCTTCAATATCTTTTATATTAATTTGTTTTTTAAAAAATCCGTTATTTTTTTCATAGGCAGACTTCAGTTCGAGAACAGAAAATTCAACTAAAATATTTTCCGCTCCGGAATCATACTCGTCAGGGTTTGATATGATTTTATTAAAAAGATAGTCAATTATAAAACCTGAAATTTCTTGGCGTAATTCCAATTTTTCTTTTAATTCTTTTTTTTCTTGTATTAAAATGATTGAAATATGTTTTTTTGAAAAATCTTTATATTCTCTTTTAATCCAATTTTTAATGACCCAGAAATTTAAAATTACCTTAATTTTATTAGGTGATGTGTTTTTTATATTTTCACTTTCAATATCTTCGTTTAATTTTTTTATATAAAATGTTTTAGTTTCATTTTCCATTTTTGAAAATAAGCTTTTTTCAATGTCAATATATGTTTTAAGTATCTTACGTGAACGCTTATTTTCGCCTGATTTTATGAAAGCTGTCAGGTCTTTGGTGTCTGCCAATATTTTTTCTTCACGCAGCAAATTAATTACTTCAATCACTTCAGTTCTTACAATCTCTAAATAATCGGAAATATAATCAACTCTTGATTCAGCATCTTCATCTGTCGGTTTTTTTCGGTTTTTACTTGAGAAAAGTTTTTTTATAATTCTGACGGCTTGTTGTTTTTGTCTTTCATTAAACTTGGAAGATTTATTTATTTTATCAACGGCTTCTTGAACGTTTTTTGTCAAAATGCTGTTTGCGAAGATACGAGGCACATTCTGTCCTCTTTTTATATAACCCGATTCTTCTAATGCTGCAACAGCAGTTTTAACACGTGTTTCAATTTCTGCAACACTATCATCCCAACCTGCTTTTCTGGCAATTTCCAATGCAGAATTTGATACTTTTGAACGAAAACGAGTTAATTCTTTAATAGCTCTCCAAACTTGTTGTATTTCCTTTATATTTAGTTTGGTTTGATTTAACAAAATAAAGTGTTTGCTTAAATCTTCTTCATTAAACAATACATAACATTCGGCTTCAATATTTTCATCACGACCGGCTCGTCCTGCTTCCTGTATATAATTTTCCAGAGAATCGGATATTTCATAATGAATAACCATTCCGACATCTTTTTTATCTACTCCCATCCCGAAAGCTGAGGTTGCTACCATAATATCAATATCACCGTTTATAAAAGCATTTTGATTGGTAATTTTTTCATCGTTATCCATCTTTCCGTGATAAGGCTTGGCTGTATATCCGTCATTGCAGAGTCGCTCGGAAAGCTCATATGCTTTTCTTGTTCTCGAAACGTAAATAATTGTGGGACAATTATGCTTATCTATTAAATCGCGAACAGTATTATATTTTTCTTCTTCGTCCTCTTTTGGATAGACTTTAAATTTTAAATTTTGTCTGGCAGATTTTGTCTTAAAAATTTCGAGTTCAATATCTAATTTTTCTTTAAAATAGTTTTTTATATCTTCAATAACATTTTGCTTGGCAGTAGCCGTAAAACAAGATACAGGAATATCATCTTCAATATTTTTCTTCTCTTTTAATGATTTAATAAAATCTCCTATATATAAATAATCCACTCTAAAATCTTGTCCCCAAGCAGAAAAGCAATGTGCTTCATCAATTACAAAACGAACAATATTTCTGCCTAATAATAAATGTTCAATAGTTTTTGAACGAAGTGATTCAGGTGAAATATATAATATTGATGCTGAACCGTTTTTCACTCTTTCAATAGATTTAGCCCTTTCAACGGGGTCCAGAAGTCCGTTGATTGTAACAGCATCGACAATTCCGGATTTCTCAAGATTGTCAACCTGATCTTTCATTAATGATTGCAAAGGGGAAATTACCACAGTAAGACCTTTAACACTTTCTCCCTGCATAAGGGCAGGCAATTGAAAAGTAAGCGATTTTCCGCCGCCGGTCGGAAATACGGCTAACAGCGATTTATATTCAACAGCACATTTTACTGCTTCTTCTTGTAAAGGTTTACCGTTGTATGTCCTAAAAGAATCAAAACCAAAAAATTTCTTTAAACCGGTGTGAATATCGAGTGATTTATTGCAATAGTTGCAACCTTTAATACAAGGATTGTTTCTTAATAAAAACATTACTCGCTGAACATCAGGGAAACGTTTTAAAATCCAAGGGGGCGTTATGGAATATTTATCTTTGACATTTATTAATGCAAGACTATAAGATAATTCAACCGGATTTTGATTAATAATGTTTGTTAAACTTACATTTTCACAGATATTATTTTTAAACCTTTTTAGAATAAGCTTTTTAATATCAATATTTATAGGCTTATTATAATCAACATACTTAAAAAATCCGGCAAACCTTTTTTTATTTTTTAAAAGGAAGTAAAATATTTGTTTTAATTCATCATCTGAACTTTTGAATTTATCAACCTCATCAAAAAATAAATCTTTGGCTTTAATGGCATCACTTAATGGGTTATTTTGTTCTTCGGTTTGTAATTTATCATCTTTTAACAAGCGGTGATAGGGTTTGACGGGAAAGAGCAGAGGAGACCAAAATAAAGTGTCAATATAATTATACTGTTTAATTTCTATTTTATCAGCCAAATACCATAAATCGTGTTCCATTATGTTATGACCACAAATAAAATCGGAATTTTTGATAAAATTATTAAATTTAAAGATGTTATTTGAATGAAAAGAAGCACCTGTGTTTTTTACAGCACCTATATCCTCAATTTGCTTTGATTTTTTGCCTATTTCCGTATCAATAAAAGTTATGTTTTTCATTAATTCATATTCTCTTATCCGACATGTAATGCAAAAACTGTATAACTGTATTAACTTATATTTTTATTTCTTAATATAAATTGTTCCGTGTTTCTCAAATTTGTCAGCAATATCTCCCAAAATCCCTTCATGCTTCCCTATTATCAGTGCTCCGCCTGTAAACAAAGAATTTTCAAAAAGTTTTATAACCCTGTTTTGCAGGTCATGATTAAAATAAATTAAAACATTTCGACAAAAAATCATATTATACTTAACCGCAAAAGGATTTGTCAGTTTAGTTAAGTCATGAACTTTATACTGAACCTTATCAAGCAGAAAAGGCTTTACTTTAACCAAATTCCTTGTCCTTGAAATTTTAAAATAATCATTTATATCATACTTTGTTTCAGACTTTTCATACGTTTTATTAAAGTTATCTATATACTCATCTATTTCACGATATTTATATTTACCCGATTCGGCAACTTTTAAAACATCAGAATTTATATCAGAAGCGTAAACTTTAGATTTTTCATACAATCCGTGTTGTTTCAGCAAAATAAGCATTGTGTAAACCTCTTGCCCCGTAGAGGCGCCGGCATGCCAAATATTAATCCGTAATTCATTTTTAAAAGCGGGAAGTATTTTTTTATCTATAACTTGCCAAATTCCCGGATCTCTGAATATCTCGGTAGTATTTACCGTTATGTTCTTAACGGCACTTTCAAGAAACTCCGAACTCTCAGACACTTTTTTAATCAGTCCCGGAATATCTGTTCTGTAATCAACCAACAACTTCTGAACTCTTCGTGTGAACGATTTTATTGAATACTCGCTGAAGTCATAACCGGAATGTTTGGCTACGGCATCAATAAAAAGTTGTATTTCCTCAGGCTTTAATTCTTTCATATAACGACCAAAATTAACAAATTCCTTTTAAAGTTATTCCGTTTTTAAATATTATGTTAAAATACTCCCAAAATAAATATCTTTACTTATCAAATAGAATTTTTTTACAATTTTTTTCCTGTTATTTTTGTAAATAAAAAAATTGAAACCTAAAAACTTAAAATATAAGTCCCTGAAAGTATATGCCTCTTCAGAATGGATGGTTGACTCGTCAAAAAAATACAGACGAGTCTTTGATAAAAATGAAATATCATATTTACGATCTGAACTTGCAATTTACAATAAAAAATTTGACGAAGAAGACCAAACAGTAAAGGTAAGAATAAAAACAATTAAAATTACAGATAAAAAAAGAACAGAAATATGTAATTTAAGCAAAAACGTTACAATAAAAAAAGAAGATAACATCGCCTATATTTATGAAAGTTGGGGTGTTGAAGATGCCGGAGGATACTGGAAAGCCGGAAATTATGAATGCCTGGCATTTACAAGCGAAGAGTTAATAGGAACACATTCTTTTTACATCTATGATATCGGCAAAGTTACCGAAAACTACAATCCGTATTTTGATATTGTTTCAATAAAACTTTACGAAGGAGACTTTGATGCATGGAAACAAACAAAAAGAACATATCTTAAAACATTTTCAAAAGATAAAACTCGGTACATCTGGATTGAAATTGACTTTAAAATTAAAACAAACAAAGAATTTTATCTTGAATATTTTATAAATATTTACGATGATGCAGGTCAGCACAAAGCTAAAATTGACACGCTGAAACACATCCCGAACGGAAGTAAAAATAAAATATTTACATACGAAAGAGGCTGGGGAAATACAGTTCCGGGGTCTTGGAAGGATGATAAATACAGAATAGAAGTTGTATTTATGGATACTCTTATTTCTTCAATGTGGTTTTCAATGGGCAAAGATAACGTTGAGGGAGAAATACCTGTTATAAAAAATACTGAAATTCCGGAAAAAAACATTCCGCATACCGACAACTCCGAAAGTCTTGAACAACTTTTAGCCAAGCTGGACAGTCTTATAGGTCTTAAAACAATAAAACAAAAAGTAAAAGACCACATAAATTACATTGATTTTTTAAAATTAAGAAAAGAAAAAGGCTTCAACGACACTGAAGAAATAATGCTCCACAGCGTTTTTACGGGAAATCCCGGAACCGGTAAAACAACGGTAGTCAGGCTCCTCGGAAAAATCTATCAAAAAAAAGGCTTATTATCAAAAGGTCATGTTCACGAAGTTGACAGAGCCGATTTAATCGGTGAATTTATCGGGCAAACGGCACCAAAAGTAAAAGAAGCCCTGAAAGAAGCACGAGGCGGTATTTTATTCATTGACGAGGCATATATGCTTGCACGCTCAGACGAAGACAAAAAAGATTTCGGAAAAGAAGTAATAGAGGTGCTCGTAAAAGAAATGAGTGACGGCGAAAAAGACATTGCAATTATGATGGCAGGTTATCCTAAAGAAACAATGTTTATGATAAATTCAAATCCCGGTCTTAAATCACGTATAAAATATTTTTTTCATTTTGACGATTATACTCCCGATGAATTATTTAACATTGCCCTTTATGCTGCCGAAAAAAGAAACGTTTCCTTAACCGATGATGCAGCAAAACTGATTCGCAAAACATTAACCGAAGCTTTCAGAAACAGAGATCATACTTTCGGAAATGCACGTTTCGCCTATTCCTTAATCGATGAAGGAAAAATGAATATGGGTTTGCGGCTTATGAAAAGAGATGACGTAAACAACCTGTCAAATGAAGAACTGTCGGTAATAACTTCCGAAGATATCAGAAGAATTGAAAGTTTAAAATCAAAAAGCCCCGTAAAAATCCCGACAGACAACGAACTGCTGAAAGAAGCCACCGATGAAATGAACTCTTTGGCAGGTATGAACGAAATAAAAAACGAAGTAAACGAACTTATAAAACTTGTAAAATTCTATAAAGAGACAGGAAAAGACGTATTAAATAAATTCTCTCTGCATGCAGTATTCAGCGGTAATCCGGGAACCGGTAAAACAACTTTAGCACGTATTTTCGGAAAAATATACAAGGCTTTGGGTTTACTTGAAAGAGGACACATAATAGAAACAGGAAAAGAAGGACTTGTTGCCGGCTATGTCGGACAAACAGCATTAAAGACAAAGGAAAAAATTGATGATGCAATAGGCGGAGTGCTGTTTATTGACGAAGCATATGCCCTTGCCGGCGGAGGACAATTCAATTACGGCAACGAAGCTATTGCGGTAATATTAAAAAATATGGAAGACAACAGAGGAAAACTTGCCGTTATTGTTGCCGGTTATCCCGACAATATGGAAAATTTCCTTAAAATGAATCCGGGTTTAAAATCACGTTTCGACAAAACACTGATATTTCATGATTACCTGCCGGAAACACTATATGAAATATGCCTTCTGATGCTTAAAAAAGAAGACTTAGTACCTGACAAACAAGCCGAAGAACATCTGAAAAAATACATAACAAAACTTTATAAACAACGAGATAAATATTTCGGAAATGCCCGAACAATAAGAAAGATTGTTGAAGAAGCCGTAAGAAGACAAAATCTGAGAATGGCATCAATCCCTGCAAAAAAACGTTCTCCGAAAGCTGTAAGAACACTTACTTATGAAGACGTAAAAAACATAGAAGTTAATAAAAGTTTAGGCTCATCCGAATCTGTCGGATTTTAAAATTAAAAATAAGATATTGTTTTCTAAGAAATTAATTATGTTTATTTTTATGCGACAAAAAATATTTCTTTGATTTTTGGTTACCATTAATAATTCTTTTTCTTAAAACCATGAAACAACTGAAAATAACTCGCCAAGTAACAAACAGAGAATCTCTTTCTCTTGACAAATACTTGAATGAGATTAGTAAGTTTGATATGGTTACGGCAGAAGAAGAAGCCTTACTGGCACAAAAAATCAGAAAAGGAGACATCAACGCTCTTGATAAATTAATAAAAGCAAATTTAAGATTTGTCGTTTCGGTAGCAAAACAGTATCAAAATCAAGGACTCAGCCTAATCGACTTAATTAACGAAGGTAATATCGGCTTAATAAAAGCTGCAAAAAGATTTGACGAAACCAAAGGATTTAAATTTATATCTTATGCCGTTTGGTGGATAAGACAATCTATCCTTCAGGCATTAGCCGAACATTCAAGGATAGTACGTTTGCCGCTTAATAAAATTACTACTGCAAACAAGGTAAACAGAACATTTTTTGAACTGCTTCAAAAATACCACAGAGAACCCTCGGTAAAAGAAATAGCCGATGAGCTTAAAATTGCACCTAAAGACGTACAAAGAGTTATAGCCAATACAGATAAAAACATATCAATGGATGCTCCTATTAACGATGATGAAAGTATGTCGCTGTACAGCATTATAAGCAGCAGTGCATCCGATTCTCCCGAGAAAGAACTCCTGAAGCAGTCGTTAGCAACCGAATTGAAACGAATACTCTCAACATTGCCGAATCGCGAAGCCGAAATTATAAAGCAATATTACGGTTTAGATATGCAGCATCCACTTACATTAGAAGAAATAGGAGCAAATTTTAATATTACGCGGGAACGTGTCAGGCAACTTAAAAGCAGAACCCTTAAAATATTAAAACGCAAGAGCAATATTCTGAGAAAATATCTGTAAAAATAATATTCCGTCAATAAAAATTTGAAAGTAAATATTAAAGTTGTATTTTCAGACCCCGAAAAAATAAAGTTTATAATATCTAAAAAATAAAATAAAATGGGATTATTCAGTAAATTAAAAGGAGAACTTATTGATGTCATAGAATGGTTAGACAGCAGTAATGATACTATTGCCTATCGTTTTGAACGTTACGGTAACGAAATAAAAAACGGAGCACAACTGACGGTAAGAGAATCTCAGGTAGCCGTATTTGTAAACGAAGGTAAAATTGCAGACGTTTTTCCGCCCGGGCGTTATGAATTAACGACTAAAAACCTTCCGATTCTTACAACGCTCAATGCTTGGATGCACGGATTTAACAGCCCTTTTAAAGCCGAAGTATACTTTCTGAATACAAAAAAATTCACTAACCAAAAATGGGGAACACCTAATGTTTTTTATGTCCGTGATGCCGATTTCGGTCGTGTAAGCCTGCGTGCATTCGGAACTTATACGATGAGAATTGACGACCCTGTTAAATTCATCAAAGAAGTTTTGGGAACAAGCGGAGATTTTACTACCGATGAAATTGCAGGAGAATTAAGAAATTTAATTATTACACAATTCATTGATGCCGTAGGCGAAAGCAAAATCCCTTTGCTTGATATGGCACAAAACTATAAAGATATTTCAGAATTTTGTCAGAAAAAACTTGGCGAAGAATTTAAAGAATATGGTCTTGAGATTACAAAATTTTTAGTATCAAGCATAAGTTTACCAGAAAAACTGCAAGAGAAACTTGATGAAGGAACCGGAATGAATATGTTGGGAGATATGAATAAATATTCTCAAATGAAAGCTGCCGATGCTATGGAGGGTGCAGCCAACAACCCCGGAGCCGGAGGCGGAATGGAGGGTATGATGGGTATGGCTATGATGCAGCAAATGATGAATCAGAACCAAATGATGCAAAACCAAAAACAACAAGTTCAACAAAATGTACCGCCGCCGCCACCCGTTACACAATATTTTGTTTCCGTAAACGGACAACAGCAAGGACCTTTTAATACAGACACACTTAAACAAATGATAACACAAGGACAAATAACAAAGGAAACTTTTGTATGGAAACAGGGAATGTCCGGATGGGCAAAAGCCGCAGATGTGCCTGAAATTGCAGGCTTATTCGGTGCTGTTCCTCCCCCGCCCCCTCCGCCTGCTTAATATTTTAATTTCTTGTTTCTTCAGGGGTATTTATTATTATATTTTCTAAATTATTATTAAATTATATGGAAGAGAAAAAAATAAGCGAAAGCAGGCAAAATGAAATATCCTGCAACAATTGCGGAGCTAAATTAACTTTTGCTCCCGGAACAGACAGTTTGAAATGTGAGTTTTGCGGTGCCTTAAACAAAATAGAAATAGACGAAGAAGAAAGAATAAAAGCTGTTCAGGAGCTTGACTTTAAAAGTTATATAAACAACCAGGCTGATATTGCCCCGAAAATTGAGATAACAACCGTAAAATGCGACTCTTGCGGTGCCGAAACAACTTTTGACCCTAATGTAGTATCCTCAGAATGTGATTTTTGCGGAAGCCCCTTGGTATCAAAAGAAGCCCATACTTCAAGTATTATTGCTCCTAAGGCAATGCTGCCTTTTAGAATAGATAAGAAACAGGGTATTGAACTTTACAGAAAATGGCTTAAAAAACTTTGGTTTGCTCCGAATAAATTAAAATCACAAGCAAGACAAACCGAAGACTTAGCAGGAATTTATACTCCTTATTGGACTTACGATTCCGATACAAGAACAAATTATTCGGGACAACGGGGAGATGACTACCAAACAACGGAAACATATTACGAAAACGGTGAACAAAAAACAAGAACCGTTACAAAAACACGGTGGACATCCGTAAGAGGAAGGGTTTCCAGATTTTTTGATGACGTTATGGTTCCGGCAAGTGATACTTTACCGAGAAAATACGTTGACAAGTTAGAACCTTGGGATTTAGAAAATTTAGTGCCTTACGATACAAAATATCTGAGCGGCTTTAAGTCGGAAACATATCAGGTAAGCTTAGAAAACGGCTTTACAATTGCAAAAACAAAAATGGAACCTGTAATAAGACAAGATATAAGACACGATATAGGAGGAGACCATCAAAGAATTTCATCGATGAATACCGAATATATGTCTACAACTTTTAAACATATTTTATTGCCGATATGGCTTAGTGCATATAAGTATAAAAACAAAGTTTACCGATTTATGATTAACGCAAGAACAGGAGAAGTGCAAGGAGAAAGACCGTGGAGTTGGATTAAAATTACTCTTGCAGTTCTTGCCGGCGCAGCAATTATAGGCGGAATAATTTGGCTGACACAAAATCAGTAACACAAAATCAGTAACACAAAATCAAGCTTAAAATAAAAAATCCGACAGTGTTGAATGTCGGATTTTTTTTAATTGCAAAAAAGGAACTTTATTAAAATTCAAAATCTACTACTGCTGTTCTGCCTTTTATACTGCTGATTAAATCTAAGACTTTTTGGTGCTCCGGATGATTTTTGTAAGCATCTAAAGTCTCTTTTGAATCAAATTCGCCGATAAGGACAAAGTCTGAAGCTGTCGCGGCATCCGATATATTCATTCCCGTTTGAAAATTCTTAATTTCAGGTATAACGGCAGGCAACGCATCTAATGCCTCTTTAAGTTTTTTTAAGTTTTCTTTTTTCTCATCTTCCGAAGATGCTCCTTTAATTTTAATAAATACAATATGTTTTATCATTTCTTTATTTTTTTCAAGATATACGTTTTTTTTAAAAAAAGGTTACCGAAAATCTATTTTTTCTCCTGAACAGTTACCATATATGCGGCTTGTGCCTGATTATCTTCAATTGCAAATGTTACGGTAAGGCTGTTATCGTTTTTGGAAAATACGACTAACCCTCCCTCTCCTGTTGTCATATTCATACCTTCTTTCCATCCTTTTGATTTCATTTCGTCTCTGACTTTAGATATGAGGTCTTCAATTTTTGAGTCTGTTCCTATAACAAGAGTAATAACCTCTCCTTCGCCGCTTTTTATCGAGCCTGAAGATATAATTTCGCCTTCTGCAACATAAATGTCATCCGGAAAATTATCCGGCATTTCTTTAGTTCCGCCGGAAAACGTAACTTCCTCACCGTCTTCACCTTTAATGGTAATGCTGCCTTGTTCTCCGTCTTGGTTAATATCAATATCTGCTCCCGTTGAGTTTTCAATTATTTTTTCAGCTAATATTTCAGATGTTTTTTTCGAGATTTCTTCTTCGTTATTTCCGCAGCCGAAAATAAAAAGCCCAAAGGAAAGTATTACGGCGGATAGTTTTATTGTTTTCATATCAGTCGGGTTAAAGTTTTTTATTATTTAATTTTCAATTTAATGTCAGTATCTAAAGTATAATCTTTATTAATAATATCATCTAATTTTCCGGAGAATGTAATGCTGTTTTTATCTTCGCTCAGTTTTGCGTTTTCATTATTGAAACTTTTAATTTTTCTGTCAAAAGAAAAAACTGTTTCAAAAGATATATAGTCTTTCATACTTGCAATATCTTTAAACGAAGTAGTATCTTTATTAAATTCGGGAAAATCAAAAGAAATTTTCCTTTTGCCTCTGTGAGTAAATTTTCCGGGGTCGCCCGAAATGCCGCTCAACATACTTGAGCTTAAACCGCTTCGGGAGTTTTCCAATACAGAGTTTAAGTTATCTGTATCTGTAAAATCAAAACTAATAAATATTGTTGTTTTATCATCTTTCCAACCTACATTAATATTTTTTGCTCCTGCATTTTTATAATTTTGTTTTATTTCTTCAAAAGATGCGTCCAGGGTATCCATAGATGACATAAAGTTTC
>Ga0256840_1003473_pt1 | contig 12672 bp, 12 predicted proteins | sample 355202metaG_FD_185969 | JGI IMG/M metagenome (GOLD analysis project Ga0256840, IMG submission 185969) | Hydrothermal vent microbial communities from Mid Atlantic Ridge, Atlantic Ocean - 355-202 | ecosystem: Environmental > Aquatic > Marine > Hydrothermal vents | place: Atlantic Ocean: Mid...
CATAGAGCTTTTGCGCTATCATCATCGTCTTTTTTGGCGAGTAGCCAAGGCGCCCGGAGGCGCTCTGCTGAAGAGTGGAGGTCATGAAAGGGGGAGGCGTGGAGCTTTTTCTCTCTTTTTTTTCTATACTCTTTACGCGGTAACTTTCTCTCTTTAGAAGAGACTCTATCTCTCTTGCCTCTTTTTCGCTTCCGATCGTCATCTTTTCGATCTTTTTGCCCTTGAACTCCACAAGAGAAGCCTCTATTTTAGGCGCAAAAAGCGCGTCTATACTCCAGTACTCGACAGGCTTGAAGGCTTGGATCTCTCTTTCTCTGTCGACAACGATTTTAAGCGCGGCAGACTGCACGCGCCCAGCACTCAACCCCTTTTGAATTTTTGAGGCAAGAAGCGGAGAGAGTTTGTAACCGACGATTCTATCGAGCAGGCGCCTTGCCTGTTGGGCGTTTACCTGATCCATATCGATCTTGCGCGGATTTTCAAGCGCATGTTTTATGGCGCTTTTTGTAATTTCGTGAAAAACTATGCGGGGCAACTCTTCGGGATCTTTACCTATCGCTTTGGCTATATGGTAGCCTATCGCCTCCCCTTCGCGGTCCTCGTCCGTAGCTATATATACATTTTCGCTCTTCTTGGCAAGCTCTTTTATCTGCTTGACGATGGCGCTGTGCTCTTTGTCGACTCTGTACTGAGGCTCGAACCTCTCATCTTCAAGCTTGATGCCGAAGCTGTGTTTCGGAAGGTCTCTTATGTGCCCCTTGGAGGCGATGACTTCGAAATCTTTACCGAGAAAGTTTTTTATCGTTCTCGCTTTTGCCGGTGACTCGACTATGATAAGATTTTTCAACTCTTTTCCTATATATTATGGTTGGTATGAATTTCAGTGGATGCAATTCTATCATAACTATCGTTTAAACAATTTTTTGGTTTAGTCGATATTAATGGTAGACAAAAGCCGGACAAAGGATTGAAAATGGCAGATTTTGGAGCACTCAGTTCGCTTGGGTTAGGAAGTAGCGGTGCACTTAACTACGATATTATCGATAAGTTGCGCCAAGTCGATGAGGATGCTCAGATAAAACCTATCGACTCTCAGATAGAGGATGTGAAGAACAGGCAGGTCGAGCTTGATAAGATTACGACGATGACCGCCTCTTTGAAAAGCACTCTGTTCGATCTATCGGACCCCGTACTTTTTGCAAAGAGAACGGTCGATGTAAGCGGCTCCGACGTGGAGGTCTCCGTAGAGGATGGTACGAAAGCGCAGGATATTGACATTACCGTTAAAAATCTTGCCAAAGCCGATATTAAACAGACCAAGGGGTTCGTTTCCGATACTTCGGTCGTAACAAATGTAGATACAGATATGACTATCAATATGAACGGCCAGGCTGTTACCTTCACCGTAACTGCCGGAACGACTCTGAAGGGGCTTAAAGATCTGATAAACGAAAAGATGGGCGGCAGCGTGGAGGCAACTATCTTGAATACCGGCGGTACCGACCCTTACCGACTGATTTTGAAGTCGTCCGAGACCGGTGCCGCTCAGGCGATGAGTTTTTCGTTTGATGACGGCGATGCAGCTACTACAAATGACGACTTTTTGGATCTGACGCTTCCTGCAGCGAGCGTACAGGACGCAAGAGATGCGCTTTTTACATACAATGGTATAGATATAGTGCGCTCCTCAAATACGATAGATGATTTAGTGGTAGGCATGACCTTGACCTTGAAAAACGAGAGCACCACTCCCAATCGTATCTCGATAAAGCAGGATAACGAGGGAATAGCCGACAGAGTCGAGGAGTTCGTAACCCAGTACAACGACCTGATGAGTAATCTTGCGGAGGTTACTAAGTATGATGCAGAGAATAAGAGTGCCGGTATCTTTCAGGGTGAGAGTACGATAGTTTCGCTTAAACTTAATTTGAGCCAAATGGCTTTGGGCACAGCTCCAAACGGAAAAGGGCTGGCCGACTACGGCATAGAGGTTACAAGAGATGGCGTGATGAGCTTCGACAGAAGCAAACTGATATCTGCGTTAGAGAGCGACACTCAAACGGTTTCGGATACATTTGCCGGAGACGAAAGCAACCCCGGAATATTTGCCTCTTTGAAAACCTACCTCTCTGACGCGGCAACCAACAGCGACTCTTTGCTCTCAAATCTCGATACATCTTTGAAGGAGAGAGAGAAGAGTTTGGAAGATAGAAGGGCAAGAACACTCGCTTCTATAGATACTAAATATGAAGTTATGGCAAAGAAGTTTGCCGCATACGACGCTCTTATAGGCAAGCTCAACGCATCGTTCCAATCTTTGCAATCTATGATAGATGCACAATATGCCGCATCCAAATAGCTCTCTATAACTCTCTTTTGCCAAGTACCGCTGCTTAGGTGCTTGGTCCATCCTGTTTTTACGGTTTTTACCGTCGCACCGGCACAAAATCTTAAAAATTTCAATTTACCTCTAAACATTTTTTTCATCTATCCGATATTTGTAGTAAGAGCAAGGATGCTCTTTACCCAAATCAACCAAGGAGGAAATCATGGGATTTCGAATTAACACAAACATAGGTGCGATGAACGCTCATCGCAATTCGGTTATGACAAACAAAAGTCTAAACACATCTTTGGAGCGATTGAGTTCCGGTCTTCGTATCAATAGGGCTGCGGACGACGCTTCAGGTATGGCTATTGCCGACTCCCTTCGTGCGCAGGCGCAAGGTCTTGGGCAGGCTATCAGAAACGCCAACGACGGTATCGGAATCGTGCAGACTGCCGACGGTGCTCTCGACGAGTATATCAACATAATCAACACAGTCCGAACCAAAGCGATCCAGGCGGCATCCGACGGCCAAAATACAGACTCTCGTATGGCTATTCAGCGCGATATAAACAGGCTTCTCGAAGAGGCTGACAATATCGCAAAAACAACCTCTTTCAACGGTCTGAATCTTCTTGACGGCTCATATACAGACAAGAAGTTCCAGATAGGAGCATATGCCAACGAGACGGTAAATATCTCCATAGACAGCGCTAGAACAACGACGCTCGGTATGTTTGCTCTAACTACGGGTACTACGGTAGACACCACTGCTACAGGCGCGCTTGCGGCAGGTGAGTTGACCGTTAACGGCGTAGATGTAGGAGCCTCTACGGCAGGTACCGACAACGCTCTAGGACAGGCAGATACATCTGCATGGGCGAAGATGAATGCCATAAACTCCGTTAGGTCGGAAACCGGAGTAGTTGCAACTGCAAAAACTACCGTGCAGGGAGCTGCGGGAGTAGCGGGCGGTACTATAGCGGCAGGTTCCGTGTACATCAACGGAGTCGACCTTGGAGCCGTAACTTTCGCTGCTAACGACTCTACGGGGACTCTTGCTGCGGCTATTAATCGAATAACCGATCAAACCGGTGTGACCGCAAGCATAGTTGAAGGCGGCAAGCTACTGCTTACATCTGAAGATGGCTGGAACATAAACATCTCCAGCGATGCGGCCGGTACTACCGCAATAGCGGCAGCGGATGCGACTGCACTTGGTATCACAAATACTTCCGTAAACGGCGGTGCGGCAGGCGCCCTTGCCGTAACCAACGGCGGTGTCATAACTCTTGAGTCCGACAACGCCATCACTATAGACGGTACCGCTCCTGCAAAAGCGGGATTTACAGCCGGCACGGTCAGTGTCGGAAATAGTATCTCGACGGCTGACGTTACGACTTTTGATGCGGCTCAGCTTACTATCAAAAAAGCGGACCACGCTCTTGCGCAGCTTGATAGAATACGCTCCGATATCGGTTCGGTTCAGAATCAGCTCGAATCTACTATTCGTAACATTTCGGTAACCCAGGTCAACGTTACTGCTGCCGAAAGCCAGATCAGGGATGTAGACTTCGCTCAGGAGTCCGCGAACTTCAATAAATACAACATTCTCGCTCAAAGCGGCTCTTACGCCCTTTCTCAGGCGAATGCCGTTCAGCAGAATGTCTTGAGGCTGCTCCAGTAGCGCTCTTTACGGCCTTCGGGCTTTTTTGACAAACCCCTTTATAAACTCTCCCTTTTTCCGGGGCTTTGCCCCGGGATATTCGCTCTTCAGTCCATCTTCGTTAAAATTTCGGTATGCCAAGAATAGACCATAAACAGTTCTATACGCAGACGATAAAAAAGTTCGGAACCAGCGCAAAAGGCGTAGCATGGAGCGACGAGTTTCGCCAAAAGCGGAGATTTGCCGCAATTCTTGCTGCAATACCCAATCTTTCAGACGCCTCTATAGTCGATGGAGGGTGCGGATTTGGAGATTTGTGGCTCTATATGAGGCAAAAGGGAGCCGTCCCAAAGAGCTATATCGGTATAGATATGCTCGATTTCATGGTCGAAGAGGCAAAAAAGCGGACGAAGAAGAGGGTTTTCAAGCGCAATATACTAAAAGACCCGCTTCCCGAAGCCGACTGGTACGTCGTAAGCGGAGCTTTGAATCTTCTTACGAGATTCGAGACTCTTCTTGCCGTAAAGCGTATGATGGATGTCTCGAAAAGCGGAGTGGTGTTCAACCTGCTTAAAGGTGAAGATAGAAGCGAAACCTTCAACTACTGGATGCCGCAAGAGATCAGAAAGAGTTGCGCAAACTTCGGCAGGGTCGAAATATATGAAGGGTACATAGATGGTGATTTCACCGTGAAGATCGTGCATAGAGGCACCTTTTAATGTGCGCGATTTTCGGCATAGTCGGCCGATACGACGAAAAGGCGGCCAAAAGAGCCTTTGCGACACTCTCTCACAGGGGGCCTGACGCAAGCGGCATAGTGATGCTTCCGAACCTCTTTTTGGCGCACCACCGCTTAAGCGTCATAGACCTCTCGCCCGAAGCCGATCAGCCTATGCAGGTCGGGGAAGCATTCATAGTCATGAACGGGGAGGTTTACAACTACCGCGAACTTGCTCAAGAGTTGAATGAACCCATGGAGACAGGCAGCGATACCGAGGTGACATTAAAAGCGTTTTTAAAATTTGAGGCGCAGTTTGCAAAAAAGTTACGGGGAATGTACGCCACGGCTATTTGGCATAAAGAGAGACTTCATCTTTTTAGAGACCCCTTTGGCAAAAAACCTCTATATTATGCGCAAAAAGATGGAGTTTTTATCTTCTCTTCCGAGATAAAGGCGATATTGGCCTATTTTCCTCAAATAAAATGGTCGAGAGAGCGTATTACCTCATACCTCTTTTGCCAATCTTTCATATCTCCTTCTACGTTTTATCCTGAAATCTCTCAGGTAGAGCCCGGCGGGTATCTGCTTTATGAAGATGGGAGGTCGAGCGAAAGGGTGGATGACATTTTGATCCTTCCCAAAAAAGATAGAAGGGTGGGCATAGAGAGAGTCGAGGAGCTTTTGGTTCAAAGCGTAAGCTACAGACTCGTTGCCGACGCTCCTTTGGGTGCACTTTTGAGCGGCGGGGTGGACAGCTCTTTGGTGGCCGCTATGGCCGTAAAACTCTACAAAGAGCCGCTGCCCACGTTTACGGTAGGTTTTGATGGGTATAAAAAGTATGACGAGAGGGGCTTTGCCGAAGATGTGGCCAGACATATAGGGAGCGAGCACTGCTCCTTCGAGATGGGGATGGATGATTTTTTAGAGTCGGTCGATGAGTTGGCGGCACATCTTGACGAACCTTTGGGGGATCCTGCAGCCGTGCCGCTCTGGTTTTTAAGCAAGAGGGTAGCCAAAAGGGGAGTGAAGGTTCTGCTGAGCGGAGACGGGGCGGACGAGCTCTTTTTCGGTTACAGGCCATACTATGAGATGGCGGACATAGAAAAAGCGAAAGATCTCAAATATAAACGGTGGCTTCACAACTACTTTCGCGCCAACTACTCCCCGAACAGAGAGTGGGAGTGGTACAAAAGAGTATTCGGCGAGTCGGTTCTTTTTAGAAGCAGTGCGGAGCTTTTTACCGATCTTCAGCAAAACAGGCTTTTGAAGCAGAACGTCAAAGATGATAGCTCTTTAAATTACATAAAAGAGTATGTAGAGCGCTTTAAAGAGCCCGAGGGGCCGCAGTGGTACGGCTACATAGATTTCAAGGTACAGCTAACCGAGGTTTTCTTGAAAAAGCTAGACAGGGTTACGATGGCGCACGGTATAGAGGCGAGAAGCCCCTTTCTGGACCGCTCTTTGGTGACGGAGCTGTTCTCGTGCGACCCCGACTTTAGAATGGGAAGCGAAACCAAATGGCTTTTGAAAGAGGTGGCGAAGAGCTATTTGCCTAGTCATATAGTAAAAAGGAAGAAGAAGGGTTTCTCTTATCCGTTTATCGAGTGGCTTCACGAAAGCAAAGAGATAGACAGAGTGGTGGAGATGAACCGCACTTTCGGCTTTTTTCGCGAAGATGCGCTGGAGTTTTTGCTTCAAAAATCGAAAAAAGGGCGCTTCAAACACCACTTATACGCTATCTGGTTTCTGTATAAGTGGCTTGAAAAGCGAACCTGATCTGCTTTAAACCTTCTGTTTTAAAAATAGAACAGTTGTAAAAGTTTACTCTAAAAATATTCTTCTGATAGGATATATTTTATAAAGTAGTAAACTTTTGTTGCCAGCTTGTAGCAACATCTTGCTTATTTGCAATCGATTCACGATAGGATGGCACAATACTCAAAATGGTGGTTTACAAAAGAGGTTTGGCCTCATCGATATTTGATAGGTTAAAAAGTATACAGCTTCTGTTTATCGGTTTTGATAAAATTGATAAATAGAATATAGAAGGAGTGAGCGATGAAAAGGTTGGGCATTGTATCGGCGGGTATGTTGTTGGCGGCGAGCGTAGTTTTTGCGGGTGAGCTTCCCGACTATAAAAGTCTATGTAACGCGATAGGCAAGATAGAGGGGTGGAGTGCCACGAAGTGCGAAGGTATAAAGATGCAAAACCCTATGAGGGGAGAGGTCGTTACCGCTCAAAAGAGCTTCAGAAAAAACGGCAAGCTTTTGGATCTGTCGGTCATAAGCGGTATGCAGGCTATGATGATGTGGGCGCCGTACAGTGCAGGGACTCAGATAGAGAGTGACGAGGCTTTGGTCAAAATAGAGAAGATCGACGGTTTCAACGTAGGGATAACCTACGACAAAAAGAGTGACTCCGGCGGGATCGTCGTGCAGATCGCACCCAATGCGGCACTGGTCGCGAACTTCGAGAAGATGAGCTGGAAAGAGGCTCTTGATCTTGTCGAAAAGATCGACTGGAAGAGGCTCAAGAGCCTTTTTGGAAACTAAGCCGGCAGTAGCGTGAAGAGTCTTTGGGCGTAAAATGAATGTATTGATAATAGAAGATGAGGTCATAATAGGGCTTCATATAGAGACAATACTGGAGCGGATGGGGCACAAGGTTCTTATGATAGCGACCAACTCCCAAGAGGCCCTGAAGTGTGCCGACGAGGAGAAGGTCGATCTGGTGATATCGGATATTCGCCTCATGGGGGAGATGTTGGACGGTATAGATATTTGCGAAGAGATACAAACGGAGCATGGGTGTGCAATTATATTGATAACGGCTTTCAAGGATCAGGATACGCTTAAAAAGGCTCTCGGAATAGAGGTAGAGGGGTATCTGGTGAAGCCTTTCAGCGAAGAGGAGTTGGAGTCTCTTGTAAACTCCGTTTCGAGCCGCTACTGTGACGCTTGAGCCTCGATCTCTCTTTCGATTCTCTTCTCTATGCCAAGAAGAGGGTCTCTTGTAAGGTCCGGAAAAGTGCCGTTGATCCCTTTTCCATCTTCACCGTGGCACCCTCCGCAGTTGCTGACATAGAATGTTCTCCCCTCTTTTATCCACTCTGGATGAGTAGGCTTCCTGCCTGCCAGGCTCGCTACATAGGCGGCGATTTTTGGTGCTGCGGCACTGTCGGCGAAGCCTCCTTGCATCTCTCCGTAGGCAAAGCCGAGCTTTTGTGCCGAACCGCTATTTATTACATGCTCTATGTACTTTTCAAGATAGCGGGTCGATTTCAGAAGCTTCAAACGCTTTTCGATATCTTTTTCCGAGCACTCTATGCACCCTCTTTTCTCTTGCGATTCCATGTGGTTATGGGCAGTTTTGGACTCTCTCTTTTCGGGTCGGTTTATCCAGAAAAGGAGAGTGACCAAAAGAAGCAGAAAAAAGATGGCGAGCGGATATTTCAGCGACTCTCTCATCACTCCTCGAGGATTCTTGGAAGTGTGATGCCTCTTTGTGCCTGATATTTGCCGGCTTTGTCTTTGTAGCTCACTTCACACGGCTCGTCACCCTCGAAGAAGAGTACCTGGGCTATGCCTTCATTGGCGTAGATCTTCGCCGGAAGCGGAGTGGTGTTGGATATCTCTATCGTTATGTGCCCTTCGAACTCAGGCTCGAAAGGGGTGACGTTGACTATGATGCCGCAACGGGCGTAGGTGCTTTTGCCAAGACAGATGGCCAGCACGTTGCGAGGTATACGGAAGTACTCCACCGTTCTGGCAAGGGCGAAGGAGTTCGGCGGGACTATGCAGACATCGTCCACGATATCCACGACGTTGCGGTCGTCGAACTTTTTTGGGTCCACCACCTCGGCATTCACGTTCGTGAATATTTTGAACTCGTTGCTGACGCGAATATCGTACCCGTAGCTGCTCAAGCCGTAGCTCACTACCCCTTTGCCGACCTGATCTTCGCAAAAGGGCTCTATCATCTTATGTTTGAGTGAAGTCTCTCTAATCCATCTGTCGCTTTTTAGCCCCATCGGTTCTTCCTTATGTTTTTGCTCAAAAAAATTGTGTTATTATAGCAAATTAAATCCCCATAAAATCGGAGAAAAATATGAACCTGAAAGAGATAAAAGATCTGATAAAAGTTTTCAACAACAGTACTTTGAGCAAGCTGAAGGTCGAAAACGGCGACTTTGGCTTGACTCTGGAAAAGGGGGGAGCAGCTACGCCCGCAACTCATCAGCCCGCTCCCTCCGCATCGCCGGCCCCCGCACCGGCAGCCCCTCAGCCTGCACCCTCTGCGGCCCCGGAAGAGAAGAGCGTTCCCGACAATGCGGTATACATAACATCCCCTATGGTCGGAACCTTCTACCGCGCTCCATCTCCCGACTCGCCCCCTTTTGTAAAGGTTGGAGATAGAGTCAGCAAAGGGCAGCCTCTTTGCATACTCGAGGCTATGAAGATCATGAATGAGCTGGAAGCGGAGTTCGATTGTAAAATTTTGGAGATACTCGTAGAGGATGGTCAGCCGGTAGAGTACGACATGCCCCTTTTCCTTGTAGAGAAGGTTTGAGCCGATGGCTGAAATCAAACGTATACTCATAGCGAACCGAGGCGAAATAGCTCTAAGAGCCATCAGAACCATCAAGGAGATGGGCAAAGAGGCCGTTGCGGTATACTCGACTGCGGATAAAGATGCAAGTTATCTTCGTTTGGCGGATGCGACCATCTGCATAGGCGGCCCCAAAAGCGCAGAGAGCTATTTGAATATCCCCGCCATTATTGCAGCGGCGGAGGTTAGCGAGTGTGACGCCATCTTCCCTGGCTACGGCTTTTTGAGCGAAAACCAGAACTTCGTCGAGATCTGCAAATATCACAACATAAAGTTCATCGGACCAAGCGTTGAGGTGATGGCGCTTATGAGCAACAAAAGCAAAGCGAAGCAGGTTATGAAAGAGGCGGGAGTGCCCGTCATTCCAGGCAGCGACGGAGCCATCGGCTCTGTAGATGAAGCCAGGAAACTGGCTCGGGAGATGGGTTTTCCCGTCATCCTGAAGGCTGCCGCCGGCGGCGGCGGGCGCGGTATGCGGGTAGTCGAGGATGAGAGCTACATAGAGAACGCCTATCTTGCCGCAGAGAGTGAAGCCATAACCGCTTTTGGAGACGGGACTATCTATATGGAAAAATTCATAGAGAATCCGCGCCATATAGAGGTTCAGGTACTTGCCGACAGTCACGGAAACGCGGTGCATATAGGAGAGCGCGACTGCTCCATGCAAAGGCGCCACCAGAAGCTCATAGAGGAGTCGCCGGCACTCTTTTTGGACGATAAAACAAGAGCCGAGCTACACGAAGCTGCGGTCAAAGCTACGAAACATATAGGGTACGAGAGTGCCGGAACTTTCGAGTTTCTTGTAGACAAGCACAAAAACTTCTACTTTATGGAGATGAATACCCGTCTTCAGGTCGAGCACTGCGTCAGCGAGATGGTAAGCGGTATCGACATAATAGAGTGGATGATACGCATAGCCGAGGGGGAGAGGCTTTTCGAGCAGAGTGAAGTAAATCTCAAAGGGCACGCCATAGAGTGTCGTATAACTGCCGAAGACCCCGTAAATTTCATGCCTTGTCCCGGCAAGATAAACAAGTGGATAGCCCCAGGCGGGAAAGATGTGCGCATAGACTCACACGCCCACGCCGGCTATATAATCCCGCAGCACTACGACTCGATGATAGGCAAGGTCATAGTCTGGGGAGAGGATAGATCAAGGGCCATTAAGAAGATGCAAAGGGCGATGGATGAGTTCGAAATAGGGGGTATAAAGAGCGTCATAGATTTTCATAGACGCATGATGAGAAACCCCGACTTCATCGAAAACCGCTTCGATACAAAATATCTCGAAAACAATCTCTGAAACTCGAGGGTGCTTCAAGGCAGATAGACTGCCGGAGATTTGAAGCGCCCTTTTAAAACTTCCACATCAGCGAGACTCTCTGCTGCATATCAACCTTTTCGATATCTTTCGGAGGGGTCGAATCGTAGTCGTACTTTATGGATAGTAGAAGAAAAAAGTTTCTATATATGGGAGTCTGGAGCTCTGCAAGAGAGTAGAGGTTGTAGTCCGATAGACTTTTCGGTTTTGGCTGGTAGTAGATGTAGGTGTTGAATCTCGCTTTTGTGGCGAAAGTCGACGTGTAGAATATGTAGCTGCTTATGCGCAAGTTTCTCTGCATAGGGTCCGTTTGAGGGTTAATAAAGCGTATCTGTTCATATATCGGCCCGGCTGCAACGTACCCTTTCCCGTAACTCTTTGAACTAAAGAGCCTCCATCTTATATCCCCTCCCGCTACGAATCGGTTCTTTATGCCGTTGATTCTGTTGTTTTCGCTTTGCAGGAATGTTTCGTAGTAGAGTTCGGGAGTCGTTTTGTGTAGATAGCGCAGGTGTGCCGAGCCTCTGTTCTCTATCGATTTTCCTTCGGTATCTGTATATTTGTAATCTCCAAAGAGCCAAAACGCCGAGCTTCTGTTGTCGTCGTAGCGAACGTTCAAGTCCGCGCCGATTTCCGTCTTTTCCGTATTGCCGCGCCTGTTTGAGAGAGAGAGGGAGGTAGAGCCGCTTATGCCCGGATGTTCGCCTATCTCTATGGGAGTTACGTCTATGTAGGCCATTAGGGGTGCTGCCGCCAAAAGCGCCAAAAGAGCTCTCTTCACCCCAAGCTCCCCGTCAAGGAGTGCGGACCACTTTGATCTTGGCGGCGGCTCTGAGCTTGTCGAAATGGCTCTCTATAGCCTCTTGCTGTTTCTGCTCAATCCATTTGGCGAAAACCTGCTGCTTTACCTCTTCGAAAGGGAGCGGTTTTCGGTTCGTGAACCCTTGGACCAAGAATGTTACGTACTCGCCTCCTACGGGGATGATCTGCGTGAACTCCCCTTTTGGAGTTTTTGTCAAGAGAGAGAGAAGTTGGCGGTTGAGGTTTTTCGTCTCTATGTTTTCGCTCTTTTGGCTGATGCCGGGTATGGAGGCAAGAGGGTTTTTCATTACTGCCGCCAGTGCCCTTTTGTCTCTTGAGGAGTACTCCACTACCTCGATCTTTTCCGGCAGAGAGAATTCGTTTATATGAAGCTTGTAGTACTCTTTTAGGGTTTCATCGCTGGGGCTCTCTATCTTTGTGCTCAATACCCTTTTGTAGAGCCTCTCTTGCAAAAGGCGCTCTTTTACCCGTTTCTTGTACTCGCTCCAGTCGACTCCCTCTTTCGCCAATATCGTGCGCATCTTCAGAGAGTCGATACCGTTTTGTTGAGCTATGCGCTCTATCTCCATATTTACGTCATAGTCGTCCACAGTGACGCCGAGGCGTTTGAGTTCGGCCTCTTTTATCCTCTTTTTAATAAGAAGCTCTATAGCTTTCGTTTTTGGAATACCCAGACTCTTTTGGGTCTTGTAGATTTCGTAAAGGGTGATGGGCTGACCGTTTACCACAATGCTGACGGCATCTACCAGTCCGGCTAAAAGCGGTGCGGAGAGTATCGTTAAACAGAGCAGTATGGTCGAGAAGATTTTTTTCATCGTTGCATAAGCCTTCGTGAAGTATTTATTACCGCATCGACTAATATCCTTCATATTTGAGAGAACGAGAAGAGGCGACCTGTGAGTGGAGAAATCTGTAGGACTCCCCGTAGGGAATTCAAAGATTTATCTGCTCGCAGATTGCCTCTTATCGTTCTCCCCGAAGGGTGCAGTGCTTTCGCTCATATGACTGCGTTGGATTTTCTTGAATTAGCTACGGCTAGTCCTGCGAAAATCCGCCTTGCCTATGAACGAAATCACGGCATCAAAGATAAAGGTTATTAGTCGGTGCGGTAATATCACTCTAATTGTATCAGCTTTTTATCTAAAAGAAACTATAATTGGACCAAATTAAAACCAAGGAATTCAAATTATGGTAGTTACACGTTTTG
>Ga0256840_1003474_pt1 | contig 12669 bp, 10 predicted proteins | sample 355202metaG_FD_185969 | JGI IMG/M metagenome (GOLD analysis project Ga0256840, IMG submission 185969) | Hydrothermal vent microbial communities from Mid Atlantic Ridge, Atlantic Ocean - 355-202 | ecosystem: Environmental > Aquatic > Marine > Hydrothermal vents | place: Atlantic Ocean: Mid...
CGGTGATATCGGTTGCGCCGGCATTGGTCAGAATCGCTCCGTCTTGCACTTCACTGGTGGTGGTGTTAACTGCGACGTTCATTCCTACACTTGCGCCCACGCCTACGGCGGCTGGAGTGGTGCCGCCAGAGTTCTTGATGGTTGGCGAAGCCTTTGCGGTAGACTCGTTATTATTAATTGAATTGAGAAACAAATCCCCACCCGCATCAACGTTTGCTCCGCTATTGATCGTCGAATCGGTGGTATTCACAGCAACGTTCAGACCAACGGCTCCGGCCACACCCACATCTTTAGAGCCGGTTCCTGAAATGGCCTCTGCTCTGTAGCTGGAAGCGGTATCAGCCTCTCCACCATCTGGGGTGTAGTCTTTCATTCCAGCTACGACTTCCACACCACTGGCGGATATTTCCGACGAACCTCCGATAAATGCCTGATTGATTTCGTTACCGATATTCACAGCGACAGCAGTCCCTACGCCGATATCGCTGTCAGTCGCCGATGCGTCGGCTTTGGCGGAAACATTGGAGAGAGACTTGGCGCTGATGGAGAGTGCGCCCATGTCAGTCTGCGCATTCGCGCCATCTTTGGTTTTCAGGTCAACATAGGCTTGCGTGGTGGCATTACCCAGGTCGGTCACGGCCAGGGCACCCACCAAGGTAACCTTGCTGGAACCCTGATCATCCGTTTCAGCGGTTTCAGGGCCGTACTTGTCTAGATTATCTTTGGTGCCATCACTGTTGTCAGTCGCACCTTTAGATGTAGATTTGGCGAGGGTGCTGATGTTGTTCAGCGACTGAGCCGAGACGTTTATCGATGGTTGGTTCACCAACTCGACGTTCCCGTCGATATATGCCTTGGACTCGCTGCGCTTTATCACTGTGACGGCAGCGGAGCCACCTGCCGCAAAGTCGCCACCGGCGGTACCGTCTGCCGTGGTGTTGACCGTGACTGAGTTCTCGGAGGAGAGATCCAGCTCCTGTGCAAGGTTCAGCTTAGTGTTGCCGCCAATGTGCGCCACAGCCGAAGAGTCCACGATGGAGGTAGCAACCGCCGCGTCACCCGAAACCGGCAGCAGTGTCGAACTGGCTTCGGCTATCGCGTCAACCTGTAGTGTTGACGACGCGGCCACCGTCAACTTTCCGGTCTCGGCGGTAATTTCGCTGTCCAGAAGTTCAACGCTCGCAGCCGAGGTCACATCAACGATTGCAGCATCAACAAAAAGTTCAAGCGGAATCCCCTCGGCTTTAGCAGTCATCAACGCGTCAGAGGTTATCTCAATTTCGCTGCCGTGAAGCTCGGTACCGGTTATGGCCACGGAGGAGGTGGCCAGCTCATCAAGGATGGCGATCCCGTTGTGATCGCCTGTGGCGCTGGCAGCGATTGTTATCTTACCACCCTGAGTGGCATCGTCGGTATTGTAAGCCAGCACCTTGGCACCGCTAGAGAGGATTATATCCTCAGCGTAAATATTTATATTGCCTGCAGCATTGCCGTTACCGACAGCATTTACCACTATCGTGCCGCTGGAGATAACACTATCGGCACGGATATAGATATCGCTACCCACGATGTCGATCTTTGCCCCCGATTGCAGTTCGTTGACGTTGACCACATCTCTGAAATCAACGGCAACTCCACTAAATGATGCGCCGGACGCTATTGTTCCGCGGTTATTAACGCTGCCCGCCCTAAGGTTGATAAAGCCTGTGGCGTTCACTTTGCCTTGGATAGAGATGAGACCGGTTCCGTCAATTGGAGCGGTGCCATTTAACAACATATCCACCGAGCCCTGCACCGGGTTGCGTGGCGAAGAGAAAAAGCCATCCATGAAGGACTGGGTCGGAGTTACAATGGATAGTGCGCCGACATTGACAACGCCGGCGCTACCTACGATTACGCCGCTAGGGCTTGCGAAGTAAACATTCCCACCGACCTGGCCGTTCTTGATAGAGTTGAGGATACCGTCGATGGAGGTCGCCGTCTGGGAATTCACAAGATTCATCAGGTTGTCGGTCGCGCCAGGTAAGTACATATTCACTGTGTTGCCAGCATTGACGTTGAATTCAGAGAAGGAATTGAAACCGGTCGTTCCAACGACGGTGGTGGTTCTCACGTCAGTAACATTCCCGGCAGTATCCAGCGTAGTAGCCGTATTGCCGTCGATGGTTATCTGCGCGGCCCAGGCAAAATTGGCGAAAAAGAAGTGACACAAGGTGAAGATGGTAATAAAGCCCCTTCGCTTACCGAAGTTTATCCCAATCAAAACACCTTTGCCTCGCCCGTTGACTATTTTACGCATCCGGGTATTCCTTTCCCCTGCTGTAAGTAAATTACTACATTTGAAAAACTGTCAGATCAAACAGTTATCATTTTCAAAAGTGATATCTTAACTTTTGAAAAGTCGAATCGGTGTGTTTTCTATATGGAGCCTGTCCCATCCAGGGCAAACACCCTGTTTAACAGAGATAGCAGTAGAAAATGATCCGTTAAAGGAGGCTTTTCCCACCTCCTTTAACGGAAATAGATGCTTTAACATCATTGTTACCACACGAGAAGAAAGGTATCCTACGGGACACTATCACATTTCAAACTGAATTTCGTCCAGTACTTCCAGTTGTTTTGGTGAAAAAGATTACCGAGATTTCCGGGAGACTATGGAAAAGGTCAATCATTTTCTCACCGCAACGGGGCTTGAACAGCGCATACATTGTTGCCCATTTGAAACTTGCAGATGAATCCTGCCCGGAAAACCACCGTCTCAAGCCTTACAAAACCTCATGCCAAGCGCTACGTTACTCCATTCTTCTGGCATTTGCTGGAAATTTCCTTAAACTAGCGTCATTCTATGGTGTCCCCTCCCCCGGATCATCAGGTTAGTTGAGGTTCTTTCTCGATTTTTTCAAATTCAATACAGGAAATGTTTAATTTTTTCCCCCTTCTCTCCAATTTCAGTCATTGCATCAATACCGATCTGCAGGTGGCTGTCAACCCATTGCTGGGTCACCTGCTGATCCGACTCCTCGGTTTTTACCCCTTCGGGGGTGAGTGGCACATCTGAGACCAGCAACAATGCACCACGAGCAATGACATTGTAGTGACCGACGATGAAGATAGTGGCCGTCTCCATATCGATACCAATACTGGTCATCCTCTTAAGTTTATCCAGAAACGCCTGATCGTGTTCCCAGATGCGACGATTGGTCGTATAAACCACCCCGGTACGATAATCATGACCGTATTCAAGAATCTTCTCGGAAACAAATTTATGCAGTTTAAATGACGGCAATGCCGGAACCTCAGCTGGAAAATAATCGTTGCTGGTTCCCTCGCCACGAATGGCGGCATTTGGCAGAATGAAGTGACCGATCTCGGTCGATTTTTTTAACCCGCCACATTTACCGAGAAACAACACCCCTTTCGGCTGGATTGCACTGAGAAGATCCATTATGGTAGCTGCATTCGCGGAACCTATGCCAAAATTGATGATGGTCAAACCGCTACTGTTGGTTGCCGACTGCATCGGTTTGTTTTCACCCTGGATGTCACAGGAAAACATCTCTGCAAACTTGTCAACGTAGTGACGGAAGTTAGTCAACAGGATGTAGTCGCCGAAATCATCAAGCGGCATCCCGGTGTAGCGTGGCAGCCAGTTTTTGGTAATCAGTAGACGGTCAACCATAGAAACTCCCTATACAAATAGTGATGAGTTAAGACGGGGATCAAACAAAGGCAGGATTCCCCCTTGTCTGAAAGATATTATTGAAGGATAACCTGTTGCTCGTCAAGAATCAAAGTTCGGAGGGTGGACACCATAGAGTGGCGCTAGTTTAACCAGTATTGCTGTAAACTTGGGACTGTCCCCAGCACCATCGGGGGCTGTCCCGAAGTTTACGAGCCACGAAGAACTGTGGAGATTTGCGCCGCAAAAGCCTGGGACAATCGCTGGACATTTCCTTAAACTAGCACCATTCGGGACACTATACTCAACCCCATAGATAGATATGTGGCTCCGAATCCCCATCTTCACCTGCTTCTTATGAGACAATAAAAGCAATATAATAATTATTATTCTTGATCATTTTACTATTATTAGTTACATTACTAAACACACCACAACACATTAGTTTATTTTTTTCGGCAAAGCAGGTTGATCGAACGTGGATACCACTGGAGGTCAACGTGCAAAGGAGAAGGTGATGAGCAAGATTTATGCTGATAATTCGCTGTCAATTGGAAAAACCCCATTAGTTCGCCTGAACCATGTAGTTCCGGCGAACGGAACCAATGTATACGGTAAAATTGAAGGACGTAACCCGGCCTACTCGGTCAAGTGCCGAATTGGTGCTGCAATGATTTGGGACGCGTTGAAAAAAGGCACCCTCAAACCTGGTATGGAAATTATCGAGCCAACCAGTGGCAACACTGGAATTGCATTGGCTTTTGTAGCTGCGGCCAAAGGAATTTCAATCACATTGACCATGCCAGATACCATGAGTGTTGAACGTCGCAAAGTTCTTAAAGCCCTTGGTGCCAATCTGATTCTGACTCCCGGTGCAAAAGGAATGTCTGGCGCCATTGTTGAAGCCGAACAGCTGGCTGCATCGAACCCCAAACATTACCTGTTGCTGCACCAGTTTAAAAACCCGGCCAATCCGGCAATTCACGAACAGACGACCGGACCGGAGATCTGGGAAGATACTGATGGTACGATCGATATATTGATTTCTGGTGTTGGTACCGGTGGAACCATCACTGGAGTTTCACGCTACATCAAAAAAACCAAAGGGAAGCAGATTATCTCAGTCGCGGTTGAGCCAACCGATAGCCCGGTCATCACCCAGCATCTGGCCGGTGAAATTCTGCAACCTGGACCGCATAAAATTCAGGGGATCGGGGGCGGCTTTATCCCCGACACCCTCGATCTGGAAATGGTTGACCGAGTTGAACAAGTGACCAATGAGGAATCGATCGAATTTGCCCGGCGACTGGCCAGAGAAGAAGGCATTCTGTCCGGGATCTCCTGTGGAGCGGCAACAGCAGTTGCTTCGCGACTGGCGGCAGAGCCTGAATTTATCGGCAAAAATATTGTGGTGATTATGCCAGACTCCGGTGAGCGTTACCTGTCCAGCGTCCTGTTTGAAGAGGATCTCTAAGGTTTTCCCATTATCTCTATGCGAGCCGATTTTGAAGAGGAATCACAATAGCCGAGCGTTTTTTTGGCAGAAACGCCCTTACAGCTTTGTAATTAAGGATCTGCGATATTCATCATCTGGATAAACGCGACCAGATTCCAGACAGGCAAAGAAACGCCTTGCCTGGTGTTTCTTTGCTCGTTCCCGAGCGAAAATATGTATGTCCGTATGTCCCTTGCAGGAGTTCACCCAAAAAAACGAATAAGAACCGGATAACTTATTGAAAAAATACAGACAACTTTTTTTCGAAGTCGCAATAGATAAAATCCCGATTTGTGACTCTTACCCTTTGCGAAATGCAATCAAGTTCGCGGGGTTGCGTCCCCACCCGACGCCTTCATTTGGGTGAACTCCTGATCCCTCAGGCTTAACATAGAGATTTATTCACATCAGCACAATCATCCAAAATAAGCTTGCTTCGTTGTCACTGTTCAGGAGGATAAAACCACTAAACACCTTCACTTGGGTATTAGCAACCTGAAGGAGTGTTGAATATGCCCCACATTCTAGACCATCCACTGATCAGCAAGCGCTATTTCTTTCCCCGTGCCGGAAACATTAAAGATCCCTTCTGGGTCGATTGCGGTGATGCCCGTTTAGCTTGCAGTTATCATGAAATTGATCCTGCTGCAAAAACTCTGGTTCATTTTCACGGTAATGGGGAAATTGTCGACGATTGGCAGGGTGATTTTGTGACCCTGATTCAGAAAATGGGGTGCAATTGTTTTTTGGCTGAACTGCGTGGTTATGGGCAATCAACTGGACAACCACAACTGGGAAAAATGCTTGAGGATGTGGTTCCAACTATCGAAGCACTGAATCGTCCTGCCAGCGAGATGATTTTATTCGGGCGCAGTGTCGGCTCAATTTTTGCCATTGCAGCCGCGGCAAAATTCCCCCAGGCAGCGGGACTGATTCTGGAAAGTGGCATTGCTGACGTGCAAGAACGGTTGCTGTTACGGGTTGACCCCTGGGAACTCGATGTGAGTCCCACAAAACTGGCAGAAGAAATTGATCGGAGCCTGAACCATCAACTTAAACTATCCGCTTATCCCGGCCCGGTGCTGGTCATGCACACCCGACATGATGGCCTGGTCGATGTCAGTCACGGACAGCGATTATATGACTGGGCACCCGGGAAGAAGAGATTAAAAATCTTCCCGCAGGGGAATCATAATGACATCATGTACGTCAATGCCCGGGAATATTTTGGTTTGGTGGCGGAATTTATTGGTGAGCTGGAATAGCGGTTGAGTTTCACAAGAATCACCTGAGAATTCAGGGAGACACCATACTCGACTCCATAGATAGATATGGTGTCCCGAATGGTGCTAGTTTAAGCAGGATTGCAGTGAACTCGACTGTCCCCAGCCCCATCGGGGGCTGTCCCAGGAGTTTACGAGCCACGAAGAACTGCGGTGGTTTGCACCGCAAAAGCCTGGGACAGCCCCCATGCGGGGACAGTCCCGTTTTTGCTGGAAATTTCCTTAAACTAGCGCCATTCTATGGTGTCCTCCGAATCCCGGAAGAGCCTCTTTTATTTGTGTTATTTATTGAAGGTGATGCGATATTTGAACGTCGCCGGATCCAGCCAGTCGATGGTCTGTCCGCCGACCTGGGCAAAGGGGTACATCAGGTAGTTGATGGCCTGTCCCTGCTGTGGTGGGTTGAGAGTCAGGTCACGCCCTTCCGACATTCTGATCCGGTTCGGATCTAGTGATCCGAAGAAATATTCGCGCAGTTCATCAACCTTTGGATCGTCCAGCGCCAGGTTCTGTTTGAGCATCGCCTTGCGTACATCGGCCGGGTCGACAGCTATCCAGCCTGTCCCTGGCAGATAGAACTCAGCCCAGCAATGCTGCCAACCAGTGATGTCTGTACCATCTTCCTTGCCGAGACGCAGGCCGAGAATCTCACGCGCCGGAACTCCGGCTGATCTGGCGATGGCAACGTAAAGGGAACTGATATCGGCGCATTTACCACCGGGACGTCCCAGCAGTTGAGGAACATCACCCAGGCCACAGCCACGGGTTTTCGGATCACGAAAACTGTTGTCGACTGTCCAATCGTAGATAGCGCGAGCCTTGGCGAGGATAGTCGTTTTCCCGGAAGTAATCTCTTCGGCAAGGGCTTTGACCGGACCATCGACCGGCCCCATGCTGGTTGCCGCCAGATAGGGGGCGAAGATCGCCAGATCGATAGGTGATGTAGAGTCCTGCAGATCTTTGTTGCTCTGCTCTGTGCGCTCTGCGTTGAAACTAAGGGTCAATTTTCTAGCTGTTGCCTTATCGTCCCAGCGCGCAAAGAGCATCGGATTGCTGTTACTGCGGTCGGTGTAAACGGCGGCATCAGCGAAATCTCCCTGCCATGAAATCTTGCTGATCAATTGCTGAGCGTCAGAGACCGGGTAGGGGAGCCAGAGTTTGACCTCTTGCCCGGTGGCTTGTTCCGACAGGTCGAATTCCATGGTGACCTTGCCGGTTTGGCTACTCGCCAGTACGGGTAGGGCGATCATACAAAGTAGGGCAAGTATGCCAGCTATGATAATTCTCTTCATTGATTCTCTCCATTTATATAGTTTGGGTGGCAACTTAAGCTGGATTTACCCACCAGTCCAATATAAAATATCGATAAAAACACTACTTCCCATAGGTTTTATCTATGAATATGCGTCATTTAGAGATTTTTTATCGGGTGATCGAAGAAGGGGGGTTCACCAAGGCCGCCCTGGCGATGCGGCTGACGCAACCAACCTTGAGCGCGGCAGTTCGCCAGCTTGAAGAAGGACTGGGAACGCAGCTGTTAAACAGGCTGGGACGTGAGGTTGCACCGACCGAGGCGGGTCGATTGCTGCATGGCTATGCGCACAGAATCTTTGTGTTGCGCCAAGAGGCACTCGGTGAGCTTGAATCATTACTGGCCGGAAATCAGGGGGAGCTGCTCTTGGGTGGCAGTACCATCCCTGGTACTTACCTCCTGCCACAGTTGATAGCAAGCTTCAGCCATGAATATCCGCAGGTCAGAGTCAATTTACGCCTGGCTGCCACCGCGAGCATCGTCAAAGATCTGTGCGAACAGCGCCTTGAACTTGCGCTGATTGGCGGTCTTGTCGATGATATACGCTTTGACACACTCCCTTGTTTCGGCGACGAACTGGTGGTTATCGTCCCTGCTTCTCATGTCTGGGCAGAGCGCGAGAAGATCAGAGAAAAGGAACTGGCCGAAGTGTCACTGCTGTTGCGTGAGTGCGGATCGGCCAGTCGTAGAGCGCTTGAGCTAAGATTGAAAGAACACGGTGTTGCTCTCGCACCAGACAGATTAGTCGCTGAAGTTGGCGGTAATGAAGCATTGAAACAGGGGGTGCTGGCAGGGCTGGGCGTCGCTGTGGTTTCAAAGATGGCTGTTGCCGGGGAGGTAGCGCGTGGCGAACTGGTCGCCCTCCAATTAACAGGTGGACCTCTGAAACGCAGTTTTTACCTGCTACAAGCCAAAGGGTTTAAGCTGTCAGTTGCGGCTGAGCACTTTAAAGCTCTGGTGCTGGCTAAGCGGATTGGTTCCTGAGTCCTTGCCATTGCTAATGTGGAAAACCGAGACGACGACTACTCTGTCCTGAGAAAGACGTCGAATGGACAGGGAGATATCACGGAGTGGTTAAGGGAAGTCGTGCGTGCGACACACCTGGCTGATTTGATCAGCAAGGGAATTCCGATCCATACGGAAGAACGGAAAGCGGCTCGCTATTACTTGAATTGGGAATTAACCAGAAAATAACTTATGACAAAGCAGAATAGTATGTCGGTAGAGCCTCTTGCAAAAGTCGTCATCCTCGCGAAAACGGGAATCCAGTTTTTTGATGAACCCAGAAAACCTCTGGATTCCCGCCTACACGGGAATGACAGTCACTGGACTCTAAAGAATTTTACAAGAACCTTGGTACGCATATCAAAAATATGATATTTCATATCTTTCCACTAAAAAACAAAAAAAAAACAGGGGTTTAGCTAATTATCAGCTAAACCCCTGTTTTTTTTGTGGCGGAGAGGCGGGGATTCGAACCCCGGGTGGCTTGCGCCACAACAGATTTCGAGTCTGTGACTATGGGTTTCACCTACATTCCCTTACCTATAATTTTCACTTGTATTATCAGTAGTTTAAAAGTAATATCTTTCACTTGACGTCCCTCATTTTCTCCCTGCGTCACGTCATATCTTTCCACTAATCTTTCCACCAAATCTACTAGGTGGAAACTTTTATAGGAAGCAAAATTTATGGGGTCAACAGATTTAAAATCTGTCGCGGCAATCTATAACGGAAGAAAAATCACCGGGATATATCGACGGCAAACAGGAACCTTCGAGGCCCAAAAAGGCGTGATTAAAATTCTCGTCCCAGAATATGAATATTGGTTCGATTTCACTGTCGCGGGGAAACGATACAGATCCATATTTGGCAAGGAGAGTAATTACGGACGAATTGGTGCAACCGGAAAATGGGAATCATATGCGATAGAGAGTGCTGTCGATGCCCTGGTAAAGTTCAAAAACAATGCAAAGAATGGAACCGGCCCAACCAGCATCAAGGAAGAACGAGCCCTGGCCCGGCAAACAGAAGAAGAACGCCGTCGCCAAGAGCGTCGAGAAAAGACCGTTTCCGACCTAATAGATTTATTCCTTGCTGACATCAGTGTTGTAGCACCGAACATCAAAACAACTAAGCCACGGACGATCAAAGAATATAAGCTTAATCTGGTCCGCGATGTCATCCCTGCAATAGGAACGCGCAAAGCCAAAACCATCGAACGCGAAGACATTGCCGAGATCATCAGTAAGATCGTCAAGCGAGGGAAAATTGTCCAAGCAAATCGCACATTGGCTTCCTGCAGTCGATTATTTAATTGGGCGCTATCAAAAGGGATGGTCCTATATAATCCCTGTTCAATGATGCGCAAATACGAGGAAAAACCGCGTGAAAGAGTTCTTACTGAACAAGAGAAGAAAGAGGCCTCGGGTCAAAAAGCAAGCCATGACGAAATAAAATCGCTATGGGCCCAACTAACAGCACACCAGGAACAAACGGAAGCGAAAATATTGCTTTTGTGCCTCTTAACGGGGGCAAGACCCGGCGAAGTTTGCAACATGCGCTGGCAGGACATCGACGATCGCTGGTGGACAGTCGATGAAGCGGAAACAAAAACCGGAGTAAAACTCGACTGCTATCTAACTCCCACAGCATTTACAATTCTCAAACCTATTCGTGAACAAGGCTTTGTGTTCCCGTTACCATCTGATCCCGACAAGGCATTTCCTGAGCATAGACTGTCGAAATATGTAAAAAGACAACATAAGTATTTTGGGCTAGATCCTTGGCAGCCAAGAGACCTCCGCCGAACATTCACCACGCTGGCAAAAGGACTTGGCTACGTCGACCAGATCGTCAACAAGGCGCAAGCCCGCAAGGACAATTCAGTTATTCGCGTTCACTACGACAAACGGCGCTACTATGAGGAACTTCGACAGCTTTTTGAAACGTTGGAGCAGGAAATCTTACGCATTACTGGCAAGCAAGTAGATACTTCGAAAGTTATCCATCTACGGTGAATATAACTTACAGCTGCGTCACTGCCCCCCCCCAAAAAAAAGACTCTCCTAAAGTACAAAATTTCTTTAGATTCCTAAGAGCAACACAACCCCAGGGATGTGGACCCCTTTACCAACTTTTTCAAGTCTACTCAAACCGCTGGAAAAATGGAAATTCCCCTGACAATTCCGCTACTTGAAGAACTCACCCGAAAACCCATCACCCTCGGCGATCACTTGCGGCGACGAAGAATTGAACTTGGTCTGTATCAGAAAGATGTCGCCACTAGACTTGGCGTCACCACTTCGACGGTCTGGAATTGGGAGAACAGAGGGTCAGTTGATCTGCGTTTCACTCCCCGGGTCATAGAGTTCCTTGGCTACAATCCCATCCCCCAACCGGAAGACCTACTGGAAAAACTGGCCTGGTATAAACAGGTCAACGGCCTGACCTTGGAACAACTTGGTGCCAAGATGGGACGAGATCCGGAGCAGCTTGCCGATTGGCTGAGTGGGAGGCATTTCCCCTGTCGGCGGAACCGGGAAGAAATAGAAGAATTCTTGGCATATAGACATGCCTGCTAAGGCCCGCTGAAAATGTGTCCAGTATCCCAATCAGTCGTCTACAATTACACGACTCTCCCGGAGTTCCACACACCAATTTTTACCTCTGTCATCGGTCAGTGTGACACCATAAGTCGTTTCGCCGATTGTCGAGGTAAGTCCCTCTGTCCGGTAATCATCAATTCCAAAGTTTACGGTCAAATTAGCCGCATTAATAGTTCCTGGTGGAGCCAGCGTTTTTATATTTCCTTGGAGAGCACTATGACACATTCCTACAAGGATACGGTTACGCTCAATGTCAAATTCCGATGGTTCAATTTTTCCGGTTAGCAAATCAATAGTGACCGATGGACTCTTTGATTCATAGGCGATCCATGCGAAATGCATTGCTGAACATGAGAACATATGGGCAATGCCACTCGCGAAGCTTTTTATATGTTTTCGACCGAGATGCCTCGTTTGTGTCTTATCTGGAGCCATAGAGCCTTCCGTCATCAAAGTAATCCCATATCATATCAAGGGCTCTCTGAACATCCTGATCATTCTCCAACCTTATACAACCCACCTGGTTTTTCCTGAGATAGTCCATCTCATCGAGTTGGGGAACCTCATGTTGGGCAGGAGAAATCAGGACTGATAGCAAAGGCCCCCTTCCCTCATGCTTGATTGAGTCACGATAAATATGCGCAGAAGCCATCGCATCAAGGAGACTAGACCGTTTCACCATATACTTGCTGTCCAGACATACGAAACAGGTCTGCTCACCATCGGAATATTCAAGGACAATATCCGGTATGCGGTTTTTGCTAATGGAGCAGTATCCATATCGGTTTTCATGCATTAATGCCGGACAGTTCAGCTGCGAATAAAGTCGTATACAATTGCCATCTTTATTGCCCTCTAGCAACAACACCGCAGCTTTCGCTTTTTCATTTAAGCGCCAAGTAAAATCCTGATGTCGCTCCGCCAACCCCTTTGCCAACCTCACGAAACACCATGATTCGAAAACATGCCATGTTGGAGGCAGGTAATGTCTCTCATCTTCAGTCAGACTTGAGAGACCCTTCCTTAAAATCTGAAGCCCTAACCGATGCGTCCTATCATAATGAGGAAGACCCGATACTGAGTTCAAACCAGCCACACCAGCTGATATCGTCGATACTTTATCGAAGGGTTCATTCCGGGTGATCTTGAGGAGTCTCTTCTTTGCGGATCGAAGATAGGCAATTCGTCGGGGTAATCGGGAAAGAATATCCGTCTCGGTTTCAGAAACCTGAGATTTGTATTCGGAAAACACTGTCAACAGCCCGTCAGTCAGCCGCAGAACTTGCTTCAAC
>Ga0256840_1003475_pt1 | contig 12669 bp, 13 predicted proteins | sample 355202metaG_FD_185969 | JGI IMG/M metagenome (GOLD analysis project Ga0256840, IMG submission 185969) | Hydrothermal vent microbial communities from Mid Atlantic Ridge, Atlantic Ocean - 355-202 | ecosystem: Environmental > Aquatic > Marine > Hydrothermal vents | place: Atlantic Ocean: Mid...
CGCCACTCTATGTCTATCTTTCTTTAATAAAGTATTGTTAGTTTAGATATATTATATCATATTTTTATTAACTTTTAATAATATTTAATAACTTTTAATAATTAAGAGTATTAAAATATTATCGTTCTAATCCTTTTTTTTGAACCTCACTTAATTCTAAGAGCCTGTTTTCTAACTACCTCTCTTTGTCTAAATCGTTTTTTTGTTCTATTTTGTTCTTGCTCTTTTTGGAGTTTTTTGGTTTGCTCTTTTGTTTTGATTTTTTCTATTGCTATTTTAAGCTGTTTTTTTACTTCATCTAAACCTCTTGATTTATGCAGGTCATTCCAATCTGATGCACCCTGCTCTATCTCTTTTTTGGTAAATCTTGGTAGTGCCAACTCTCCTTTAACTGCAAGTGATGTAGCTTGAGCTTTTAGTTTGCCTATATTTTCTTTGCCTTTTAACTCATTGGATATATCATTATCTCCTGCTATTATTAACTTTTTATTTGGATATTTATTGGTTATTTCTTTGGCAACTTTTTCCATATTGTTGGAGCTAATTGCAACAATTGTTGGTAGATTTGTAGCTTCATATACTGTTGCACCTGTGGCATAACCTTCAACTATAATAATTTTATTACTCTCTTTTAATTTATCTTGACCTATTATAAAGAAAGTTCCTTCTATTTTAGATGGATATCTTATATCTTTATCTCTTTCGTCTTTTGTTCTTAAAACACCTATCATTTTAAAACTCTTTTTATCTTTATCTATCATACCAATTCGTTGCAGACTCCACAATTTGCCGTCTATATCTTTTAATGGAATTAATAGATTGCCCTTTTTATCTATCTTTAAATTGTAGTTTTTAACACCTTTTGCTACTAAATATGAATGGGAGTTATCAGACTTTTTTGCACTATTAAATTCATCCTCTAAAATCTTGGCACTCTTTAATTGTTCTTTAAATAGCTCCTCTTGAGCTTTTAACTGTTTGGCTTTATACTCCTCTTTAAACTCTTTAGCTTCTTGTTTTGAATAGCCACTCTCAAGCTCTGAACTCATAGATTTCCATTTTAAAGCATTTTTGGCACTATCTTGACCTTTTGCAAAATCCCCGTATATTGCATTTGGGCGACCATCGCTAAAACCAAGATACCAACCATTTTTATTACCCTTTTTTTTATCGGCTGTATCTATTCTATGTATTTTTCCATCTAATATTGGCAATCCATCTATAATAAAACCTTGTCTCTCCAAGACCTCTTTAAACTCAACTACTGGGTCTATATTGGTTGATTGAGACTCATTATACTCAAATGTCCACTGTTTTAATTTATCTTTAGATGCACCTATTGGTGCATACCAAGATTTAGCCTTATTATCCCATTTTGCTCCAGCTGCTTTTGCTAACTCTTTTTCGTTATATTTGACAATTAAATAGGTTTTTTTATCAAAAAGAGCCTCTTTGTTAATTCTATCAATCTGAACTTCTTTATCTTGTTTAATTGCTCTTTCCTTTTGTAAATCTGTTATATAATTTGTTATTTTAAGTGCGTCACTTGAGGCTCTTAAAATCTCTTTTGAATCATCTTCTAATATTTTGATCCATGAATCTATATATGCATAGTGCTGTTGTGGATCAAAATCTATTCCAAGTTTTGAGCTTAACATAAATGAAGCTATCTCAGCTCTTAACTCCTCTTTTGCATAAGATGGTGTTCCAAAAGTTCCACTTAAATCTCTGTTTAATCTACTCTCATGACCTGTCCAGTGTCCTAGTTCGTGTAGGGCTGTAGAGTAATATGCCATCTCTCCTACTTCTAAAAATTGCTCTTTTTTTGGTAAAACTATAAAATCTTTATTTGGAGAGTAGTAGGCTCTATCACCCTCTATATGTCTAATATCAGCTCCTGAATTTTTTAAAATCTCTTCTGCAACCTCAATAGATTTAAACTCTCTATCTAAATCTTCAATTTGTTCTAACTCTGGAACATTCTCACACTGGTTTGCATTAAAAACATAATGCCAAATTAATTTTGGGTTTTCTAACTTTTTCTCTTCAATTAAAGGCTCACCTTTTTCATTTAAAATAGGCTTTCCATCTTCATCTAACACTTCTCTTGTTTCTGTGAATTTAAAAAATTTAACAAGAGTTGCTTTCTCACCTTTTTTAACTTTGGCACCTATACTTTTGGCTTGATTAAAAGTCATCCAACGAGGATCATCATAACCTCTCTCCATTGCTGTCATAAAAAGATTTATATAATTAATTCCATTATATTGTTTGTTTGTAACAATATTAATTGGGCTTATTTTATTAATATCAGATGCACTCCAAGGTTTAACCCAAGGTGCTGTGCCATCTTCTAATGCTTTAATTATCTTATCAGCTATTAATTTATCGTATGGTATTTTTTCTATCTTTGCCACTGTCTATCTCCACATTTTTATTGCCATTAAAATCGTGAGCATCATCTTCAAAAGCACCATACAGTTGTGCAATGTCTGCTGGTATCGTTAGCTCATAATCTACTACTATTTCATTACCAAGTTCATCTAAGATTACAACTATCACATCTTCTTGAGTATCTTTTTTCACAACTATCTCCTTATATATTTATTACCTACTAACTCATATTTAAAGCCTTGTTTTAAAACGACTTTTGTTGGTGCAAAAATTGCTCTTGTTGCTTTTGATTTAAAAAAGTTTTTATCTACAATTATAGATTTATAATTAGTTAAAAATTTAAAGTTTATACTACCTTTTAATACCCTTTTTGCCAATACAAAACGAGATTTATACTTACTAAATGGTGATATTCTTACACCATATTTTTTACCTGATGCGTGTATAAATTTTCCATTTCCAAGATAAATTCCAACATGAGTAATAGGAATTTTTCTGCTTTTATCTGTTAAGAAAAATAGTAAATCACCTCTTTTTATCTTATCAAGCCCTACCCTAACCCCAACTTTAGATTGCTCTAAAGCTGTTCTTGGTAAATTTATTCCAACTTTTTTGTAGATATATTGGGTATATCCAGAGCAATCAAAACCTTTTGGAGTATCTCCACCCCAAACATACCTGCCACCAATATACTTTTTTGCCATCTGCTCTACTCTTTTTTGCTCATCTTCAGAGAGTTTTACAGTGCCATATTTATAATATTTTGATATAGGAGTTCCATTTGCATCTTTGAAATCTATTTTATTTTTAATATACTTTAGTGCGTTAGAGAAACCACCAAGATGAGTTGCAACCAAAAAACCTATCTCATCCTCTCTTGATAAATTTAAATTGGCTTTTCGTAAATAGGTATAGTTTTCTCTTATCAATTCATCCATAGCATTCTCTTGAAGTATCTCATTGCCTAAAAAACTATTTTTACCTCTTGATAGATTCCAATTATTTTTATTATTAATGAAAATTTTATTATTAATACCCCTCTTCCATTTACGAATACCTAACTTTTTATCAAAATATGTTGCTTTAATATATGCATCTCTTTTCATTAAACCAACAGCAACAAGAGCTACTGCTCCAAATTGGTATCTTCCTAAATATCCCTTTTTATTCTCTGCATATATATCTCCTTTACCTTGAGATTCAAGTTTTTTTATCTTAAATTTAATTGTTTGCAAATCCAAAGTATTTAAATGTGCATATATTGATATGGTTGCAATAAGTATAAATATTAATATCTTCATTTTACTTTCGCCACATCTGAAATAGCTGGTGCAACACTTTTGATGCTATTACCATTAAATCCACTGTAATATGGACTATGCGAGTGGTATCTTTTGACATTACGATATATAACTGTTGATGAAGTTTTTGGTGTAGGATTATAATTATTGGCATTTACAGAGTATGGAAGAGCTTCTAATATCATATCTTTTGTAACAAATATATTAAATTTATATCCTGAACGAATTTTAATAGTTGGTGCTATATTCATATTTTTTTCAACCATTCTTGAAGCCGCTTTTTCCATAGCTGTCTCTTTTCTATCTGATGATTCTCTTCTCATAACAATTCCACCTTTGTTAATCGACATATCTCCATTTAGTAGTGTCATTAAAAATGCAGAACCAAAAATTCTAAAATAGTGATTATCTACTTGATCCTCAAATCCACTATGCCCTGCTTGATCAACACCATTCATAGCACCAATATTTAAAGTTTGCCCATCTGGAAAGATTAATCTATTCCAAGCAATCATAACTCTATTTTGCCCATAGGCTACATCGGCGTTATAGATACCAACAATCTTTGTTCCTTGTGGAATCAAAAGATACTTGCCGGTTGCAGTATCATAAACATTTTCGCTAACTTGCCCAAGCACTTGTCCAGGGAGTTGGGAATTTATTGAAGTTATCAAAACTCCTGGTATTATTGTTCCTGCTTTTATCTCATAAGGTGATATAGGTTGGCTCTTTTTGCTTTTAATATAATCATAGCTTCTTTTTGCATTCTCCATCCACAACTCATTTTTCAATACTGTGCCTTGTGGTATTGGCTTGGTTAAAGAGTTTAATAATTTAGCATCTATATTTGGTTTGTTTTGATGAGCCAAAGCTTGTAACATTGCAAGGCGAGAGATTGGGTCTGATGTTTTAGTATTTGAATTTACAGCTGATATGCTTTTAATTTTGGTAGGAGAATTGATTGCATCCATTAGAAGTTTCTCTTTTAACTTTTTCAATCTTAAAGCCTCTTGTTTTAAGCTATCATCTATCTGTTTATCAGTTGGTTTGCCAAGTGGATTAACATCTTTTTTTCCTCTTTTTTAACAATAATTGGTAATGATTTATTATCTTCTTTTGGAGTAGTTTTTGGCTTTTTATCTTGCTCTTGCAATTGCTTTAATAAGCTTGCAACAACTGTATTAGCATTTGAGCTAACATCTGTTTGTTTCTCTTTTGCATATTGTTTTATTCTATTTATTTGTCCTCTTTGATACATTGCATAACCAAGTGATAAAAATACAATTGTTGCCGATGTAATAACAATTACAAGTGGCAATTTGTTTAACTTTTTGACACCTATTTTGCTTGATGGCTTTTTAAGCAAATCTTGAGGGGAATTATTTGGATCTAAATTATCATTCATTTAAATCCTTTAAATACTTACTTAGAATATAACCACTTGGATGTTTTATCTTAATCCATTTTTGATTTTTTCGATTACTTATTTTTTTTGAAATTTGTATCTTTTGTCCATAATTTAAGTATCCAACTATCCTAGAGTTTATTGATGGTTTTTGTCTGATTCTTAATCTTTTAGCCGTTACCGTTGCATATAATTTATGATTTTTTACTCCACTCAACTCTTTTAACAATGCAACATTATATTTTGGGGTTGGCATATTTAAAGCCGAAAAAGAGCCTACTGCTATCCAACTTGCACCAACTCTTTTATATGTTGCAGTTACTACCGATTTATTTATATAATAAGTTACACGAACTAATCGCCCTACTCTATCAATCTTCCATGAAAGTAATACTCCGTTTGGAACTCTTTTATAGCTAATCGCATACCCTGCATTTCTAAATCTATTTTCAAATAATTGAGCAAATTTTAAATTCTCTTTAGTTTTATCAATATCTAAAATAAAAGTGGTTTTAGCTGGTGCATAATATTTTTGAATAAAATTTAAAAAGTCATCTACTATAACACGGTTTCTATCAAAATCATCTGATTTTATAATAGAAACAGATTTATATATATTATCTAAACTACTACATCCATTTATTACTATAATTAATATAGTTAAAAATATCTTTACTTTTGTATTAATGACCATTTAAAAGCTCCAATGCTTCATTTAATCTTGAGTTTGAACCAGATCTTGAGTGAACTATTAAAACCTTCTCTTGGCTTGAACCAACACCTTTGATTAATACAGCTTTATCAAATAGTTTATCTACTACAAATCTATCATTTTTGAGGCGATAATTCACAAGTTGTTCATTACCACCACCATCTAAAACCATTAAAACAGGTGCCTCTTTAAATTTCATAGAGTGAGGCATTTGAATATATGTATGAATACCATCGTTATATACTCTAATTGGCTTCCACGAATAGTTTCCACTTACTTGATAATTAAAATCTAAATTATCAATATTTTGAGTTACACCATTTGGCATAACTTCCATCTCTCTTGCACTCTCTTGTTCTTGTATATAATCTTGATACTCTTGCCACTTCTCTTTTATAGCTTCTGGATATTTAAACTCAACAATTGGCATATATCTATATTTTGTAGATTTTAGATTTAAATTATATGTTCTTCTATCTGTGAAGATTGCCAAGGTTGTGCTAAGACCTACATCAGTAGGTTTTACGATAACATGGCTTACTTCATCTGGTGGTGTGCCTGATATTGATGGTGAAACTTGCCAACGAACCGTATCACCAAGTTGCACCTCTCTAATCTTTTCGCCTGGTTCTAATCTAATATCTGTAATTCTAAGAGGAGCTGTAATAATTGATGGCATAGTTAATCCATACATAAATGTTACAGAACCATCTTTGCCACGAATAGACTTAACACCATTTCGTATCCACTTACGAGCTATTTTTATGCTGTGCAACTCTCTTTTTGTTAAATATGGATCCTTGGTATTTAAAAAACTATTCTCTGCCATTAAATGCATAGATAATATTGTTGTCATAATTACTTTTTTTCTCATTTAAATCCTTAATTTAACAATTTAGACCAAGTAAGTTCTTTTATGTAAAGACCTATCGGGTTTTTAAGTATCATCTCTTCTGTTTTTGGTGGTATAATAGTAATTGTTGCTAACGCCCTATATCTGCTTTTTGATTTAATATTATCTCTTATATCCCTAACCTCTTCTACCCAATCAATTTGCCAAGTATTTTTTGACATTTGCAAAACTGACTTGATTTCAACTTTAACCTTCTCTTTTGTTGCTCTCTCAAATGGAGAATTATTTTTATAAAATGTGCTTACTGCAACATATGATGGAAAATTTTCAGATAAATATCTATATGCTTTAAATACATAATCTTTTTGTATTTTTGGATCTGTATATACACTTCTAAAATCTGTAATAAATTCGGCTAAACCAAACTTTATTACTTTAGGGTCTGCTGGATAACTTCTAATAGCAGGATGAGTTGCAACTGCTTTGCCTAATTTATCGACTTGCACAATATATGGAACAAATTTACTCTGAGAGCCAATATACACAACCCCACCAACTGCAAAAAGAGATACAAGTGTTGTTAAAATAGAAACAAGTCTCCAAGCACTTGCTTGTTTTATATAACTTCCATATCTCTCATTCCACTCTCTTCTGCCATCAAGATATGGATTAACACTCTTTAATTTGCTAACTGTTTTATCTGACATATATCTCCTTAATTACGATGGCTTTATTTCGCCACTTGAACTATCATTATTAATTAAGCTTGTATCGAAACCATTTCTATCTCTATTAGACAAAGGGTTATTACCCATTAAACCTTCAGTAATTTGACCACTTAATTCAGATACTGTATCAGTTGCTTTTTGAGCAGCTTTTGTTGCCCCATTTAAAGCAGTAGCACCAACTGCACCAACTGTATAACCATTATTGTAACCATTAGCACCAACTGCACCCTTTATACCACCAACAGCGGCACCAATTGTAGCACCTGCAACCATACTAGCCGTAGTTTTTACGGCACCTAATGCTTTACTACCTAAACTTTTACTACTGTTTGCACTGTTAGCTTTAATAATTGCTGAATAACCAGCCTTGGCTCCATTTGTAAGTCCATTAGAAGCTCCTCTTAAGGTATTTGAAACAAATCTTTGTGCCATTGCTACACCTGCATTATTATCTCCACCACCATGTCCATTAAAGTAACTATCTACAAAACTATTGGAACCAAACGATACAGTTACCATCATTAAAGATATAATAACCAAAACCAAATAGTCATAAAAATCGCTATTGTTATTTAAGGTTGCACTATTTACAATAGTAAAAGTTACAGATATAATTAAAAGTTGCATCATCCATTTAGCGCCCCACCTTAGAATATTAACAACACTATTAATAGCCCAAGACCTTGTATAGTCAAAGCTACCAAATCCTATCCATAAAACACCTACATATATTGAAAAAATAAAAAATGCATAAGTCATAAGAGCATAACCTATCAAAAGAGATACAACTATAGTTTCGATTATGCCTATCATATACAGACTAAAGGAATCTGCAAAATCCTTCCAACCATTTTTATCTACAGCTTTATTTATAAAATCCCATAATTGAGCTAATTTTTCTACTGCTTTATCTAAACTTGATACGCTTCCTTTACTTGCATTATCAGCTATTTTAGTAAAACTATTAAAAATATCTTTCATCCAATCAATATGATTAAAAAAAGCCCAAAAGAGTCCAAAGAGTAATATAAAACGAATAAGTGTAGCCATTACAGCACCAAGTTCAAACTCTCCCCTTAATAGCATAAATCCAAAGGTTATAACTAATTGTATTAAACCAAGTGTTACAAATAGCCATATTGCAGGTGTTTTTATAGGAGTATAAAATTGGCTTATCATAGTGTCAAATTTACTCATTGTATCTGATGGTAAATTATTTAATTTATCTAAAGAGTCAATAGCCATTAAATCTTGTGTAGATAACACACATATAAATAAAAGAATAAATAATGCTCTATATCTCATCTTATTTCATATATCTAATTGGTGATTTATCATCGCTACTATTTATATCAGGCTTTTTCCAAAATCTATCATGCTCTACTTTACGGACTAACTTCTTACATCTTGCTTCCCATTTATCTGCATCTTCAGCAAAACTAGCATCGCCATTATCAATTTTTTTCTCAATAGCCTTTTCTTCTGCTTTGCACTGTTTATACAAAGTATTTATATCTGTTTTTGTTTTTTTATCTTTATTGCTATCTTTTGAACATCCATTTATTATAATTCCAATAAACAGTAATGCTAATCCTAATTTTCTTACATTTCTCATATTAATCCTTTCTTTAAAAATTTAATGCATATATCTAATTGGTGATTTATCATCACTACTTGTATCTTTTATAGGTGGATAAAATTTTTTTCGAGTTGCATCCCTTAATGCTTTATCTTCATTTTGTTTAGCAATCCATTCCGTTTGCATTTTAACTTGAGTCATAACAGTTTGTCTTAACTTTTGAAACTCTAAAGTTTGATGATAAGCCAAATCGTTTGCAACTTTAAGTGTTGCCTCTGTTCCATCTGCACTACTCATTGCATCTTTTAATTTACTCATATAGACTCTATCATTTTCTAAATCCTCCTCTTGTATGCTTATTGCTTTTAAAGTGTTAAGTGTTGTATCTCTTGTAGTTTTATAGATATTTCTATATTCACTCTCAAAATCTATATTATTAAGATTTTTTATATAATTATCATAACCCTTAAAATATTGTTTAAATCGTTTATCTACGGTAGATACTTTTCCTGCAATTACTGCTCCTCTTTCTATCTCTTTTTTCATATTAAGTGCCATATTTAAAAATTTATTTTGCATATCATTTGGTAATTTACCTATATTTTGGGCTAACATTTTAAGAGACTGAATCTCTCTTTGCCATTTTTGGAATTGCTTAATTTGCATCTCTAACTCTTTTGACATTTTTAATGTTTGTGATGCCAACTCTGCATTGTTTAGCAATTGTGTCCACTCTGTTGCACCATCAAAATCTCCAAATAACCATGCTTTGGCTGGTGTTGAATATATACTAAATATTACAGCTACATAAAATCCAAGTTTAGAAATTTTTCTCATTTAAATTAACTCCTTTTGTAAAAAATCGACATTTACTCCTCTTTTTTTAAGCCAATAGTTTACCCACTCATCTCCATACTCCTCAATCAAATTTTTTATTGATTTTATATCATCTTTACCACTTGCGCCAACAAAAGATAAAGCTATATTGTCTAATGCTAAATTAAACAATCTGGTTCCAAGAGGACTAATATAGTAATACTCTTGTTTAGGGATAGCATCTGCAATAATCTCTATCTCTCTATCATTAAGTCCAAACTGTTTATAAAAATCATAAGGACCAAAATGCTCACTAGAGCCTTTATTGAATGCTTGTGGATTTGGCAACATTATCTTAACAGGGCAAGACTCTTGTAAGACATCTAATATTCCACTTTGTGCAGCATCACTAAGCGATTGTGTTGCAAGTATAACTTGACAATTTGCCTTTCTAAGAACTTTAAGCCACTCTCTAATTTTATCTCTAAATACACTATGCCCCAACATTAACCAAGCTTCATCAAGTATAAGCATTGTTGGGCGACCATCTAAACTTTTCTCAATTTTATGAAATAGATAAAGCAATACAGGCACAGCATCTTCATTTTTTAAATTCATAAGCTCTTCTATCTCAAAAACCATAAAATCGCTTAATGTCAAACTATCCTCTTCAGAATCTAACAGATAACCCATAGAGCCACTTATAGAGTAGTGATTTAGAGCTGATCTCATATCTTCATCTTGCAAATTAGATATAAACTCTGTAAGCGATTTAGAACCTTGATCAATATGCAAATTCATAGCCTCGTGTATCATCTCTTTTTGGTGTGGTTTCAATTCTACCTTTTGCATCTCTATCATAGATGCAATCCAACTCTCAGCCCAAGCTTGTTCTGATTTAGTTTTTAAATTAGATAGTGGAGCAAAAGAGAGGCTATCGCCATCCCCAGCTATATCATAATGGTCTCCACCAACTGCTTTTACAATTGGAAACATAGACATACCCTTATCAAATGCATATATCCTTGCTCCAGCATATCGTCTAAATTGTGCTGCAATAAATGCAAGTAGTGTCGATTTTCCAGCCCCTGTTGGACCAAAAATTAGAGTATGTCCTAAATCTCTTACATGTAAATTTAGTCTAAAAGGGGTTGAACCAGATGTAGTTGCATATAAGAGAGGGGGAGATTTTGGAGGAAATTTATTGCTTGGATTATATTTATCTCCTATCCAAACAGATGATAGTGGAATCAAATGAGACAAATTAAAACTATTAACCAAAGAGCCTCTAACATTTTGAACACTATGACCAGGAAGGGTTCCAAGCCAAGCTTCAACTGCATTAATTGTCTCTATCCTTGCATTAAACCCCTCTGCTTCAATAATTCGTGCAACTTCTTTAAGATAGTAATCCAAAGTCTCTCTATCTTCATTCATAATCACAATATTACTTGTATAGTATCCATAAACAAGTAAACCACTATTAACTTCACTCTTTGCCACATCTACCTCTTGAACCATTGCAACTGCATGTTCATCTACATTTGTTGAATATGGATTAAATATTTGTGCAAAAATACCTCTCTCTTTTTGTTTCCATTTGCTTCTTAATCTATCAAGCCTTTTTATAGCTTCGTAATTATCAAGAAAAATAAAGCGAGTATTCCAACGATACTCAAGCGGCAAAGTGCTAAGCTTATCAAGAATATTTGGATAAGATTGCTGAGGATATCCATCAATTGCTACAATACCAATATATTTATTATCTATTTTAGGAACAACGCCACTCCAAAAGTCATATCCTCCTATATATCTATCTAAATACATAGATATTGCAGGTAATTCGATTGGATGATTTCTGCCAACTAAAGCAAAATTTACAAATCTTAAAAACTCATCATTATAGTGAACTTGATTATATTCATCATACCATCTCCTTGGCATTAATCGCTCTATTTTTATTAGAGCATTAGATACAAATGATTCAAATTCATCCAATTTATTCTCAAACTCTTTAATAAGCTTATCTGTTTTAGATGAATTTTGAAAACCTGTTTCATCATCAAACATCAAATCTGTCATCTTCTGTTTTGATTCAAATGGTGGCAAGTATGTTAAAGTTATTATATTTACCGTTTCAAATAGATTATCTTGTGCCAAGAAAAATTCCCTTCTTGAATCATCTATCATTTCAGTAATTCTATCTGGGAAAAAACATTCTCTTTTTTTAGGATACTCCTTTATTGGTTGTCTAATAGCATCAATATGAATAGTCCAGCCATTTCCAAATTTAGAGAAAACACTATTTATTCGCTTTGCAATAACATTTCTCTCTAATTCGGTCGCACTAAAAATATCTGATGCTTGATATTTATATGCTGCCATAAGAGAGCCATCTTTATTAACATAAAGACCAGGTCCTATACAGGCTGCATAATTAAGCAGATCCGGTAAACCTTTTGCCTTACTTCTGAATATTTTTAGATTAATCACTACTTTTCCTTTGCGAACGGTGTTGAGTGTGCCGGGTAGTAGTGTTGGTATCGCAGTTGTCTAATGTAGATCTTTGACATCAAAGGATCAGATTTAGCCATTTTTCTAATTATAGATGAAAATATAAACCAAACAATAATTCCAATAATTGCAGATTGTAAACTAAGTGCTACAAATATCATTGTAGATGATATTAATCCAGTAAATAACATTAAATCCCTCTCTCCACCCAAAACCAAATTTGGTTTATTGAGTGCAGAGTGAATAGGAATACTCAAAAGAGAATTTCTATCACTCATAAGACCTCCTAAATAACAGCACCTGAACCTGTTATTAATGAAATAATACTATTAGCCATGATAATTAAAGCGACTACCAAAATAACCCA
>Ga0256840_1003476_pt1 | contig 12666 bp, 12 predicted proteins | sample 355202metaG_FD_185969 | JGI IMG/M metagenome (GOLD analysis project Ga0256840, IMG submission 185969) | Hydrothermal vent microbial communities from Mid Atlantic Ridge, Atlantic Ocean - 355-202 | ecosystem: Environmental > Aquatic > Marine > Hydrothermal vents | place: Atlantic Ocean: Mid...
ATGGGGCTTATCAGCCTTGGTTCAACATGGATTTATTCCAGAAAATTCAGTTTATGCAGATGAGCGCTTGCCTATGCTGTTATTTGTAACTGGTGCAGCTGCCTTTATATCTGGTTTTGAGTCAACAAAAATATGGTTAGCTCAGCGAAATATGATGCTGGCGAGACTTACTCTGTTAGATTTATTTGCCCAAGTGAGTGGGCTATTGCTTATGGTTGGGCTAGCATGGCAGTATCAAACAGTTTGGGCTTTAGTGGCTGGTGGTCTTGTTGGTGCGTTTATTAAAACTTCTCTGTCACATTTCGTGTTGGTTGGTGAAAAGAATTATTTTTGTTTAAACAAACAAAGAGTTATTGAGTTTTTACACTTTGGAAAATGGTTATTCTTATCTGCAGTTATTACCTTTATAGCAGCGAATGGAGATCGTTTGATATTAGGGGGGCTGTTAACCGCTGAGCAATTAGGTTTTTATGCGATTGCTTATTTTTTGGCAACAGCATTACGGGATTTAGTTGAGAAGATGATAGCAAATGTTTGGTTCCCTTTGCTCAGTAAGGCTAATCGAGACGATAAAAGTACGGTAGCTGATGTGTATTATGCTATTCGACAAAAATTAGACTTAGGGCTATATTTTTTTATTGGAGTCATTTATGTCATTTCCCCTGTTATTATTCAGCTTTTGTACGATGATAGATACTTGTCTGCGACGTGGATGTTGCAAATATTAACTGTATCCTTACTTCCGTTGGGGGTTCGTCTTGGTAGCTCACTGCTATTAGTGAGGGGGAATCCTAAAATAGGGACGCTAACAGTTGTAATTCGAGCTATTTTTCTTTTTTTAATGATTCCGTGGGGGTATCATAATTATGGGTTAGAAGGGGCTGTTTGGAGTATTGCGCTTAACCCATTATTTGAAATTCCGGTGGTACTTTGGTTTTTTTCGAAATATAGAATGATTGCTTGGCTGAAGGAGATTAAATATACACCAATGCTTATTTTAGGTTATTATTTTGGGCAAATGATGTTGAGTTTGTTTGTGGAACTTGAATTAATACTATGATGATAAGGTTTACTTATGAGTGATAAACTTATTTCAGCAACAACTCCCGATTGGTCGCGAGAAAAGTGCACAATTTTTTGGCAACCAGGAAAGAAATTATTAGCAAGTATTCGGCAATATCAGCGCCTGCGAAAGAAAGTTAGTTTTTTTTCTATGGTGTTATCCAAGTTTTGCGTGCTTCAATATCGATTTTGGAGTGTTGTTACCGGAGCTGATATTCCTATTAATTCAAATTTGGGAGGGGGCTTATTAATAACGCATCCAAATGGTATCGTTATTCACCCAAAGGCTGTTATTGGGCCTAATTGTTTAATCTTTCAGCAGGTTACAATAGGTTCTAGAGATGGTGGTATTCCAGTGATTGGGGGTAATGTAGATATTGGTGCGGGTGCTAAAATAATTGGTAATGTGAAAATTGGTAATCATGTCAGAATTGGCGCTAATTCTGTTGTATTAAAGAGTGTTCCTGATAACTGTACTGTGGTTGGAATACCAGCAAAGATTGTAAAAAATGACACAGAATAATAGAGATAGATTGAGGTTGTTAGTTGTTATTATTAATTATAAAACACCTGCTCTAACCTGTGATGCAGTCAAGTCATTGGCTGAACAAATTGACCCAGCTTGTGACAAAGTAGTCGTAGTTGATAATGCCTCGCAAGATGATTCGGTTGAGTCCATTAATGATTTTATTGATGTTAATGGCTGGGGTGATTGGGTGTCCGTGATTGAATCAGATCTCAATGGTGGCTTTTCGGCGGGTAATAATCTAGGTATGCAATCGTTTGATGCGCAGTATTATTTATTACTCAACAGTGATGCTTATGTTCATGGGAATGCGGTTGAAGGCTTACGAGTTGCCGCTGACTCTAATCCTCGTGTAGGAATAATCGGCCCTAGATTAGAATGGCCTGACGGTTCTCAGCAGGTGAGCTGCTTTTATAATTTATCACCAGCAAATAGTTTTTTACAGGGTGCGAAAACAGGTGTTTTTACAAAACTATTTGGTTTTTTTGGCAGTAAAGAGGTAGCGATTCCTTTAATACAACATAACATTGAGCAACCAGAGTGGCTTAGTTTTGCATGTGTGTTGTTAAGGGGGGAGATGGTTAAAGAGATAGGCTTAATGGATGAGGGTTACTTTATGTACCGTGAAGACAATGATTATTGTCGAAGAGCTATTAATGCGGGCTGGGAATTAGAGTATGTTGATAGTTCGCATGTTGTGCACCTCAATAAAGGGGACTCAAATCAATCTGTTATCAAGCGCCTACCTAAATACTATTTCAAATCGCGTTCCAGGTATTTTTTAAAATATTACGGAAGGCATGGATTGTTCTTGGCGAATATTTCTTGGTCTTTAGGGCGCTGTATTTCATTGACAAGAGAGGTTATTGAGGGGAAAGAAAAGTCGTTTCATGAACAGGCATGGATAGATATTTGGGCTGGTTTTGCTAAAAAATATGAGTCGTGATGAAAAATAAGAAAGTTGGTATTGTGATTATTGGTCGCAATGAAGGTGAGCGACTAATACTTTGTTTAGAATCAGTGATAAAAGCACAAGTACCTAGTATTTATGTTGACTCTCAGTCAATAGATAATAGTGTGTTTGAAGCTGAAAGTCGTGATATTAAAACAATTGTTTTAGATGAATCGGCTCCGGTTAATGCATCTAGGGCGCGGAATAGTGGATTTAAGGCGCTAGTTGATGAGTACCCAAGGCTTGAATATATACACTTTATTGATGCAGATTGTGAATTAGATCCTAAGTGGCTTGAGCATTGTTTGTTGGAATTTGAGAGTTCTAAATTTACCGCGGTTGTTTGTGGTCGATTACATGAAAAATATAAAAATAAAAATATTTATACACGATTATGCGACATGGATTGGTATATTGAGCCAGGGGAGGTCGATGCTTGTGGAGGAATCGCTACAATTCGATGTAGTGTTATGATTGAAACGAAGGGGTTTAACGAACAAATGATTGCAGGGGCTGACCCAGAACTTTATTTTAGAATTAGAAAGAAAAATTATAAGATTATATGTTTGCCTGTTGATATGGGGACTCATGATTCTAATATGCAATACTTCAGTGAATACTGGAAGCGATCAGTGAAAACAGGTTATGCGTATATGTCAAAAATGATATTAAACGGATCTAAAAAGCCGGTGATTAGTGCTGTGGTATGGGCATTTTGTTTGCCTATATGTATTTTTCTAATGAGCTATGCATTTAGTAATTTATTTATGATTATGTTTCTTCTTTACCCAGTGCAAGTATTGAAAATATATAAAAATATGAGTATTAAAAAGGTTCATTCAAAATATAATAATTTGTTATATGCTACTTTCTGTTTGCTTGGGAAGTTTGCTGAGTTTTTTGGTATTAGCAAATATATTTTCAATCTATTTTCAACATCTAAGCAACAGCTTATTGAGTACAAGGGGAAATGATAGGTGAGCTTTTTTAAAAAGTGGTTAAAAGAATATTCATATAAGACAGGCAAGTTAAAGAGGCTTTATATTAAGGTATGTAGTCCCTCTGCGATGGAATATGCAGAGTATTTGAGGTTGTGGGGGCGTTATTATGCGATAGGTGATAGGTGTTCAATACCTACATTTGCCAATGTTCCTGATCCAGAATACACTAAACTGGGTAATAATGTTCAGTTGTCAGCATGCACCATTTTAGGTCATGATGGGTCAATTAGCATGTTGAATAGGGCCTATGGTAAAAAATTAGATCGAGTAGGGCCGGTTGTTATTAAAGATAATGTGTTTATAGGGCATGGTGCTATTGTGTTGCCTGGTGTGACGATAGGATGCAATGTTATCGTGGCGGCGGGTTGTGTTGTTTCAAAAGATGTGCAAGATGGAGTGATCGTTGGTGGCGTACCAGCAAAAGTTATTGGTAAAACAGTCGAGCTAGTTCATCGTCTGGAAACTGAGACTAAGGCTTTAGCTTGGGCGCATATTATTGAACAGCGAGAGGGTGGGTTTGATGCTTCACTTGAGCCAGAATTGAAGGTGTTGAGGCAAAAGGCGTTTTTTAGTACATCAGAATTATAATTGTGAGGGTGGAAGGTAAATGAAAAAAATAGCAATAATTGGATTAGGGCATGCCGGCTTGCCTTTAGCGGTTGAATTAGGTAAAAATTTACAGCGGTCGGTTTTGATATCAATACGGCACGTGTTGCAGAGTTAAATTCTGGTGTTGATTCAACTCTTGAAACAACGCCTGAAGAGTTGGCTTCTGCCAATTTACTAACATGCACAAAAGGTGCTTCGTTAATAGCGGGTTCTAATATTTTTGTTGTCACTGTCTCACACCTATTGATGCAAGTAAAACGCTAGATTTATAGCCTATTGTTTCTGCTACTGAGCTAGGAGCCGAGTACTTGAAAAGGGAAATATCGTTATTTATGAATCAAAGGTTTACCCAGGTATAACGGAAGAGGTGTGTGCCGCTGTTAGAACGGATTTCTAGATTGAAATTTAATGTCGATTTTTATTGTGGTTATAGCCCAAAGGGAATCAACCCCTAGAGGCAATGACCGTACTTTAACGCCCACTTAAAGTGACATCAGGTTTGACACCTGAAATTGCCACGGTAGTCGATGAGTTATATCTACAGTAGGAACGCATAAGGCGAGTAGCACTAAAGTCGCTAAAGCGGCAAAAGTTATTAAAAATACACAGCGTGATATTAATATTTCTTTAGTGAATAAATTAGTTTTTGTTAGGTTTAACATTTATGTAGAATTGTTCTGATTTAAGAAATATGCGTGTTGTTGAAATGGTTGCTGAGCTTAGGGATACCTATAATGCAAAGGTTGATGTGTTGGATTCTTGGATTGATAAGAATAAAGCTAAAGCTGTCTATTATTTAGATTTAATTGGTCAGCCAGCACTGGCTAGTTATGATGCCATTATTGTTGCTGTTTCACATTGTTAATTTAAAGCAATGGGGCTTGAGGGTGTTAAGGCTTTAGGCAAGAAAAACCATGTTTTATATGATATTAAATATCTTTTTCCATCTGATGGTGTTGGTGGAAGGTTATAATTAGGCGCTCTTATGTTTAAATTTAGAGAGTATGTATATTGATTGATTGGACTCCACAAATTGGTGATCCCTCGGTTATGGGGTGGGTAACGGTCGCTTTGTATTTTTTTTCTGCTATCGTGTCTTTTAAGGTGGCTACTTCTGCTGCTGCACTATTTGCTCCTGAAACAAGGGTAAGGCAGAAGCAGTTTTGGTTATTTATGGCGTTAATTCTTTTTTTTCTAGGTATTAATAAGCAATTAGATTTACAGTCACTATTAACGGCGATAGGCAAATATTATGCTCATCGTGATGGATGGTATGAGCATCGACGAGCTATTCAAGTTAGTTTAATTGTAGGGATTTTGCTGTCGATATCTGTGGTAACTGCGTGGTTCTTATTCTATACTCGAAGTGTTTTGAAAAGCAATTGGCTTGCAGTGCTTGGCGTGTCATTTTTACTGATATTTATTATGATAAGAGCCACTTCATTTCATCATATGGATATACTTATTAGTACGACAATTTTAGGTGTTAGAATGAATTGGATTTTAGAGCTTAGTGGTATCGTATGTATTGGCTATTCAGCACTTTTTAGTAATAAGAAAAATTAGATGAAATTAGATTAAGGTGGAAATATGATGCGCGCAAAGTTAAAAATATTACTTAATCCTTTTGTCTCTATTAGAAAATCGACAGCAGATAATTACTTTGATGTGCTTGATGGCTGGCGAGGGTTAAGTATTTTATTTGTTCTCTCCGCGCATTTATTGCCATTAGGACCTAAGTTTTTACGACTAAATGAAACAGCTGGACCTATTGGCATGAGCTTGTTTTTTACGCTATCAGGGTTTTTGATTGCTAATTTTTTGATACATCGCCCTAATATATCAGATTTTATTATTAGACGGTTTTTCAGGATTATACCTTTAGCTTGGTTGTACCTAGTAGTTGCATTACCTATTCTAGGTGCGGGAGTAGATGATTATTTGCCTCATTTTCTTTTCTATGGGAACTGGCCTCTAGGTGAGGGAGCAACACATTTATCCTTTGTTGCTGGAACATCTCATTTCTGGAGTTTGTGTGTAGAAATGCAGTTTTATGTGGGGATTGCGCTTTTAGTTTTTTTATTGAGAGGGCGCGGGCTGCTTTTGATTCCATTTTTCTGCTTATTTATTACTTTTTATAGGGTAAATGATGGCGTTCACATTGCAATCAATACTTATTATCGAGTAGATGAAATTTTAGTAGGGGTAGTTGTTGCTCTGGCATATAACAAAAAAATAGGTAGGTTTTTACCGCGATTTTTTGAGTGGGTGAATCCTTATTATGTATTAGTGCTTTTGCTGGTTTCTTGTCATCCTGATAGTGGTTTTATGAATTATTTTCGCCCATATTTTGCAGCCACTGCTGTGGCAGCAACCTTATACAGTCCTGCGCCTCATATAAAAAAATTTTTGAATTTAAAAATTCTAATTTATTTGGCGGGGGTGTCGTATGCGCTGTATGTTATTCACCCATTACTGACTCATACTTGGCTCGGAAGTGGCGAAACGATGGAGAAGTATGTAAAACGGCCATTATTATTTGCAGTATTATTTTTGTTGGCACATCTTTCGACGTTTTATTACGAAAAATATTGGATTTCACTAGCTAAAAAGTTAACGAAAAAGAAAGGAAAGTAACTTAAAATGAAGTATTTTAATTCGTACGTTTATTTGGGGGTTATAAGTGCCCTCTAATTATGTAATTATTTCACCTTGTCGAAATGAGGCGAAGTATGTAAAAAATACGCTTGATAGTGTTGTCGCTCAGTCGGTTTTACCTGAGTTATGGGTTATTGTTGATGATGGGTCTACAGATGAGACACCAAAAATATTAGCAGACTATGCTAAGAGGCATGATTTTATTCGTATTGTTACGCGGGAAAACAGAGGGCATCGTAGTGTAGGCCCTGGGGTTATCGAAGCGTTTTATTCGGGGCTGGATACTGTTGAGTTAAAACAGTTTAGTTTTTTGTGTAAGTTAGATTTAGATTTGATTATGCCCTCTCGCTATTTTGAGACACTAATTAATCGGATGCAGGAAAATCCTCGCTTAGGTAATTGCAGTGGTAAGCCTTATTTTATTGATAAGCTGACAGGAAGTCTTGTTAGTGAGGGCTGTGGTGATGAAAATGCAATTGGCGCATCTAAATTTTATCGCCGAGAGTGTTTTGAGGAAATAGGAGGCTTTGTTCGGCAAGTGATGTGGGATGGATTGGATGGACATCGCTGTCGTCAATTGGGTTGGACTGCAATGAGTTGGGATGAGCCTAATATTCGATTTACACATTTAAGGCCGATGGGATCAAGTCAACAAAATATAATTACGGGGCGGATTCGTCATGGTTTTGGCCAGTATTTTATGGGAACTGGTTTTATTTATATGTTGGCCTCTGCTATTTTTAGAATGTCAAAAAAACCTTATATTGTTGGTGGTTTGGCAATGGCATGGGGGTATTTTAAAAGTTGGGTGACAAATGTCCCTCGATTTGATGACAAAGAGTTATGTGCTTTTATTAGAAAATATCAATGGGCTTGTTTATTAAAAGGCAAAAAACGGGCAACTACCGAGCTAAATGCGAGTCAAGAAAAAGTTTGGTTAGAGCGTCATTCTTAATCTGGATTTTTAACTTACTGAAAAGGTTTATTGATGAAAATAGCTTATCTTGCACCAGAACTTCCTTCTTTATCGGCTACTTTTGTTTATAACGAGATACTTGAACTGGAATCCATGGGTACTGAAATTATTCCATTTTCGGTACATCTGCCTTTATCGGTGATACAGGAGTCAAGAATTCAAAATCTAAGAAAAAGATGCTGTTTTTTATATGCTCAATCCAAAATTTCGGTTTTAAAAGATAATGTATACCTACTTTTGACACATCCGGTACGTTATTTTAAAACTTTTAAAATACTATGTTTTGATATGTGGTGTGTGGGGCTACTATCACGAACGGCCTTAGGTTTGGTTTATCGTTATTTCTTTGCCGCGAGTTTAGCAAAGCAACTGATAAAAACACAATGCCAGCATATTCATGTCCATTTTGCACATGTACCCACCGATATAGCCATGTATGCAGCCTCTTTTTCGGGCATTACGTTTAGTGTAACGGCTCATGCAAATGATATTTTTGAGCGAGGGTGGTTGTTAAAGGAAAAGGTTCAAAGGTCCTCTTTTTTTGCCACAATTTCTGAGTTTAACCAGCGATATTTAGTGAGTCAGGGCGTTGATGCTGATAAGGTACGTATTATACGCTGTGGCGTTGATGCGGTGCAGTTTAGCAAGCGGCAAGGATTTATTTCAAATCAACCGATAAAAATTGGTGCTGTGGGCCGATTAGTTGAGAAGAAAGGGTTTGATAGTTTAATTAAATCAGTTGCTTTATTAAAAAATCAAGGCCAGTTAGTTGAATTGCTTATTGCGGGTGATGGCCCATTGCAGGGTAGTTTAGTTGGCCTGATGAAGGATCTTGAATTGCTCGAAACTGACGTGCATTTTCTTGGAGCTATGCCGCATAAACTGGTGGCCGACTTTATTAAATCCTTAGATATTTTTGTATTACCCTGTAAGAAAGACAACAATGGTGATATGGATGGTATCCCTGTAGTGTTAATGGAGGCGATGTTATCGGGTGTGCCTGTGATTTCTACACAGCTGTCGGGAATTCCTGAATTAGTAATAAATAAAGAGACAGGATTACTTGCTCAGCCTGAAAACACTCAAGAGTTAGCTGATGCAATATCTAGTATTATTGTTGATACTGAATTGAGGGGGAGGATGGTTAAAAATGCTATTTCTCATGTAAAAAAAGAGTTTTCGTTACAAGGAAATGCAGAGAAACTAAAAAATTTGTTTTCTACTGTTGTTACTTAAGGGCATACATGAAATAACTTAGATAACTACTTGTAGAGAAGATCTTTATTTTTAGGTTGCCATTCCGGTCTTGGGAGGCATCTTGTTATTAGTGCAAGCTCAAAGAGTAATATTTATCTTATGTCGAGATGACATTTTTCTTTTATTCGAATCATAGCCCGAACCAAGGAATTAAAATTCAATAATATTTAAAAGTACTGCCTGCCTACAAAGGGCTGGCAGTGCTTCATAATCTAAAGTTTCGGATTTTCTTTAATGTGCATTCCTAAGTAATGCTCCCCCCAAAATTTCGGTTTTATTTCATGCTCATTCTTTTTCTTTGTAAAAAAAGGTAGGCAAGTTATTGGGTAGCCAAAGCATTGACTTTTATTTTTCCAGCATAATGGTGATATAACTTTTCTTATGAGTATTTTAAATCGAAATGTTTACTGTATTTTAGGTCTTCCGTTTGACGTAGTAACCTTGGCAGAGGCAACTGAAAAAGTTGACAGCGCAATGAATGCTACTGAGCGCTTATTATTGACTACCCCTAATTTGAACTTCTCAATAACCTCCCTGACTGATGCGGTTTTTTTTCAATCTGTTATCGATAGTGATTTGATTGTTGCTGATGGGATGCCGATTATCTGGATTGCTAAATTGTTAGGTGTGCCTTTATCCGAGCGGGTTGCTGGTTCAGACTTATTTGCCGCTTTATCTGCTCAATTAGGGCGGGATAAAAAAAAATCCGTGTTTTTTTTTGGTGGTCAGGAAGGTATTGCAGAACAAGCCTGCCAGCAATTGAATAAATCTAGTTATGCTATGTCATGCTGTGGTTTTTATGATCCAGGATTTGTATCCATTGAAGCAATGAGTACTCCTGAAATTATCGGCCTTATTAATGCCTGCCATCCCGATTTCCTAGTGGTTGCTTTAGGTGCTAAAAAAGGTCAGGACTGGATTCAAAAAAGTCAACAACAACTAAATGCAACGGTTATTAGTCATCTTGGTGCGGTGGTTAATTTTGTGGCCGGAAATGTCGAGCGCGCGCCGGTATTTTGGCAACGCCTTGGTATGGAATGGCTTTGGCGTATTAAGCAAGAGCCAGCTTTATGGCAGCGCTATGGCTATGATGGACTGGTTTTTCTGCGTTTACTGCTGTTCAAGGTGTTACCGTTAGCATTGTATGATCACAGTATGAAATTTTCATCGATATTTAAAGCTCCTGTATGCATTAATTGCCAGGAATCAGGCCACCACACTATTCTTATATTGAGTGGTAGCGTGCATAAGGCTTCGCTTGAATCTGTTAAACGTTGTTTTGCTGATAGACTGAATGATGGAAAGGGCGATATTATGCTGAACTGTTCTCAATTGACCTATATAGATGGTGCTTTTATTGCTACTTTAATGTTATTTCAGCGTTATTTAAATGAACAAAACCGTCAGCTTTATCTGCAAGATGTTCCTAAGCGTATTTCTTTAATACTGAATTTAAATAATTCTCTAAATCGTTTCAAGCTAAGGACGAGTGTTCAAGTAGTTTGTAAGTAATTACGCAATATCATGGCATTGGTGCATAATTCGGCGATATAACTTATTGATTTTTCTAGCTCGTGGGCTGCCATTTTATTAATGTCATTCACTTTTTTCGTTAAAAATAAACTAAGTTTTAACTTCAAGCTGTTGTCTGTAAATAACTTTTTTACGCTAAATAAGAGCTAACGTAATTATGTTAGGCACGCTTAAGCTTTTCCCAGCTTATAATTTTCTTGAATGGTATAAATTAAATTATATAGTTATTGGGGTTGGTCAGAATGTCGAACTCTATAGTATTTGATACTCGGTGTTCAAGTTTTCAGATATAACTGGGCTAAGAAAAGTAAGTTTTTTCAGCTTAGTTTTATAAGTGATTGATTTATAAAGATGTTGGTATTTTCCTTGTCGCGGGAATTATCAATAACATCAATCGGTTAAAAAACTTGAACATCGAGAGGTATATAAAATTTATTCAGGTAGTTTCTTACATACTTACAACATCTCAATATAAGCTTATGTCGTTATCCAAGCAGCTATTAATACTCATTTCAGCTTTGTTCTTAATGGTCTTTAGTCTTAATTTTGTACTCAGTGTCAATAATATGAGAGGCTATCTTGAAGGTGAGGCGCAAATACACGCCCAAGATACAGCAACTTCATTAGGCCTTTCTCTTAGCCAGTATATGCTGGATGAAACTGACCCTATCATCGAGACTACGATGAATGCCATATTTGATATGGGCTATTATCAGGAGATAAAACTGGTAAATGTAGAAAACAAAGCCTTGGTAACTTTAACAAATAAGCGTGTGTTTGAAGGTGTTCCCGTGTGGTTTGTTAATCTGCTTTCAATGCAAGCTGCGATTGCTCAAAGCGAAATTAGCTCTGGCTGGAATGTTAGTGGAACTATTTATGTTAGCTTAAATCCTGGGTATGCATATCATAAGTTGTATGCATTAGTAACCCGGAGCTTTTATTATTCATTAGCCGCTTTTGTTTTTTCTGTAGTTTTGTTGCTGTTGATATTACGTATTACTTTATCGCCTTTAAAAAAGATTGACCAAATGGCGTTAACTATCGCTAGTGGTAAATTTATCACTATTAATTCTTTACCCTGGACTACTGAGGTAAGAAATGTAACTGCTTCTATGAACAGGATGTCTCAAAAAATAAAAGATGTAGTTAACAATTTAAATATCAAACTAGAGTTGATCGGGAAAAAGTTACAGCAGGATGATTTGACTGGTTTAAATAAGAAAAGCAGTTTTGTAACAGATATGAAAGCATTGTTTTCTGTTGATAGTGATATTTTTATTTTTATGATAAAAATTGATAGCCTCAGTGACTTAGCTAAAGAGCTTGAGCATGACTTTATTGATCAGTTTATAAAAGATTTTGCGCAAATATTAATAACTGTTGCTGAGGAAAACGCACATAACGATATATCTGTATACCGTTTTTTGGGGGCAGAATTTGCTTTATTAGTGAGGCAGGCTACGCGAGAGCAGGTGGAAGAACTGGCTAAAGCGCTAAGTCTCGCTTTTACTGAATTAAGCGAGAAATATAGAAAATCAGATATTGCACATATTGGTATCACTCATTTTAACCCAGTTGGTACAACGGATAGCATCTTATTTGCAGCGAATGAAGCTCATGAGCAGGCATTGTTAATTGGTGAAAATGGTTACTATATACGGAAGAGCGATAATCAGGCAAAAGATATTTCTGAATGGAAAAAACTTGTATATCAAGTAGTTGACAGTCAATCTTACAAGATTGATTATATTGGTCAAATTTCCCATTGTCAGTCAGGAGCATTGTTAATAGAAGACGCCTTTAGTCATGCTTATGATGTAAATGGTGATTTAATACCTATGGGCACTTTTTTCTCTATTGCTGAAAAATTTGCAAAAATTGTGGATTTTGACAAAGAGGTTACAGAGCAAGTCATTAAATATATACATACGAAAAAAGTAACCCACTCAGTGGCTATAAATATATCCACGAGAACCATTAAAAATAGTGATTTCCGCTTCTGGTTATTGGCAAGACTTAAAAAAAACCAAGCTATTGCTCCACAATTGGTATTTAGTTTCTCTGCGTATGCAGTGATTAAAGAATTTGATCT
>Ga0256840_1003477_pt1 | contig 12664 bp, 9 predicted proteins | sample 355202metaG_FD_185969 | JGI IMG/M metagenome (GOLD analysis project Ga0256840, IMG submission 185969) | Hydrothermal vent microbial communities from Mid Atlantic Ridge, Atlantic Ocean - 355-202 | ecosystem: Environmental > Aquatic > Marine > Hydrothermal vents | place: Atlantic Ocean: Mid...
TATAAGACGTAACCAAGAAAAAATACAAAAACAGCTGGAAAAGTTTCTTGATTTTTCAAAAAGCAAAGAGAATAAAGCTCTGATGCTTAACAACTACGACTGGATGAGCAAGTTTTCATTTCTTGACTTTATACGAGATGTCGGAAAGCATATAACCGTTAATTATATGATTTCAAAAGATTCCGTAAAGAAAAGAATGAATGCTTCCGATGATAAGGATGCAGAAGGTTTGTCTTTTACGGAATTCAGCTATCAATTGGTTCAGGGATATGATTTTTTACACCTTTATAAAGAACACAATTGCAAGTTGCAAATGGGAGGTTCAGACCAATGGGGTAACATAACCACCGGAACTGAACTTATAAGAAGAATGCTTCAAGGTAAAGCCTATGCTCTCACTAGTCCGCTTATTACAAAAACTGACGGCGGCAAATTCGGAAAAACCGAAAAAGGAAACATATGGCTTGACCCCGAAAAAACTTCTCCTTACGAATTTTATCAATTTTGGATTAATACAAGCGATGAGGATGCGGAAAAATATTTAAAAATATTTACTGTTCTTGAAAAAGAAGATATCGAAATGTTGGTAAAAGAACATAAAGAAGCTCCCCATATTCGTGTTTTACAGAAAAAACTTGCCGAAGAACTGACAGTAATGGTTCACGGGGATGAGGCATTCAGAACTTCTGTTGCTGCATCTCAAATTCTTTTCGGAAAAGGAACAAAAGAGCAAATTACGGCATTGGATGAAAAAACTTTTAATGACGTTTTTGTTGGTGTTCCGCATTTTAAAATAAGTAAAGCCGTTTTATCCGAAGGAATTAATATTTTTGACTTGCTTGCGGAAAAAACATCGGTTTTCAAATCAAAAGGCGAAGTAAGACGATTGATTAAAGACAACGGTTTGAGTTTGAATATGGAAAAATTTACCGACCCTGACGAACTCATAACGGCAAAGCACCTTATTAAGGAAAAATATCTTGTTTTCAGGCAAGGAAAGAAGAAATATTCAATTATAATAACCGAATAATACGAAATTATGGCAGACAAAAGTAATTTTTCAAATGATTCGCAAGACCTTTTGATTTTTCTGTATAAAAAGAGAAGACCGATAATTATAATTACCGTTATGGGTGCAGTTGTATCCGTTATAGTATCTCTGTTGATGACACCGCTTTATAAATCTACGGTAATATTATACCCGGCATCTTCGGTCTCGGTTTCTAAGGCTTTGCTTGGAAATACAAAAGGGAATATGATGGCTTTCGGGGAAGAAGAAGAGACGGAGCAATTATTGCAGGTGCTTCAATCAAACGAAATTCTGAATCATATCGTTGATAAATTTAACTTGTGGGAGCATTATGGTATTGATACAGCGTCAAGGTTTGCAAAAACGGAACTTTATGATACATATAACAGTAATATTTCTTTCAAAAAAACAAAGTTTCAATCTGTAAAAATAGAAGTTTATGATGAAGACCCTCAATATGCCGCAGATATTGCCAATGAAATTTCATTATACGGTGATACCGTTTTGAATAACTTACATAAAGGGCGAGCTTGGAATGCACTGCTCATAGTTGAGTATGAATACAAAAAACTGAGTCGGCAAATTCAAAAAATGTCAGATTCGCTCACTGCTTTAAATAAGTTGGGAATCCTTGATTATACACAACAAATAACAGCTTACACATCCGGACTTGCAGAAGGCATTGCCGGAGGGAAAATATCAAGAGAAGGAATAAAATATCTTGAAGACAAACTGAACAGTCTGAAAAAATACGGACATATTTACCTGGAACTGTCAAAATTTATCGAGTTTGAGCAGGAGCGCTTAAGCGATTTGAAAGGAAAATGGGTAGAAGCCGGAGTTGAATACGGACAAAACCTGTCAAATATTTATATAGTTGAAAAAGCAGAGCCTGCTGAAAAAAAATCAAAACCGGTTCGTTGGCTTATTGTTACCCTGTCAACACTTTCAAGTTTTATTTTTGCCGTTCTTTTTGTTGCGTTTGCAGATTTTTTTAAAAACTTTAAGGCAAAAGCCGAAAAAGAATAACACTTAATGCTCACTGCTTTTAAAAATAATAAATTACTTTTTTCGGCATCTCTGCTTTATATCTTTTTAAACTTAATTCTTATTTATTTTGATATTTATTACGGACTTGCCGTTCCTTTCATTTTTTTAATTTTGTGGTATGCACTTACTGATTTAAAATTAACTTTTCTCTTAACGGTTTTTTTTACTCCGCTCTCACTTCTCATTTCAGAGTTTATTCCCGAAACACCGACGGATATATCCGTTCCTTCGGAACTTCTTTTAATCGGACTGCTGCTGGTTTTTACTCTTAAAATACTGACAGGAGAAACCATTGACAAAAAGATTTTGCGACACCCCGTTTCGATAGCTGTTTTAATTAATTTATTTTGGATACTCGTTACAAGCATAACCAGCTCAATGCCCGTTGTTTCTTTCAAGTTCTTGCTGTCTCGAATATGGTTTGTTATCCCGCTGTATTTTATGGCTGCACATTTTTTCAAAGATAAAAACTTTATTAAAAAGTTTTTATGGGTATATATTTCAGCCTTTGTAATCGTAATTTTTTACACTTTGTATAATCATATAAGCACGGGCTTGTTTATTAAAAAAATAGCCCAAGGCGTTATGAAACCGTTCTATAACGACCATACTTCCTACGGAGCTGTTTTGGCAATGTTTGTTCCTGTGTTATTCGGCTGGCTTTTTATAAAAAAACGAAACGCAGGTTTTGAAATTATAAACATTTTCCTTGTTATTCTTTTTCTTTTTGCCGTTACATTCTCATATTCTCGTGCTGCTTGGATAAGTATAGTTGCTGTTCTGATTATTTATATCATTATCAGATTAAAAATAAACAGATATGTTTTAATTTTCAGCGGAATAACTGTTACACTCTTATTTTTTCTGTTTCAGTTTCAAATTATTGATTCAATGAAAAAAAACAGACAAGACTCTTCTTCTGATTTGGAAAAACATGTCAGCTCTGTTACTAATATTGCAACCGACGCATCAAATCTCGAAAGAATAAATCGCTGGAACTCTGCTTTTAAAATGTTTAATGAAAAACCCGTATTCGGCTTCGGGCCCGGAACGTATATGTTTCAATATGCTCCCTATCAAATGTCCTACGACAGGACAATTATCAGTACAAATTTCGGAGATGTCGGAAATGCTCACAGCGAATATATAGGACCTCTTGCCGAATCCGGCATGTTCGGGCTTTTAACTTTTATTGCAATTGTTGTCACTACAATAATTACCGGGATAAAAACTTACTATAAATCAAGAGATAAAGATACGCGAATACTTGTTATCAGTATATTAGCAGGGTTAATAACTTACTATATTCACGCCTTTTTAAATAACTTTCTTGATACAGATAAAGCATCTGTTCCTTTTTGGGGTTTTACTGCAGCTGTTGTGGCAATAGATTTGTTTCACAAATCAAAAAAAGAACGGTTATCCTGATTTATACCGCTCATTACCGTAAGCAAAATTTTTTATTTACTAAAAAAGCGTATTTTTGCAAGTTAAATATTTACAATATAAGTTTTACAAGTGAATAATATAAGAAATTTCTGTATAATAGCACATATCGACCACGGGAAGAGTACCTTGGCTGACCGCCTTCTGGAATTTACAAAAACAGTTTACGACAAAGATTTGCAGGAGCAGGTTCTTGACGACATGGAGCTTGAAAGGGAAAGAGGCATTACAATAAAAAGCCATGCCATACAAATGGATTATAAATTTGAAAATGAACAATACAGGCTAAACTTAATCGACACTCCCGGACACGTTGACTTTTCTTATGAAGTATCACGCTCAATAGCTGCCTGTGAAGGGGCTTTACTTATTGTAGATGCCACACAGGGCATTCAGGCACAAACAATATCAAACCTTTATATGGCTATTGAAAACGACTTGGAAATTATTCCCGTTCTCAACAAAATGGATATGGAAACAGCTATGCCGGAAGAAGTAAAAGACCAAATAATAGAATTGCTCGGAGGTAAGCGTGAGGATATTATTGGAGCAAGCGGAAAAACAGGAATGGGTGTTGAAGAAATTTTAAAGCGAATAATAAAAGATATTCCTTCACCGAAAGGAGATCCGGAAAAACCGTTACAAGCAATGGTTTTCGATTCGGTTTACAATTCGTACAGAGGAATTATTGCATACTTCAAAATTTTTAACGGAACACTGAAAAAAGGAGACCACGTAAAATTTTTTAATACAGGTAAAGACTATTATGCTGATGAAATCGGAATTTTAAAATTAAAACAAATTCCGAAAAAAGAACTTCAAGCCGGAGATGTCGGGTACATTATTTCCGGAATTAAAGAGTCTAAAGAAGTTAAGGTGGGAGACACTCTTACTCAATATGACAACCCTTGCGACTCTGCAATAGAAGGTTTTGAGGAAGTTAAACCTATGCTTTTTGCAGGTATATATCCTATTGATACCGAGGACTATGAAGATTTGCGATATTCAATCGAAAAGTTGCAGCTTAACGATGCATCTTTAACTTTTGAACCGGAATCCTCTTTGGCTCTCGGATTTGGTTTCAGGTGCGGATTTCTCGGGCTTTTGCATATGGAAATTGTACAAGAGCGTCTTGACAGAGAATTTAATATGAATGTCATAACAACAGTCCCTAATGTTTCTTATATAGTTAAAACAAAAAAAGGTGAAACAATCGAGGTTCATAATCCCTCCGGATTACCTGACTTAGGACTTATAGAAGAAATCCTGGAACCTTTCATAGAAGCACAAATAATTACCGATACTGCATATTACGGACAAGTAATGAATTTATGCTTAGATAAACGCGGAGTATTGAAAAAAGAACACTACCTGTCCTCTAATCGGGCAGAGTTAACCTTTGACTTGCCTCTAGCAGAAATCGTTTTTGACTTTTACGATAAACTGAAAAGCATATCAAAAGGTTACGCTTCTTTCGATTACCAAATGTCTGATTACAGAAAAGCAAAACTCGTAAAACTTGATATTTTAGTAAACGGTGAACGTGTAGACGCTCTCTCCTCTCTCATTCACGAAGATAATGCGTATAAATTGGGGCGAAAAATGACAGATAAATTAAGCGAACTGATTCCGAGGCATCAATTTGCCGTTCCGATACAAGCGGCGATAGGTTCAAAAATTATTGCACGTTCGACCATAAAAGCCGTACGAAAAGATGTTACGGCAAAATGCTACGGAGGTGATATTACCAGAAAACGAAAATTGTTGGAAAAACAGAAAAAAGGTAAGAAAAAGATGAAACAAATAGGTAATGTCGAAATCCCGCAAAATGCGTTTATGGCTGTCTTGAAATTAGATTAATTAAAAACACAATTATACCAATGATACAAATTAAAGACTTTAAAAATTACGAAGAAAAAGTAATTGAAACACAAGGTTGGGTAACTAACAGGCGAAGCAGTAAAGGTCTTGAATTTTTAATTTTAAGAGACGGAAGCGGATTCGCTCAATGCATTGTCAGTAAAGACGATGTAAGCGATGACGTTTTTAATGTTGCAGGCAGACTGACACAAGAGAGTTCCGTTAAGCTAAAAGGAAAAGTTGTAAAAGATGAAAAACAAATCGGAGGCTTCGAATTACACGTTTCAGAAATTAAATTAATAGGAACTTCAGTTGATTATCCTATTACCAACAAAGAACACGGCATAGAATTTCTGATGGATAATCGCCATTTATGGTTGCGATCAAAGCGTCAATGGGCTGTTTTGAAAATCAGAAACAGGCTGATATATGCCATAAATAATTTTTTCCAGAAAGAAGGTTTTGTACAAACCGATTCGCCTATTTTTACTCCTAATGCAGCCGAAGGGTCTACAACACTTTTTTCGTCAAAGTTTTATGACGATGATGCATATTTGGCACAAACAGGACAACTGTACGGTGAAGCAATGGCTATGGCAATGGGTAAAATTTATACTTTCGGGCCTACTTTCAGAGCCGAAAAGTCAAAAACCAGGCGACATCTTTCCGAGTTTTGGATGATAGAACCGGAAATGGCTTTCTATGACAACGATATGAATATGGATTTAATTGAAAAATTCATAAAATACATTGTAAAAGATGTGTTGGAAAACTGCGAGACTCAACTTGAGATGCTCAACAGAGACATTACGGTATTTAAGAATATCATCTCCGAAAAATTTCCCCGCCTCACTTATGACGAAGCCGTTGAAATTATTAAAGGTAAAAAGAAAATAAACGGAAAAACAAGCATAGAAGTTCTTGAAAATGATTTGATTCAAATAAAAAATAAAATTGAAGACTGCAATACCGAGATTACGGAAAAAGAAAAAATAATTGCGGGAGGAGTAAAAAAAGGAAAACGTAATTTTTTGCAAAACAGAATTGATACTTTGAAAAATGATATCCGCAAACTTGAAATAAAAGCATCTAATATTCCGAAGTGGATTGAATCTGCGGCTAATTTTGAATACGGCAATGATTTCGGAGGGTCAGACGAGACTGTCATTACAAGAATGTTTGACGTTCCTGTTATGGTATATAACTGGCCGCATCAGATAAAAGCTTTTTATATGAAACGAGATAATGAAAACCCGGAACTTGCAAAAGGAGTTGACGTTTTGGCACCTGAAGGCTACGGCGAAATTGTCGGCGGCGGAGAACGGGAAACAGACCTGAATTTATTGCTTTCTAAAATAGAAGAACACAACTTGCCGATGAAGGAATTTGAATGGTATTTAGACCTAAGAAAATACGGCTCCGTGCCTCACGCAGGTTTTGGTTTAGGACTGGAGCGTACCGTTGCCTGGATTTGCGGGACGCAACATATCAGAGAAACAATACCGTTTCCTCGATACTACGGAAGACTGAGACCTTAAAATAATATCAGACAGAACTAATTTTTTAAAAACAATAATAACTTATAAAAGATGAAATTTTTTATTGATACAGCAAATATCGAACAAATTAAAGAAGCTCAAAACCTTGGTGTTCTTGACGGAGTTACTACAAACCCTTCTCTTATGGCAAAAGAAGGAATAAAAGGAGAAGAAAATATAAAAAATCATTACAAAAAGATATGTGAAATCGTTGACGGTGACGTAAGTGCAGAAGTTATCTCAACTGATTTTGAGGGTATGATTAAAGAAGGAAAAGAGCTTGCTGCTCTGCACTCTCAAATTACTGTTAAAGTTCCGATGATAAAAGACGGAATAAAAGCAATAAAATATTTTTCGGATAACGGTATGAAAACAAATTGCACCTTGGTTTTTTCTCCCGGACAAGCACTTCTTGCAGCCAAAGCCGGAGCGACTTATGTTTCGCCGTTTATCGGAAGATTAGATGATATCTCAACCGATGGTGTTGACCTTATTCGTCAAATTGTTGAGATGTATAACTATTACGGTTTTAAAACACAAGTTCTTGCGGCATCAATACGTCATACACAACATATTATACAGTGTGCGGAAGTAGGAGCAGATGTTGTTACGGCTCCTCTTAATGCAATACTCGGATTATTAAAACACCCGCTTACAGATATAGGTTTGGATAAATTCCTTGCCGATTATAATAAACTTAACGGATAATATTCTGACAGGTATTATCAAAACTAAATATGTAATTAATCTCTTCTCTGCAATTTATGCAATTAAAAATATACAAATGAAAGGCAACACTCTTTTTAATATAGTGGGTAATACCCCGCTTGTAAAACTAAATAAAATAAACCCGGCAAAAAATGTTGAAATTTATGTTAAACTCGAATTTTTTAATCCGAGCGGAAGCGTAAAAGACAGAATTGTAAAACACATAATTGACAATGCCGAAAGAAACGGACTTTTAAAACCCGGAGGCACAATTGTGGAAAACACTTCCGGCAATACAGGAGCTGCAGTTGCCATGATTGCAGCAATAAAAGGGTATAAGGCGATTCTTACTATGCCTGATAAAGTAAGCGAAGAAAAACAAAACGCTTTAAAGGCATACGGTGCCGAAATAGTAGTTACCCCTACCTCGGCATTACCAAACTCTCCCGAACATTATGTGAACACGGCAATAAGAATAGCTGAAGAAACTCCGAACAGTTTCAGGATTAATCAATATGACAACCTTTTAAATCCTGAAGCACACTATCTTACAACCGGGCCGGAAATATGGGAACAAACAGAAGGTAAAGTAACCCACTTTGTTGCTGCAGGAAGCACGGGAGGCACAATCAGCGGAACGGCAAAGTTTCTCAAAGAGCAAAACCCGAATATTAAAGTCCTTATGCCCGACCCTGTAGGTTCAATTTATTATGATTATTTTAAAACCGGAAAGTATGATTTAAGCTCTGCCTGCACATATCACGTAGAAGGAGTCGGAGAAGACCACATAGCTAAAGCAATGGATTTTTCTCTCGTTGACGAAATGTATAAGTTTACAGACCAAGATGCGTTTTCTGTTGCAAGACAACTTGCAAAAACAGAAGGAATATTCGGCGGAGGAACCGGCGGCGCAAACGTATGGGCAGCATTAAAACTTGCAGAAACATTGACAGAACCGGCAGTAATCGTAACAATTATTCCGGACAGCGGTGTTAAATATTTAAGTAAACTGTATAACGATAAGTGGATGAAAGATAATAATTTTTCCGTTTAATTTAAAATAAAAAAATAATGAAATTCTCAACAAAAGCAATACATATAGGGCAAAAACCTGATAAAGAAACCGGAGCCGTTATTCCGCCTATTTATATGACATCAACATATTATCAGGAAGCACCTGCTGTCCATAAAGGTTATGATTATACACGAGCCGGAAACCCAAATTTTTCAAATCTTGAAGAAACACTTGCAAGTCTTGAAAACGGAAAATATGCTACTGTTTTTTCTTCCGGTTTGGGAGCAACAAACGGCATAATTTCTACCCTGAAATCTGGCGATTTAGTATTAGGAACAAACGACCTTTACGGAGGGACTTACAGAATTTTTAATAAAATATATAACAATTTCGGAATACTGTTTAAAAGCATTGATACTCAAGATGTAAACGCTGTTGAAGACGCAGTTAAAAAACACAAACCGGTTCTGTTGTTTCTTGAAACTCCTACAAACCCCTTACTGAAAATCTCTGATATAGAAGCAATAGCGGAGATTACACATAAACATGGTGTTAAACTTGTTGTTGATAATACCTTTGCCACTCCGTATTTTCAAAACCCGTTGGATTTAGGAGCAGATTATGTATTACACAGTACGACAAAATATATCGGCGGTCATTCTGATGTGATAGGAGGTGTCGTTATTACAAACGATAAAGAGATGAAGGACAAACTTGATTTTGTAAGAATGTCTGTAGGGCTGAACCCGAGTCCGTTTGATACATGGCTTACGGCAAGAGGTCTTAAAACCTTAGCCGTAAGAATGGAAAGACATGCTGAAAATGCAATGCAAATAGCAAAATATCTGCAAAATCATCCTAAAGTCGAAAGAGTATTTTATCCGGGATTAAGCACACACAAAAATTATGAAATTGCCGAAAAACAAATGAAAGGTTTCAGCGGAATAGTTTCTGTTGAATTTAAACTGAACTTAAACGAATCAAAAAAACTTTTGTCAAAATTCAACGTTTTTACTTTGGCGGAAAGTCTCGGCGGTATAGAATCTTTAGTTGATCATCCGGCAAGTATGACCCATGCTTCAATTCCGAAAGAAGAAAGAGAAAAAAGCGGTTTGTTTGACGGCCTAATAAGGTTTTCCGTAGGAATTGAAAATATAGAAGACTTGAAAAAAGATATCGAAAGTGCTTTAAAAGCTGTATAATAACTATCACATATTTTAAATAAAAACCGATTAAATGAACGATTTTCTTGAAATTTTAAAATATATATTGCCGCTTATTGTTTTATTGATTTCGGTAATGGTTATATTAAATCATTTTGCCAAAAAAGATAAGATGAAGTTGAAATACGATGTTATAAAAGCAAATAATAAACTTGTAACGCCTGTCAGACTTCAAGCCTACGAAAGAATAATCCTTTTTTTGGAAAGAATAAGACCCGACACTTTAGCTTTAAGGCTGACAAAACACAATATGTCTGCCAAAGAAATGCAAATGCTTATGCTGTTAACCGTAAGGGAGGAGTTCAGTCACAACCTTTCTCAACAACTTTATTTAACAGATGAAACTTGGGCTGCCGTAGTCTATGCCAAAGAGCAAATAACCAGGCTTATTAATCTTGCCGGAACAAAGGTTGATCCGAAATCAAAATCAACCGTTATTACGGCTTTTTTAATTGAGCAATATAATGACATTGATACTAAACCGATTGAAAATACAATAAGTAAAGTAAAAAGAGAAGCTGCTCAGTTCTTCGGGATTTAAGACGCAATATACACTTCCAAAAGTTCGCTTTCTGTTTCCGGAACAAAACGTATTTCATTTAATACCGCCGGTATTAAAACAGTTTCTCCTTTTTTAACCTCAACAGATTCATCCGGGTAATAAATTTTAAAACTGCCTTTTATGCAAATTACGATTCTGAAACTGTCAATATCAAAATAATTTCTTTCAATCTCTTTGTTGAAAATCAAAATATTAACCGTAAAGAGCGAGTTTGATTCGCAAACAATAAATTCATTTTTTACTTTTTTATACTCTGAAAAATAAGACTTTTTCGGATTTAAATCGGCAGCATCCAAAGCATCATCAATATGCAAATTTCTGTACTTCCCGTCAAGCCCTTTTCTGTTCCAATCATACAGCCTGTATGTAATGTCTGAAGATTGTTGAATTTCTGCAAGTAAAATTCCTTTTTTTATAGCATGAATTCTGCCTGCGGGAATAAAAAACACATCTCCGGGTTTTACCTTTACTGTGTTTAATGCTTGTTCGACCTTATTTGAGTCAAGCAACTTCCTGAACCCTTCTTTTGTCTGTTTTTTATTAACCCCTAAAACTAACTCTGCACCTTTGTCTGCATCAATTATATACCACAACTCGCTTTTGCCTTTTGCCTTATGTTTTTCTTTTGCCGTAAAATCATCCGGGTGTACCTGAACAGACAAATCATCTGTTGCGTCAATAAATTTTATAAGCAAAGGAAAATTATTGCCAAATCGTTTATAAATCTTTTTTCCCGTAAAAGAATCTTTATACCTTTCTGTTAATTGAGACAAGCTTAAGCCCTCCATGCTGCCTTCTGAGACAACAGAAACTGCACCTGGCAGACAGGACAACTCCCAACTTTCGCCGATATGTTCTTTGTCGGCTTTTTTATTCAGTTTCGTTTTTAATTTTCTTCCTCCCCAAACCTTTTCTTTTAAAATGGGGGTAAACTTAAAAGGATATAACATTTTTTTCTGCTAAAATAGTATTTTTAGTTTTTAACGGACAGTATTATAAAAAGTTTTATATTATTTTACATTTTTTATTACCTTTGTTAAAAACATCATTAAGGTCAATAATATAACTAACGTCAAAATATATTTTCGATGAGTTTTTTTCAAAATATCGGTATCAAATCAAGATTTAATATTATCACTTTATCTGTTTTTATTATTACACTGATAATTATTTCGTTTTTTATAGTATCGGTTAAAAAAATAAACCGGTATAACGAGTATTATCATAAAACAGATAAACTTAAGATACTTAATCTTAATTTAAGAAGATATGAACTGCAGTTTTTTTTGAGGTATGATGAGGACAGCGAGTTTTTTATATCAGAAAAAAATAAATATATTGACAAGTTTAATAAAACAGCCGAAAATTTTTCAAAACTCAATCAAGAGCTTATCAACCACCCTGTTTCAAAAAAATACTCTTTAAGAAACAAATTGATTAAAATATCCGATTATCAGGAGCAATATACAGAAATATTTTACGATTTAACACATAAACTTTTTATAAGAGGAAACTTAACTTCCGGAATAATAGGAGACTTAAAACAAACGGAACAAGAAATTTTAATGTTAAATATTCCTCCTCAGACAAAATCTGCTGTTTCAGAAATTATTTTGCTGACAGATAATTACATATTGTCAGGAGACGAAAAAAATTATTCTGAGTTTCTGAAGCTTTGTAATAAACTTTTAAAAGCACAACCGACAATTGAGAATGATACTGCAGCAGAAAATCGAAAAATACCTGCCTCTGAGTTTGATAAAATTTTACAGTTATACAAAACAAACTTTACCGCATTGGTAAGAATTAACAATCTGACAGGACAAAAACACGATGAAGGTTTGTTAGGGAAATTGAGAACACTAAGTCAAAACACAGATTCAGAAATTGACAGTCTTTACAACAGTATATCCGAAGTTAAACAAACAGCACAGAAGCAAGCGATTATTGCTGCTGTTCTATTTTTTATCTTTATAGGACTTATTTTTATTATATTATTCAGAAGGTTCTCAAACTCGGTAGTAAAGCCCTTAGAAGACATAAAGAACTATATAAAGCCTTTAAGCTTGGGAGTCTTTCCGTCTGAAAAACTTAAAGTAGAAGGAAAAAATGAAATAGCCTCAATCTCGGAATATACAAATAACCTAATTGACGGACTCGAAAGAACATCTGAATTTGCACAAGAGATAGGTAAAGGAAATTATAACATCGATTATAAACCGTTGAGTGAAA
>Ga0256840_1003478_pt1 | contig 12663 bp, 12 predicted proteins | sample 355202metaG_FD_185969 | JGI IMG/M metagenome (GOLD analysis project Ga0256840, IMG submission 185969) | Hydrothermal vent microbial communities from Mid Atlantic Ridge, Atlantic Ocean - 355-202 | ecosystem: Environmental > Aquatic > Marine > Hydrothermal vents | place: Atlantic Ocean: Mid...
GTCCTAGATTTGGTGGAGCGATAGATGGTGCAGCAAAGTATTTCAAATATGGATATGACAACAATTTAAGCCCTAAAGAGTTTCTAGCATATATGAAAAAAGAGGGCATACCAATCCCTGGTATTGGCCACAGAATTAAGTCTGTTAGAAATCCAGATTTGAGGATAACAGGACTTAAAAAGTATGTAACAGAAAATTTTCCATCTCATCCTGTTCTAAATTATGCTTTAGAGGTTGAAAAGCTTACAACTAGTAAAAAAGATAATCTGATTTTAAATGTTGACGGTACAATTGGTGTACTCATGGTAGACATGTGGAAAGAATTAGGCTATGATGATGATGAAATAGCAACATTTATTGAAGCTGGTGCATTAAATGCATTTTTTATACTAGGAAGATGTATAGGATTTATAGGACATATCTTAGATGAAAAACGACTAAATATGCCAATGTACAGACACCCGTGGGATGATATACTATATGATGTTGATAGTCTTGAGTCTTAATTAAAATATGGGTCAAGTTTTAATTTGGCCCATATTATTACTCCAATTAAGGAAGACAAATTAAAGTACTACTTTTAGAAGATGATTATAATTATCGTATAACAATTAGAGAATTTTTACTCTCTTTAAATTTTGTAGTTATTGACTTTGAAGATGGAGATGAAGCATATAATTCGACTTTTGAATTTCATTATGACATGCTTTTGCTTGATGTTCGTGTTCCCGGTCTAAATGGTTATGAAATAGTAAAAAAAATAAGATCTACACACAATAATGTGCCTATCATATTAATAACTTCATTGACCGATATAAATAATTTGAGTATTGGATATGAGATGGGTTGTAATGATTATATCAGAAAGCCATTTGAGTTAAAAGAGTTAAAATATAGAATATTTCAAATTTTAAATCAAGTTCACTTTACTACTAGTACAAATAGACTAGAGCTACAAAATGGATATTATCTTAATTTAGAAATTTATGAATTATATAAAGATGGCATTCAAATTGGATTAACAAAGATAGAGAAAAAAACTGTTATAGCTCTTTTGAAAAGACTTGATTCTTTTGTCTCTGTTCCGATATTACTAGCAGAGGTGTGGGACGATAAAGAGGCATTGGAAACTGATGTTAGAATGTGTATTAAAAGGATTCGAGATAAAACAGATAAGAATTTTATAAAAAACCAAAGAGGTTTAGGTTATGCAATCGTTTCTAAATAAAAAAATGCTTATAATTTTTACACTCATATACTCTTTTTCAGTTATGATAGCACTACTATTTCCATTTTATCTATACATACAAGAATCTGTTACAAATCTAAAAAATGCTGAGTTGATTAAGGTGAAAAAAGAGACGTCAGATATTAAATTACAAGTTTGTATTACAGGCAATATTGAGTTGGCAATAAAATCTAGAGAACAGTACAAGGTGGCTTTTTTTGATAAAGATGGAGATATGCTCTACTCAAATAGAGATGATTTTACTTTTAATAAATTTGACAAAGAAAAAGGTATAGATGGCGATAATGTATATAAGATAATGAATTTAGAAAAAGAGAGAGGAGGAGCAACTAAGTTTGTTGTTGTTAAAAAACTTGATTTTTCTGCAATATATATGAAAGTGATGTTATTGGTATTTTATATACTTGCATTTTTAGTTGTTTCATCAGGAGTATTAATATATTTTAGCACAAAATCTATAACACAAACCAATAGATATCTTGAGCAGTTTTTTAATGATGCAATGCATGAAATAAGAACGCCACTTGGTATCATACAATTTAATCTTGATATGTTAAGTGAGACGATAAAAAAATCTAATGGAGCACTTCTTAATAGAACTCAAGCCGCAGCTAAATCACTTACTTCTATATATGAAGATATTGAGTACTTTATAAAGTATAAAAAGGTTGATTATCAAAAAGAGAAGATAAATTTATCTTCGTTCCTCTTAGATAGAGTAGAGTTTATAGAAGTTTTGGCAAAGATAAAAAATATAGAGTTAAAAACTAATATAGAAGAAAATATACACTATTTATTTAATAGGATTGAACTTCAAAGAATAATAGATAATAATATCTCTAATGCTATTAAGTATTCAAAAGAGAATACAACTATAACTATAACTTTAAAAAATAAAGCAGATAAAATATGCTTAATATTTGAAGATGAAGGAGTAGGCATGGAAGATACTTCGCAAATCTTCACAAGATATTACCGAGGTGATGAGATAAAAGGTGGTTTTGGTATGGGATTAAGCATAGTAAGAGAAATATGCAATAAATATAATATAGAGATAAAAGTTGAATCAGAAGTTAAAAAAGGGAGCAAATTTATTTATATATTAAACAAAACTTAAACAATAGTTAATTTTTGTTACGTTAAATATATTTTCAGATTGTACAATAACTCCATATTACATATAGGAGTGTGAAATGAAAAAAATCGTAGGTGTTATTGCAATAGGTGTTATGCTATCTGTATCAGCTATGGCATTAGATCTTCCTGCAAATCATATAGTTGATGCTGCATGGCTAAAGTCAAATCTTGGCGATAAAAATTTAGTTGTAGTAGATGTCAGGAAAAAAGGTTATGCTAAAGGTCATGTCAAGGGTGCAGTGCACTGGAAAGGTAATGACTTTAGAGAGAGTAGATACTACAGTAAGATTACAAAAAAAGGAATTCCTGGTTATATTGGAGCTCCGCTTACAGTTGAGAGAACTCTAAAGAAAAGTGGCGTAAATAAAGATAGTGTTATCGTTTTTTATTCTGGAGGAACAAAAGCAAAAGACTTTAGAGATGCAGCACTTGCAATGTATACTGTAGAGTATTATGGTTTTGATAAAGCTGCTTTATTAGATGGCGGGTTTGCAGGTTGGAAAAAAGCTGGTGGAGATATTGCTACAAAAAAGACAAAAGTTAAAAAGGGTAATTATAAAATTACAAAGTTTAACCAAGGTGTAATTGCTACTGGTGAAGATGTAGATGAGGCTGTATGGACAGGAAGTTATCAAACAGTAGATACAAACGGAAAGCAAGAGAGTACTAAAAATACTAAAAAAGGTTCTCATTGGTATGGTACTGCTCACGATCCAAGACGTGCAAAAGAGGGACACCTTCCTGGTGCAAAAGCTATGCACATAAAAGTATTAGCTACTAAAAAAGATGGTGTTTATTATGTTGGTGACAAAGCTCATATAATGGCGGCATATAAAAAAGCAGGTATTGATGCAACAAAACCTGTAATTTGGTACTGCAATACAGGACACTTAGCAGCGGGCGGTTGGTTTGTGCAAAAATATGTTATAGGCATGAAAGATGGCGATAATAGAGTATATGCAGGTTCAATGGCTGATTATACAAGATGGCCAAAGAGAAAGCTTAATAAAAAATAGGCTGTGCTAATACAGTCTAATGAAGATAAGATATCTGCTCTTTATTTGTGCGCAGATATCTTTGATTACCCCGCCAACAATGACTATATTCAAAAGATACAAAGTTTAGAATTTCTTTGTGAGAAAACTTTTAAAGAGATTGATATTTCTTTTGTGCAATCTGAATATATAAGAATTTTTTCTATAAATTCAACAAAGCTAAAATGCGTACCTTATGCATCTTGGTGGATTGATGGAAAGATGGCAGGGTTATCTACTTCAAAAATTAAGAATTTTTATAAAAGATGTGGGTATGCATTTGATCAGGTTTTAGTTGAAAAACCAGTTGATCACATATCTTTGATGATAACATTTATAGCTATACTGCTTGAGGAAAATAGGCTTGAAGAAATTTATGAATTTAAGAAGTTTTTATCTTGGTTAGATAATTTTTCTGATTCATTAAATAAGGCTACGCAGATTAAGTATTTTCAATATGCTATAAATATTACATCACAAATAATAAACTCTTTACAGGAGAAAGTATGAACGCAAGTATAGTACAGAAAAAACCTGTAAGTATATGGTTGGTTTTATCATTCCTAGTTGCAGCAGTTGGGCTGTATGGAATAATCCAAGTATTTACTCACGGGCAAGAAGAGTCCTATGGTATAAGTAGAGAAGTGCCATGGGGTATTTTAATCATTGGTTATTCATTTTTTGTTGCCATTAGTGTAGGAACCGCTATAATTGGCTCTTTAGCACATGTTTTTAAAGTAGATGCTTTTCATATTATGAGCAAAAAAGTTGCTTTAATATCTTTAGCGTCACTAATTGGTGCCTTTTATCTTATATTTTGGGAATTAGCTGGACCATTTGAGCTTCAAGCTTTAAGATTAGTCGTCTATTTTGCAGAGTTTGAGACAACATCACCTATATGGTGGATGGTTACATTTTACATGCTAGAGTTACCACTTTTGGCTTTAGAAGTTTACTTTTTACTTAGTAAAAAATCAAATTCAGCTTTTATGGCTGCATTAGTTGGTTTTTTCTTAGGGGTAATTGCTTATGGAACATTGGCTTTTGTTTTTGCATCAAATGCAACAAGACCACTTTGGCATACAAGCTCTTTTTCACTATTTTTTATTATATCAGCAGTAGCAGCAGGAATATCTGTTATTTTAATGATGATATTTTTTAGTAAAGAAAGTAGCAATAAAAAATCAATAAGCGCACTTAGTAAAACACTATTTATTTTACTATTTATAATGCTATTTGTAGATGTTTGGAATGTAATAATTAACATATATGGCGTAGAAACAGAGTTGAGTGAAACTATGAGACAGTTTGTAGGAAATGGTGTTCTGTCTGGAAATTTTTATACTTATGAAATAGGTTTAGGGCTTGTGATTCCTATGATACTTATTGTTGTAGCTAAATTTGAAAACTCATTTTTAACTGCTTTAGCAGGTTTTTTAGCGGTTATTGGTGTATTTTTTGCAAGATTTGACACCATTGTGGGAGGACAACTTCTTTCTCGTCCAAGCTCTCAGATGGATTTTATACAGCATACCTATAATGTATCTGCTTCAGAACTGACACTATTTATAAGTGGCTTAGGTGTTGTAGGTATTGTTTACTTTTTGGGTGCTATGTTTTTTGATTTAGAAGAGGAGACACACTAATGAGTAGACATAATATAAACCGAAGAGGTTTTCTAAAATTAGCAGGTGCTACGGGAATTGCAGCAACTGCAGGTGTAACAGGTATTCCTTCTCCACTTAGTGCTAGTGCAAAGAAAGAGTCAGCTAAAGGTGCAAGATTTTTAAAGTACGATAGAGGAGTTCACTCTCCAAGTTTTTGTGAGATGTGTTTTTGGAATTGTGGAGTTGATGTCTACACAAGAGATGGAATTATTCATAAACTTGAAGGAAATAAATTAAACCCAAATAATAGAGGACATATTTGTGCAAAAGGAAATGCAGGAATTCAGTCTACTTATGATCCAGATCGTATACAATCTCCATTGATTAGAACTGGCAAAAGAGGAGAGGGCAAGTTTAAAAAAGTTAGCTGGGATGAAGCGTATCAGTATGTATTTGATAAACTTAATCCACTAGTAAAAAAATATGGTCCAGAAACATTAGCTACATTTATGCATGGAACGGGTGAGAGATATGTGCATATGTTCTCTGTCGCATTAGGAACACCAAATATTACAGTACCAGCATATTCTCAGTGTATGGGAAGTCGTGAAATGGCTTGGGCATTGACATATGGTACCGGTATTAGCGGGCACGAAACATTTGACTTGGCAAATTCAAAGCATATGATGATATTTGGAAGAAACTTTGCTGGCGCTGTTCAAGTAAGAGAAGCAGAAGATTTTGCAGAAGGGCTAGCAAGAGGTTCAAAACTAACATATATAGATCCAAGACAGAGTGAGTCTGCTGTTAATGCAACAGATTGGCTACAATTAAATCCTGGAAGTGATATGGCATTGGCTCTTGGGTTTATACACGTAATCATAAGAGATAATTTGGCCAATATGGATTTTGTAAGAAAATATTGCTATGGATACAATGAGCTTGTTGAACATATAAAACAATATACACCAGAGTGGGCTAGTAAAAAAACTGGAATTGATGCAAAAACTATTGAACGCATTGCTTGGGATTTTGCAAAAGATGCACCAAATGTAGTAGCTGTTCCTCCTAGAAGAATGACTAGATATGGAAATGATACTCAAACGGTTAGAACAATAGCAATATTGAATGCTCTTATGGGTAACTGGGGAGTTCCAGGGGGTATCTTTATAAGAACAGCCGTACCACTTGATCTTCCAAAGCATGAACATCCACCTGCAACAAAAGCTAGAAGGGCAGATGGAGTTGGAGAGGGAGAAAAGTATCCTTTTGCTCCGCCAAGTCTTGGAAGAACAAATGGAATCTACGAGGCGACGCTAAAGCAAAAACCTTATCCTATTAAGGCATGGTTATTGTATGGTACAAACCCTATTAGCCATTCTAGTGTTGGAGTTAATAATCTTTATGATGCAATGAATAATTTAGATTTAATCATTGCAATTGATACTCAATTTAGTGACACTGTTATGTATGCAGATGTTGTTTTTCCAGAATCTACATATCTTGAAAGAGATGATGCTCCATATATACAAAAGGATAAAGTACCTTTCATAGCACTTAGAAGAGCAGCGATAAAGCCTATATATGATACAAAAGGTTGTTACGATATCTGTAAAGGAATTGCAGAAAAATTTGGTTTACAGAAGTGGTTTGAGCACTCACCTGAGCATATGATTGAGCAACTTTTATCTAGTTTGTCTGATGAACAAAAAGAGACACTTGAAAAAGATGGCACGCTTTTATTTGAAGATGTTGATCCTTACCCTGGAGCAAGTGGCGGACCTCTTAAATTTGCAACAACAACTGGAAAAGTTCAGCTTTATGTGAAAGATTTGGAAGAGTATTACCAAAAAGAGGGTGATAATTTTGCTCCTATGCCAACATATATAGAAGCACCTCAGCCAAAAAAAGATGAGTTTAGAATGCTGTTTGGTAGAACGCCTCATCACTCTCACGCAAGAACTCAAAACAACTGGATACTTCTTGAACTTCAAGATGATACGCCAGTTTGGATGAGTCCAAAAGATGCAAAATATCTAGGTTTTAAAGATGGAGATATGGTGAGACTTATAAATACTAAAACAGGTTTTAAATCACATCCAGAACCAATTAAGGTTACAGAGCGAATTAAAGATGGTTCTGTCTTTATTCATCACGGTTTCGGACATCAAACAAAAGCTTGGACAAGAGGGTACAATAAGGGTACATCTGAAAATAACTTTATTAGTGATGGTGTTGATCCAGTTAGTGGAGCAGCTGCTTTTCACAATGGTTTCGTAAAAGTTGTGAGGGCATAGTGATGAAAAATATAAATAAAAAAATGAAAAAAGATCAAAATCTAGCAATGGTAATTGTAGGAGATAGATGTATAGGCTGTGATGCATGCTACGTGGCTTGTAAAACAGACTGGGATGTTCCTGCACTTAAAGAGGCCTTTAGAACAAAAGTTTGGGAGGTTGAAGGAAAAGATCAATATGGTAATCCTACTATTGGTTTTCTGCCTACTTTGTGTAATCACTGTGATAATGCACCTTGTGTCGCTGTTTGCCCTACGGGAGCTAGTTTTAAGCGTGATGAAGATGGCATAGTTTTAGTTGAACCTGATATGTGTATAGGTTGTAAAGCTTGTATGGTTGCTTGCCCTTATGATGCAAGATACTATAATGAGCATGAACAAACAGTAGACAAGTGTACATTTTGTTTACCAAGAATTTCGCAAGGTTTAGATCCTGCATGTGTTACAACATGTGTTGGAGAGTCTAGAAATTTTGGTGATTTAAATGATCCGGAAAGTAATGTTTCAAAACTTCTTAAAGATGCAACTTCTGTTGCAAGATTAAAAGAAGATGAGGGAACGTTGCCAAATGTTTACTATGTAACTGTAAATTATTAAGAGGTGTAAAATGATAAAAAAAAGTAAAATAGCAATATTGGGTTTAGTAGTTCTTGTTTGTGTTGGTCTGTTTAGTTCAACTCTTTTTGCTCAAAATAAGCAAGAGTACAGCATGAATAAAGCTTTATGTGCTCATTATGTGAAACTATCAAGAGAGATGGTAGAGAGTGATAATCTTCCTTTAGCGAAAGTATATGCACAAAAAGCAATACAAGCAAACAACTGGGAAAAAGCTGCTTGGGCAAATTATGATGATATTGCTCAAAGACTAGCTGACAATGGCGAGCTTGAAGATTTTGATACTTTTATAGAGCAATCTCAAGAAGCTGCTGCTCCATCTGCTGGAGATGGTGGAAGTAAGTTTGAAGGGTGCTAATTAGAGGTGTTAAATAAAAAAAGAAGAAAATTCTTAAACCTCCTGCCATATACTTTGGTAGGAGGTTTTTCGTACCCTGTTGTAAAATTTTTTCTTTTTAATGATAAACCAGAAATAAAGATGTTAATCCCTTTAAAAGAGCTAAAAGAGGGCATAACATATATAGAAAAATCAAAAATTTTCATATATAAAAATAGTCAAAATATAGATATATATAATGCTCACTGCACACATATGGGTTGTATATTAAACTTTAATAAAGATACAAAACAGTTTAACTGCCCATGCCATAAAAGTAGATTTGATATAGATGGTACTAGACTTAGAGGACCAGCTAAGAGAGATTTAGATAAAATAGCATTCAAGATAAAAAATAAAACTCTTCAAGTAGGTTGATATGTCAAAATATGTTGCTTGGGTAACACAAGCACTTTTTATAATTAGTCTTTTAAGCGGGCTTATTGTTGTATTTGTTTATTATCCATCAAATGCGTATGATAGCGTACAGAAACTTAGTTTTATTACCCCTTTTGGTCTTTTTTTTCGAGAACTCCATTACTTTAGTTCAGAGATATTTATCTTTAGTATTTTGGTTCATATTTTGATTGAACTAAGTAAAAAAGAGATTAAGATCAACTTTAAATCATGGATATACTCTATATTTGCGCTTTTAGTTGCGCTTGTTTTGATGTTTACAGGGTTTGTTTTAAAAGCAGATCAAAGTGCCAATGCAGCAGCAGAAGTTGCATTTTCATTACTAAAAGATACCCCATTTTTAGATAAATTTTTACCTCTAGTACGTGATAATTTTGTTTTTTATTGGAAATTTTTTGTTTGGCATGGCTTATTTTTGCCTTTGATTATAGAGTATGCTATTTTAAAGCATGTGAGGAAATTAAGTGTAAATATAAGCTATTTCACTATTGCTCTTGGAGTTACTCTTTTAGTTTCTCTTTTTTTAAACCTTCCTAGAGATATTGGACTAGACGAGAAAGTTTTACATGTAAAGGGACCTTGGTTTTTTTGGGGAGCTGAAAATATGCTTCAAGCTGGATTAAGTGTATTAGGTATAAATGTTGTTATAATATTGCCATTTTTGTTACTGATTGGTATGTATAAAAGCAATACGAAACTTCTGAAAATACTACTTCTACTTTGGGTAATAATCTATGCGTATTTTTCAGTATAGTCTATTTGTTTCCATATTTATAATAGGGGTATCGCTCTATATGAATTTAGAAAAGCCTATAGCTAAACCTTCAAGTCCAGATCAGTGTATGAGTTGCCATAGTTCAACTACAAATATGGATAAATCTCACCCAATAGAAGTTTTTGGTTGCTTTAAATGTCATGGCGGGAATAGATATGCAACTAATAAAAAAGATGCTCATAGAGGAGTTGTGTTAAATCCATCAAGATTAGAATATGCCAATAGATTTTGTGGCGAGTGCCATAGTGATGTTGTAAAAAGGGTTAGCTCTTCAATGATGCAATCTCAAAATGGTATTTTAAATGTATTGAAATTTCAATGGGGAGAGTTGTCAACACCTATTGGACTTGAGGGCGTAGTAGAATTAAAAGATAAAAACAGCACATCTTTAGCAGAAAGTCATTTTAGAAAAGCATGTGCAAGCTGTCATGTAAATCAGCATGAAGATGTATTTGATGATAAAAAATATGCAAGAGGTGGAGGTTGCGTTGATTGTCATCGTATTGAAAAGGGACATCAAGAAAAGAATCACTATGTGCATTCTAAATTATCTTCAAAAATACCGTCAAAAAACTGTCTAAAATGCCATAATCGTTCAAATCGTATTGGAATTTCTTACTTTGGCAAGTTTGAGAGTGAGGGCTATGGTACGCCTTATAAGCATGGAGAGTTTAGCCATAAATTAGATGGTAGCAGATTCTATTATGAATTACCAGCAGATATACATCATACTAAAGCAGGATTAGACTGCATTGATTGTCATACTGAAAAAGGAGTTATGGGAGATGGTAAAAAGAATCACCATATGGAAGATGCTGAAGATATAAAATGCAATGATTGCCATAAACCAAAGTTTAAAAAAGCAGACTCACTTGCAGTGATGTTAAGTGATTTAAATGGCAATATACCAGAGACTAAAAGCATAGCATATACTAATAAAAAAAACTCTCCAATATATAATTTGCAAAAAGATAAAAATAGTACAAAATTTTATAGAAAAAGAGATGGAAAAGCATTTGATATGTCTAATATGAGCAATAAGCCTTATCATACGCTAGATATACATAAAAGACTTGATTGTACAAGTTGTCACAGCTCTTGGGTTCCTAGTTGCTATGGTTGTCATGAAGTTTATTTTGAAAATGGAAAGCAGTTTGATTGGGTTAAAAGAGAAGTTACAAAAGGCTCTTGGCAGGAATTTAGAAGTTTTTTAAGGTTTGAGTCTCCATCTTTGGGGGTAGGATATAACAAAAAAATTATGCCATTTGCGCCAGGTTGTCAGGTGATTGGAACTCTATTTAAAGATAAAAAAGTAGAAAAGTTTCATGCTATGGCAATGGCAGGCTGGGACCCTCATACTACGCAAAAAGAGGTAAGGAGCTGTGAAGATTGTCACTTTAATCCTGCATCTTTAGGTCTAGGAAGAGGAAATTTAGACATAAAAAACAATAGAATATTTTTTGAACCATTTTACAATTCAAAAAAGAGTGGTATGCCTTTTTCTTACCCTATAGATGGGTTTGTATCTAGTGATGGGAAGCAGTTTCAAACTACTTCAAGAAAAGATGCTAGAAGTTTTAATAAAAAAGAGTTGCAAAAAATAGTTGGAGCATATAAGTGTATTTTGTGTCATGATAGGTATAGCGATAAGATATATAAAGATTTTAATAAATCAAAAATACTTTTTAATAGTGGAAAAACAGTATGCTTAGATTAATAGTAATATTTTTTATGCTAGGCTTGCATTTAAATGCAGAAGATTGTGTTGATTGTCACAAAAAAGAGGCACAAAAATGTCAAAGTTCCAATCATTACACTTTGAGCAATGCTATTAATATAACTAGAAAAGCATGGGGCATTAAAGATAGTAATGTTACTTTGCAAACTATACCTCACTCTAAAATAGATGTAAAAAAACCATCAGATTTGGTGGATGATTTTTTAAGAAGAAAGTGTTTGAAGTGCCACTTGAATGTTAAAAATAGTGGAGAAAGGGGCATGAAGCGACAAAGAGGTTGTTTGGCATGTCACAGTAAACACTCCAAAAAAGGTAGATGTCAGACTAAAAAAATAGCAATGAGCAAGTGTCTTAGTTGTCATAATAAAGAGTTTGTGGGTACTGATTACAAAGGACTGTTTCCAAAAGATTATAGTCATTCTTTTCGTACTCCTTTACAAAAAGATGGTAAGTATCCATCTCAGAGATATGGCATAGATTTTCATCATTTAAATCAAGATATACACTACAAACTAGGTATGAGTTGTGTAGACTGTCATAACAATAAAAATGGTAAAAATTGGAAAAAAAATATTACATGTAAAGATTGTCATAAAGAGTTATCAAAATCAAACCATAAAGAGTACCATTCAAATATATCTTGTTCTGCATGTCATAGTTCTTGGAATATGAGCAGTTATGAACTATCTGTTTTCAGAGACGATACAGCAGACTATGCAAAATGGAAAGATCTAACTCTACAAGAAGATGCTTATCTTAATAAGTTTTTGAAAAAAGCACTAAAAAGTAAGAAAAAAATCAAGCCGGTTATGCCTGATTGGGTTGATATGAAACAAAAAAAAGGTGTTTGGTATAGCGGCTGGAGATATAGAAGATGGGAAGATATGGTTTTGGGTGTAGATATGAATGGCACAATTAAAATTTTACGACCAATTTTTCAATATAGAGTTAGTTATCGTGATGCAAATGGGAGTATGGTTTTAGATGATGTTTCAAGCGTAGATGGAAAACCATTGGAGGCTTGGGCTCCATATAGCCCTCATACCATAACAAAAAAAGCAAAATCTTGTGAAAGGTGTCATAATACTGAAATAAAAAAAGGAGGTGTTTATAGTTTAAAAATACCAAAAGTTATATACAATGGAAAAGCTTTAAGTAAAACACAAACAGATAGGTTAAAATCTTATAAGTATAAAAAAATTAGAGCTAAAATGTTAAACTAAATATCTTTAAATCTGTTTTGAACTTCTATAAACTCATCTAAATTTGAAAAGAAAATATCAATAAGTTTAGGGTCAAAATGCTTACCTTTCTCCTCTTTAAAAAGCTTGTATATTTTATCATTGCTCCATGCTTTTTTATAAACTCTATCGCTACCAAGAGCATCAAAGACATCTGCAAGAGCCGTAATTCTTCCGT
>Ga0256840_1003479_pt1 | contig 12661 bp, 12 predicted proteins | sample 355202metaG_FD_185969 | JGI IMG/M metagenome (GOLD analysis project Ga0256840, IMG submission 185969) | Hydrothermal vent microbial communities from Mid Atlantic Ridge, Atlantic Ocean - 355-202 | ecosystem: Environmental > Aquatic > Marine > Hydrothermal vents | place: Atlantic Ocean: Mid...
CAATTTTTCTTCTAAATCCCAAAGAGATTTTTCTTTTAACTCTTTAACAACACTCTGGGTACACTCAACATCATCAGGCCATCGACGCGTAAACCCATCTAAGGCATTTTTATTTGTTCCATCAATACCAACCATTAATCCAGAGATGTGAATATCACGCTGTGCATCCATATTATTAGTAACACGCCAAATAATCATATAAGAATCTCTAATATCATTTTTCTTAGCATCTACAAATACAACAACTCTCAAATGAGGACTAAGCTGTACTAGTGCATCAAAGTACTCTTTTACATTTTTCGTTTTCTTGACACTTATGACTGTGATAGGATTATTCGTACGACGCATAAACTGATGTAAGTCTAGAACATCTGGTAAAATTTCTTGTACACGTTTTAGCAGTTCATCTTCAGCTAAAAGCTGTGGTGGTTCTACTTTATTTGCTAGTGTGGCATCTATTCCAAGTTTTCCACCGACTAAAGTCTCAGGAGAAGAATGATCGAGTGCATCGAGTATACCTTCAGTGATAAACATAGATTTAGGTGTAAATCTGTTTAAAACATAAGTTGAAAAGGCTTCGTAATTTTCTAAAGTAGGAGCTTTTTCATCAACAAAGATGGCATGTTTTACAAAACTCATCTGACCTGCACCCCAAAAAGCGTGCATAAACTGTTTTGCATGTCCTTTATAGAGTGGTTGCATTTTTGCAAGTATAAGGTTGTGAAAACCTGCATTTTCAGGCATATGATAGTCAATAAGATCAGGAACAGTTGTTTTTAAAAGAGGGAAAAATATTTTCCCTGTTGCCCAGCCCATATATTTATCTTCTAAAGGTGGCTTACCCACTACAGTGGCAAGAAATGTTCTCTCTTTTTTCATTGTGATAGCCGTAACATCAAGAACTGGATATGGTTCTTCGAGCGTATAGTAGCCTGTATGATCTCCAAATGGTCCTTCAATTTTCATCTCATCAGGGTTTACCCAACCTTCAATGACATAATCAACATCTTTTGGAATATACAAAGGTGTAGTGATTGATTTTACAAGTTGTGCTGGATTTTTAGTAATAAGTCCATACATAAGCAGCTCATTCACCCCATAAGGAAGGGGAGCGGTTGCACACCACGTATAAAGAGGATTTCCACCTATAGCAATAGAAACCGGCATCTTTTTTCCTGCTTTTTGATACTGATCAAAAAAATGTGAAGAGTCCTTATGAATTTGCCAGTGCATTCCAAGACGATTTTTATCATAAACTTGTAATCGATACATCCCAAGGTTCACCATCGAACCATCAAGACTTTGTGTGTAAACCTGCCCCATAGTAATAAAAGGGCCACCATCTTGTTCCCATGTTGTTAAAACTGGTAATTTATATAAATCAACTGCATCATCAAGATATTTTATCTCTTGACATTCACCCTCACCTTTAAGACGTTTGGGGAAAATATTTTTTAGTGAAAACAATTCACTTGCCATGGATAGTTTTTGCATAAATCCAGCAGGCGGTTTCATATGTAAAAGTTTTGTTATTTCATCTGCAACCGACTCTATCGTTCGTCCAAAAAGAAGTTCACAACGTTTATATGAACCAAACACATTCATCATTACTGGTTCATCAAACTTTTTATCATTTTTTTTATCTACTACATTTGTAAAAAGTAGAGCTTTCCCACCATCTTCTTTTTTGACTTCAGCATAGGCCAAGTGAGGTATTTCAAGATATATGTCAACTTCTGTTTCTATAACTTTGAGTTCATCATTTTTTTTTAAAAGTGCTATCGTTCTTTTCATATTTTAAATCTTTTTATTAACTAATTTTCTAAATGAATTATATCACATTATTTACAATATTATTTTTGCTATAATGCCAAAAAAAATAAGGATAATTTCATGAAAAAACTTTTACTAATAGCTTCACTAACTTCTTCAATGCTTTTAGCATTTGATATGACAGGTGTTGTTAATTCTGTCGATAAAGAAAAAGCATCAAGTTCTATAGATAAAGAAAAAGCTATGCAAGCTGTATCAAAAGGAAGTGATGTATCAATGAAAGATGTGAAAGAGAGTGTAGATACAAAAAAAGCTAAAGAGAGTGTAGATAAAGAGAAACTCATACAGTCTCTCTATTAAGCTTTTTAGAGTCGTTGCGGCATTTCTTCTTTAAATGCTGTTTCTTCTGCGGCTTTTAAGAGCTCTAATGCGCCATTGTCTATCATTTTTTTTGCAAGTTCTGCGCCTAAATTTTTACTCTCTTGTATCTTTTTGACAACATGTTCTTGCATAATATGTGTGCCATCAGCAAAACCTATCATCGTTCTAAATACAACATTTTCACCATCAACAACTGCGTTACATGCAACTGGAGCAGAACATCCAGCCCCAATGTTGGAGATAAAATCTCTCTCTATTCGCGTACAAAGATAAGTATTTTCATCATTTAAACTCAGAGCTATTTTTCTTACAGTCTCATTTGCACTGACTATCTCTATACCAAGAGCAGCTTGTCCCATAGGTGGTATCATCATATCAAGAGAGAGCTTATCTGTAAATGGAATATCTTTTAACAAATCAAGTCTATTCAGACCTATCCACGCCAAAATAATTGCATCATATTGCCCTTCACTCAGTTTACGAAGTCTTGTATTTACATTTCCTCGTAAATCTTTTACTTGTAAGTCTGGTCTTTTTTGCAGTAGTTGCATTCTACGTCTTAGACTTGTTGTTCCTACTACTGCGCCCTGAGGTAACTCTTCAAGAGTGGCATACTTATGTGATAAAAAAACATCACTTTGGTCTTGCCTTTGTGTTACAGCAATGAGTTCTAAACCTTCAGGAATATATGTAGGAACATCTTTAAGACTATGTACTGCGATTTCAGCATTACCAGCAAGCATTTCATCTTCAAGTTCTTTGGTAAAATGACCTTTTCCACCTATAAGTGCAAGAGGCTTATCCAAAACTTTATCACCATTGCTAACAATTTTATTAAGTACTACTTCTATTTCAGGATAACTTTTTTCTATTCTATCTTTTATATGATATGCCTGCCACAAAGCAAGATCTGATACACGTGTTGCAATTGTTAATTTTTTCATTATTGAACTTTCAAATATTTTTTCTTGGTTTTATCAATCTTACCATCAAGGTAGACAGTAGGTGTTCCAGCAACCATCAAATCATTTGCGACTGTAACATCAAAGGAAACAATCTTTTTTACTTCAGGAGTATTAATATCTTCAACACTTAATTTTGTTCCTTCCACTTTATTAAACGCAGCTAAGATCTTTTTCTCATCTTTTTCTCTTGGATTGATTTTCACTGTATAAAGTTTTAAAACCACATCCTTTACTCCTTGTAGTTCTGCCGCAGCAGCAGCTTTTACCAATGTAACTGATGCAGGGTGTAAACGAGTCAATGGAAAATGATAATAATATACTGCAAATTTTTCTGGATCTTTTTTCATATCTTTTATAGCACCAGGGACAAAACCTTTACAAAAAGGGCATAAAGGATCTGAAAAGATTACCACCTTATGCTTTGCATTTTCATTTCCATAAATAAGGTTTTCTTTTGTATAATATGCTGGTTTAAATTTTGGCTTCACACTTTCAGATAAGTTTTCACCTGTATTAATATCCAATAAATCTTTCGTAATCATTGATCCATTTGAGAACCAAATCATTTTTTGTTTTATAAGACTTTTTTTCTTATCTTTTAATCTAGCATGTACATCTACAATATAGGCACTCCAACCTTTTTGATTTTTCAAAGGAACCGTATCGTCTACTTTTACGTCAACTGATTCTAGTCTTGGGTTCTCACCAAACTGGTCTTCTAAAAATTCCTCTACCTTATCTCCAGTAGCTTGTGCATGTATAGAACTACTTAGTAGTAGAGCTATCGCTAATAATTTCCACGTCAATGACATCTGAATCCTTTTGTTTATCAATTTGTTCTTCTTTAAAAGAAGTATTACATTTACCAGATTTTACATTATAACGGTTAACAATCATACTCGTTAATGCGCTAAATTGTAATAAAACACCTAAAATATCTGTTAAAAAACCAGGAATGATGAGTAATATCGCTCCAATAAGGGTAAAAAGATTTAATCTTTGAAACTCCGCTAAGTCTATGCAGTTGTAAGAAACTGCACTCATATTTTCCACTAATGTTTTTCTAAAGTTTACCAAGATAGATATACCTACAAACGCAGTAAAGAGTATCTCAAAAAATGTTGCCAATCCACCGATTGCCGATGAAATTTGTACAGATACTAAAACTTCTAGAAAAAGATAAATTATAAAATAAGGCATTAAAGAAGTTCCATCACTTTAGTAAAAATCATATCACTTTTTACAGCTGTTTTTTCTGTGCTTTTTCTGTCAAATATTTGAACTTCACCGTTAACAAGTTCCTTCCCAATAATAACAGTATATGGAAAGCCTATAAGTTCAGCATCTTTCATTTTAAAACCAAAACGCTCTTTTCTATCATCTATCATCACATCTACATTCGCATCTTGTAATTGTGCATACAGTGATTCACCGAGTGCCACTTGGGCCTCATCTTTAATATTTGAAATCATAATATTCACTATATATGGTGCAGTCTCTTTTGTCCAAATACATCCATTATCATCATGATGTTGTTCTACTACCGCTGCAACTAAACGTGATACACCCATACCATATGTTCCCATGATAAAAGGCTGAGCTTTTCCATTTTCATCTAAAAATTTTGCGTTTAATGCTTCGCTGTATGTTGTGCCAAGTTTAAAAATATGACCAACTTCAATCCCTTTTGTAAATGTAAGCACTCCATCACAATCAGGGCAGATATCACCTTCATTGACTTCTGCAATATCAGCAAAGTATGCAGTCTCACTTAACACACTCATATCAACACCCACAAAGTGATTGTCCACTTCATTTGCACCACAAATCATATGTGCTGCATTTTTAAGATCACTGTCTATCACATGCTTTGCTTTATCTTGATCAAGAGGTCCAATAAAACCTGGAACAAGTCCTAATTCAGCAAGTTCTTCTTCTGTTACATCAACGATATCAAGCGCGTCAGTTGCATTATGCGCTTTTGCTTCTTGAAGGTTATCACAGCCTCTTACAAAGAAAAGAACAATTTCACTTTCATCCGCATACACAACTCTTTTAGCTACACATTTTACAGTATAGTACGCATCTACTTTAAAAAACTCTGCAAGTTCATCTATAGTTTTTATATTCGGAGTCAAAAATTTGTTAAATTCAGCTTCTGGAGCTTCTGGTATATTTCCTCTAGCACTGCGTTTAGCTGCTTCAATATTTGCACCATATTCACATTTTGAGCAGACAGCAATCGTATCTTCACCACTATCAGCTATGACCATTAACTCTTTTGAGCCACTCCCACCTATAGCACCACTATCTGCTTCAACAACTCTAAAATCAAGTCCTAAACGAGTCAGTATCTTTTTATACGCTGCTTCCATAGCATCAAATTCTCTGTCTAAGTCTTCATTAGAAGCATGAAAAGAATAGGCATCTTTCATTATAAACTCACGACCACGCATCAATCCAAAACGAGGACGTGCTTCATCACGAAACTTTGTTTTAATTTGATATAAATTTAAAGGAAGATTTTTGTATGAAGTTACACGGTTGCGCACTAAGTCCACCATCATCTCTTCGTGAGTCGGTCCTAAAACAAAAAGATTGTTCTTTCTATCTTTGAAACGCAGTAGCTCTTTTCCAAACTTCTCAATTCTTCCACTCTCTGCCCAAAGATCTGCAGGTGTCACAAAGCTAAGCTCAACTTCTTGAGCACCAACTTTAGCCATCTCTTCATTAATTATGTTTTCAATTTTTCTGATAACTCTTTTAGCTAAAGGAAGATAATTGTAAAGTCCACTTGCAACCTGTGTTACAAATCCAGCTCGTGATAAGAATATATGACTTGCTAACTGCGCATCAGATGGTGCTTCTTTTGTTGTAGGTATAAAAGCTTTGCTTCTTCTCAAATCTAATCCTTTTTATTTTTTTATATAATGTTGATATTTATCTGGGATATTGTCATTTTTTTCATTGAGAATATACTGAAATGCCCCAGTAACCGTATCACTTTTAGCTTCATGAGAAGCATCACGCATCTTTTTTGTCATCTCATGCAAAAATCTTTTTACAGTCTGCTCTGCCATTTTTTTAACTTCTGCTTCATACTCTTTTGGGATAAAACCTTTTGAGAGAACCCTTTGTGTTTCAATGGCTGCAGCTTCATGTGCTTTTATATATATTTCTTTTATTATTGGTTCGACATTCAAAGCATCAAGCCACTCATAAAATTCTACGACACCTTTTCCAACTATCCCATGAGCCTGTCTAACATATTTCTCTCTCTCAGCCTTATTTTCATCGATGATTTCTTCAATATCATCTACAACAAAAAGATAAATATCATCTCTTTGTGAAATGTCAATATCTCTAGGAATTGCTAAATCAAACCAAAATCTTTTAAATTCTTTTTTTTCAATTAAATCTTCTGTAATAATAGGATATGACGCACTAGTAGCCGTAAAAATGATGTCAAACTCATTCACAGCTTTATGCAGATCACCAAAATCATAGACTTTTGCAGCACACTCTTTGGCTAGAGTTTCTGCATTGTGTTTCGTACGATTTGTTATGTATGTTTCAACCCCATCTGAGATTAAATGCTTTGCACAAATCTCGCTCATTTCACCAACACCAATAACGAGGGCTTTTTTCTGGGATAAATTATCTACTTTGGCTTTAATCTGCCCTATTGCCACAGAAGCAACTGAGACCGGTTTTGAAGATATATCTGTAAAATTTCTCACTTTGGCTGCACATTTAAAAGCATGACTCATTGCACGTGAAATTTTCTTATCAGAATAACCACGTTCTTGAGAAAATCTAAAAGCATCTTTAAGTTGTCCTGCTATCTGTGTTTCACCAACAACCATAGAGTCAATAGAACTTGCAACAGCAAAAAGGTGGTGAATAGCCATGCTATCATCAACAATTTCAGCATGTTCTATCAACTCATCTCTACTGAGCTGACTTTTTAATTCTAAAAGAGTAGAAATATGATTTGTCGCCTCTTTTATATCACTACAAGTCACAAAAAATTCCATTCTATTGCAAGTTGACACAAGAACAGCTTCACTTATATGTGGTGATTGTAGAAGCTTTTTCAAACAACTCTCTTTTTCAGTATCGCTATAGGCAAGCTTTTCTCGAAAAGCTATGTCGCTGTTTTTATGTGAGAAACTTATAGTTAAGTAATGCATTAATAACTTCTTTTTATCATAGTATTTAAAATATTCACCAAATCCTCATCATCAGCAACAAGCTCTTTTGCTTCATCTGAGAGTTTTTGTGCAAGTTTGAAGGATTTTTCTATCGTTTTATGCTCTCTCATCTGTGTGAGTATCCATGCAGACTCCTGCGCGCTTATTTTTTTACCATGTAAACGCAGTAGTTTTTCTTTATCTTCATTTCCAAGGGATTCATACAAATAAATGTATGGTAAAGTACATTTTCCCTCAACAAAATCGTTCATAGCGGGTTTTCCAAGTGTTGCTTCATTAGAAGTAATATCTAAAATATCATCAATAATTTGAAAAGATAATCCAAGATTTTTTCCATAAATTGCATATTTTTGTGCATCTTTTCCAACAAGTAAAGCACTTGCTTTTGCAGCAGCTTCAATTAATGTTGCTGTTTTGAGATAAAGCATTTCGAGATATTGTTTTTCATCGCTGTTAAATATTTGTGCCATTTTGACATCCATCATCTCACCCTTAGAAAGTGCAGTAACAGAAGCAGCAATCGTTTTTGCCACATCTTTATCAAATGCAACAAGTTCTGTAAAGGCCTTAGAATATAAAACATCCCCAAGCATGACAGCTATCTTACTCCCCTCAGTTGCATTCACAGAAGCAACTCCACGGCGAGTATCTGCTTCATCTATCACATCATCGTGTAAAAGAGAAGCTGCATGAATGAGCTCAACTATTGCTGCTAAAAGCGGAGCATCTTCAGACTCTTTTGCAATTTTCAAAATCAGTTTAGCTCGTAATCGTTTACCACCACTTAAAGTGTTAAAAAGTTTTGTTACTTCGTCATATTTACATTCATTTATCAGTCGTGATATCTCTTGTTCAACTTTTTGCATTCATCTCGTCTTTATTTTTTAAAATTTCTAACTTTATTTCACTCTGCTTGTCATATAAAAAGAGTTCAAATAAAGCTTCATGTTTTTTCATGTCAAACTTTTTAAATTTAAGTAGAAGATACGGTACTTCATAACCGTGTGCCCCACGTGTCATTAACTCTTGATGAACACTTTGGTTTCTTCCGTTAAGATAAAGAATATTTTGTGAAACAATCTTATCATAAGAACGATGCATAACAAGCCCGTCATTGACAAATAAAGTCCACCTAAATTTAAAAAGTCTTTCTTTTAAATCGTATTTTACAAGAATTTTCTTTTGCTCATCCTTTTTTAAAGAAAATTTCCGTATTTCTCTATAATCATTTGCATATACAATGCCGGTTAGTAACACCAGCATCATATATATAGGGAATATTCGTTTATAATTATTCACTTTGTGAAAGCACAGCACCCATTAATTCTACAAATATACTTTTTGTTTTTGTATCAACTTCATCTAAATGAGCACTTTTATATCTTGAAACTGCCGTATCAATATCTTCACCTATCTGTTCTTCAAGCATCAACTCCATAGCTGCAACTTTTTCAACAAACTTTTCTAATTCCATTCTAACAACGTCATTGTTAGCATTAAAGACTACATCCATAAATTTTGATCTTGGAGAACCTCCAAAAATATCATCTTCATCTTCAAATAATGCTGCATAATTACTCATCTTTTATCCTTTAATTGTAAAATTTAATATGCGATTATAGCAACAATTACTTAACAATCATATAGCACTTTCTTCCCAAATAAAAATCATATGCTATTAATGTTACCTAAATAGCATTCAAGATAACTTTACTGTGCTAGAATTAACGTATATGTTTTAAAAGGAGCAAGATATGTGGAAATATCCTATAGATGAGAATTTGTTTGATACATTTAGTAAATATTCAAAAATTACGGGTGTGATTTTTATTATTCTTGGTTTGGTGGGTATTATATACCCTGTATTTATGACCTTAGCGACAGTGACTTTTGTTGCGTGGCTTATGATCTTTTCTGGTTTTATGGCGGCTTACTTTACCTATATCACAGATAAAAGTGATTACTTAGGTTGGTTAAAAAGTTTAATACTCTTTGGTATTGGTGCTTTAATGATTTTTTATCCTATGACAGGAGTTGGAACTGTAGGTTTACTTTTAGCCATCTACTTTTTTATGGATTCTTTTGCAAGTTTTTCCCTTGCTTTAAGTATGCGTCCTGCTAATGGATGGATTTGGTGGCTTATAAATGCAATCTTTTCCATGTTAATAGGGATTTTATTTATTGTTGGATGGCCCTTTACCTCTGCATACCTTATTGGTTTACTTGTTGGTTTTAGTCTCTTTTTTGATGGTATTGCTCTTTTAGTTACAGGTTCGATATTTCAAAAAATGAATAAATAAAATGAACAAACAAAAAGCATTTGGAGTTTGGAGTGCTGTTTTTTTAGGCATTGGTTCCATGGTAGGAGCTGGTATTTTCATAGTCATTGGTCAAGCTGGATCAATGGCTGGAAATATCGTCTGGCTCTCTTTTGTCTTTGGTGGCATCATTGCGCTACTGAGTGGCTACTCATTAGCAAAACTTGCTGTACGCTATCAATCCCGTGGTGGCATTGTAGAGTACCTCGTGCAAGGCTTTGGTGAAAATCTTTTTTCAGGTTCTTTGGGAGTGATGTTTTACTTTTCTCAGCTTGTTGCCATTGCTGCCGTAGCAAAATCTTTTGGAACTTATAGTGCAACTTTTTTAGTCAATCCAAGTACTTTTTGGATCAATAGTTTTGCAGTAGGGATTGTCGCTCTTTTTACACTCATCAATCTTATTGGTGCATCTTTTGTTTCGAAATCTGAAAACTTTATTGTAATACTAAAAGTAGGTGTATTAATCTTTTTTGCAATTGCTACGCTTTTTACAATCAAGCCTGAACTATTAAGTATCACAGATATGCCACCTATTAGCGGAATGTTCTTTGCCATTGGGATAACCTTTTTTGCCTATCAAGGCTTCAGTGTGATAACCAATACAGTTGAAGATATGAAAAACCCTCAGACCACTATGATAAAATCTATGTTTGTTGCTATCATTGTTGTAGCATTGCTCTATATTATTACAAGTATATCGGTTTTAGGAAACTTGCCTCTGTCTGAAATTATAAAAACAAAAGATTATGCACTTGCTGAAGCTGCCAAACCTCTTTTTGGGGAATGGGGCTTTAAAATTATGGCAGTTACTGCTCTGTTAGCTACTGCTTCTGCAATAAATGCGACACTCTATGCTGTTTCAGATATTGGCTACACCATGGCAAAAGAGGGAAATTTACCAGATATTTATGAATATAACGTGTTAGAATCTTTCGAAGGGCTTATTATCAGTAGCTTACTAATCATTCCTATGATACTTTTTTTTAATATCTCACAAATCACTACCGTTGCAGCTATTGTCATGTTAATTGTCCAAGGTTCAGCACACATAGCCCATCTTAATCTCATAAAAGAGACAGGCGCAAAAAAGTCCATCGTAATTTTAGCTATTATTTCTATGTTTGGAGTGGCAGGAATAACACTCTATTCTACATATAAAATTATGCCAGAGATTGCATACTATCTCATCATTATGTTTGCTCTTGCTTTTAGTGTTGAATACCTTTTACGATATTTCAGCTCAAGGACTATCACAAAACAAACATTCTAAAAAAGAATCTCTTTAAAAAAGAGGCTCTTTTCCCTGCATCACAAATTGCTTATTCGATTTCATTTTATCCATTAGTTTTGTGAGTGTCTCTAATTTTTTCTCTTCATCTTCCATGAAGTTAATTGCATCCAAATTAAACTTGTCAAGTTTTTGCTCTAAATAGCTTGTATTAAAATTCCCTTGTTTGAAATCCTCATCACGAACAATAGCCCTATGCAAAGGAATATTTGTTTTAATTCCATCAATGACAAATTCATCTAAAGCTCGTGTTGCTTTTTTAACAACACCATCCCAATCAAGTGCAAACACAATAAGTTTTCCAACCATAGAATCATAATATGGAGGAATAGTATAGCCACTATACACACTTGTATCTAAACGAACACCAGGACCTCCCGGTGCCATATAATTTGTAATCGTACCAATAGCAGGCATAAAATTATTTTTTGGATCTTCTGCATTTATTCTAAATTCAATGGCAAATCCACGTAAGAGTATCTCTTCTTGTTTATACTTTAGTGTATCACCGCCTGCAATCTCTATCATTCTCTGGATGATATCAATAGCTGAAATTATTTCAGTAACTGGATGTTCAACTTGTACACGAGTATTCATCTCTATAAAAAAGATATTGTCTTGTGCATCGACTAAAAATTCAACAGTTCCAACACTTTCATAACCAACTTTTTTTACAGCATCTACCGCAATCTTAGAAATTTTTTCACGTGTTTTTTCATTTAAACTAGGACTAGGTGCAATCTCAATAACTTTTTGATGTCGTCTTTGAATGGAACAATCTCTCTCTCCTAAATGGACAACATTTCCGTATTTGTCTGCTATGACTTGCACTTCAATATGTCTTGGATTTTCAACAAATTTTTCTATAAACATCTCCCCTTTGCCAAAGTACTTTATAGCTTCATTTGTTGCAGATTCATAAAGTTCTCGAAATTCAGAAGCTTCACGAACGATACGCATTCCTCGCCCTCCACCACCAAACGCAGCTTTAATGATTACTGGAAACCCAATGGACTGTGCTATCTTTTCACCTTCACCAATATCAGCTATGGGTTCATCAGTTCCTTCAAGTACGGGAACACCGACTTTTTTCATTGCAACTTTCGATGCTATTTTATCTCCAAATAAGGCAATATGTTCAGCTCGTGGTCCAATAAAAATTATCCCATTTTTTTCACATGCCTCTGCGAATTCAGCACTTTCTGATAAAAATCCATACCCAGGATGAATAGCATCACAGTTTGCTCTTTTTGCTACATCTATAATTTTTGCATAATTAAGATAAACATCTACATGATTTCCTATGAGAGGGTATGCTTCATCAGCTTTTCTGACCCAAACACCTGCTAAATCTGCTTCAGAGAAAACTGATACGCTCTTGATGCCAAGTTCCTTACATGCTCTAATAATCCGTAAAGCGATTTCACCTCTATTTGCAATTAAAACTTTTCTAATACTTTTCATAATCATTCACCTATTTTATTTAATTTGCAAAATTATATACACTTATTCCTAGAAATTCTTCTTCTAAAACAATATAATAATTGTCTATTAATGCTTTTTTTATGTTTTAAGTACATCTCCATAAATAACCCCAAATTCAGCAAAGAGCAAATAGCTCTAGTGCTAGGCAGATTTCTGCAGGACTAACTGGTTAATCCAAAGGAATCTAACGACGCAATAGGGCTATTTGCTCTTTGCCCGAAGGGAAGTTTAAACCCG
>Ga0256840_1003480_pt1 | contig 12660 bp, 12 predicted proteins | sample 355202metaG_FD_185969 | JGI IMG/M metagenome (GOLD analysis project Ga0256840, IMG submission 185969) | Hydrothermal vent microbial communities from Mid Atlantic Ridge, Atlantic Ocean - 355-202 | ecosystem: Environmental > Aquatic > Marine > Hydrothermal vents | place: Atlantic Ocean: Mid...
AAAATCATAAGATTCATAAGGATAAATAAAATGGCAAAAAGCACCCCCTTCAATCCAACCCCTAAAAAGCTCACAATTGCCATTTTATCGCTTCTCGCATCCAGCTCTATGGTGCATGCACAGGATGACACTACTCAATTACTACCTGTTACAATTACTGACTCAGCGACGGTTCCGCTACAAACCAGCGTACCGATAACCAATATATTACAAACAGCCAACTCCGAAACCAGCACGGCACTGCGCCAAATTAATGGCGTTGAAGCCTCTCGAATGGGCGGACACGGTGTTGACTTAAATATTAATGGTCAACAAGCTTCTCAACTCAACATCTTTTTAGACGGCGCAAAAATTGAAGGCGGTTGCCCGAATAGAATGGATCCACCTACTGCTTATACGGAACTCAGTAGTTATGACAGTATCACAGTCATTAAAGGGGTTAATTCGGTTACTTATGGCTCAGGTGGGTCGGGGGGAACGGTACTGTTTGAACGTAATGCACCCAGTTTTGAAGCCGATAAACCGTATCAAGGTCAAATCAATTTAGGCACCTCGTCCAATGGACTCACTCAAGACATCAATGCCCGCGTCGCCGCGGGGGGCGATAAAGGGTATATCGTGCTGCAAGGCTCTAAAAAGTCTGCGGATAACTATACCGATGGCAATGGCGATGAAGTTCGTTCGAGCTACGAAAGTCGTCAAGGGCACATTGACCTAGGATGGACACCCAATGAAGATCATGAGTTTAAAGTCTCTTATGAAAAAACCTATATTGATGATGCGCTGTTTCAAGGTGCGACCATGGACTCACCAACCTCCGAAGGGCAAACCAGTCGCTTAAGCTACAAAGGCGATAATATTAGTCAAAACATTCAATCCATTGAAGTGGATCTCTACGCTTCTGAAGTCGATCATTTAATGGATAACTTCACCTTTCGACCTACCACTCCGATTGCCTCTCGTTTAGAAACCCCTTCGAATGTCAAAACCACGGGGGCAAAAATTCAATTAAGCAGCCAAGTGAACCACACCACTTTAAACTATGGTTTGCAGGTAGAACAGCTTGAAAAAACCGCAACGGTACAACGCCCAACGGGGTTAACCATTTTTAACCTTTGGCCAAACACGGAAAGCACAACAAACAGTCTATTTTTAGAGGGCACGACCCAATTAAAAGCGAATCAAACGTTAATTATGGGCGTACGTTATGAGAACGTCACCACCAAAGCCAAAGACGCACAGGCCACCACCGATGCTGGCAACAGCGCTTATAACTTGTATAACAACACCTATACGAACTACTCTGGGCAAACCAAAACAGACGACAACAACTTAAATGCGCTATTGCGTTATGAGCTACAACTGGGTCAGAACATGGACGGTTTTATTGGTCTAAGTCGAACTAATCGTAATCCCGATGCGACTGAGCTGTACATGGCGCGAGGTGGCACCTCTCAATGGGTGGGTAATCCAGATTTAAAGCCTGAAACACACAATCAACTCGACATTGGGCTCTCACAAAAAAATAACCACAGCCAATGGGGCGTCTCGGCTTATTATGATGTGATTGAGAACTACATTCTAAAAGATTTTGCTCAAAACCAAACCACAGACGTCAACATTACAGGCACACATAGCATTTATTTAAATAAAGATGCGACCATTTACGGCATTGAAGCCTCGGGACAACGCCAGCTCTCTACAAACTGGCTTATTGGTGCAAGTGCAAACCTTACCAAAGGGCAAAACACCACGGATAATCGCAACTTAAGCAATATTCCGCCACTCTCTGGGGCACTCTTTGCACAATACGCAACCAGCCAGTGGAATGCCACTGCACGGATCAACTTAGCCGCGGAACAGACCGAAGTGAATCAAGCGTATGGCGAGTTAGAAACGCCTGCATGGAGTACTGTAGACCTCTATGGTCAATACCAAGTTAATCAACAAATTAGCTTATCTTTGGGGGTAGACAACCTATTTGACCACGCCTACCAAAACTATTTAAACCGTGTGGATGCAACCTCTGGCAATACCTTTAAAGTCTATGAGCCGGGTCGTGCCGTTTGGGCAAAACTGAGTGCGAAGTTTTAATTTCCGCTTGCCCCACTGTTTTATAGCTGGCACAATGTGACTCAACGTTTGTGCCTTTTACAGGAGCCTTTACGGTTTATGAATACCTCTCAAAAAACAGTCAAATTAGGAGCCATTGCCATCGGCATACTTCTCCTGCTGTTTCTCTTGTTCTCGTTTTTAACAGAGCCAAGCACAAATTCCCCCCCGCCTCCTAAAGCGATCTCCAATGAAAAACCCGCGGGGGGGAACTTTACATTGACCTCCGTAAACGGTAAACAATCGTTAACCGACTTTAAAGGAAAGTTGGTTTTACTGTACTTTGGCTACACATACTGTCCTGACATTTGCCCAACCGATTTGGGTAATCTTGCGATGGCGTATCGTAGACTCAATGAGCAGGAAAAATCACAGGTTCAAATCCTATTTGTTACCGTTGACCCAGCGCGAGACACTGCCACAAGAATGGCAGAGTACACGCGCTACTTTGATGCAAATATGGTAGGATTAACCGGTTCTGAACAGGAGATCGCCTCGGTGGCTAAACAGTATGGTGTGGTATACATGAAAGCGCCAACGCCATCCAACGCCACCACAGAAAACAAGAACTACACCGTAGATCACTCGGCCTTTACGTATATTATTGATAAAACAGGTGTGCTACAAACGCAAATTCCGCATGCCATGTCCCCAGCGCAAATTCAACAACAAATTAAAACTTACTTAACCCCTTAACGTATTTGGATAATCCACTATGAAACGCACACTCCATAACGCAATTTTTACTTTAACACTTGGTGCAATGAGCACTCTCTCAGCAACCCACGCACTCGCTAACCAAGCCGATGCCATTCAAGTCAGTGACCCTTACGTTCGAGAGATGCCAGCGGGCGCTTTTGCTACCGCAAGTTTTATGACACTGAGCAATCAGAGTAATCAAGCCATTAAACTGGTCAAAGCCAACTCGGATGTCGCAAAAATTACAGAGCTTCATACCCATACAAACGACAATGGGATGATGCGAATGCGCCAAGTCCCTTTTTTTGAAGTACCAGCCAACGGGCAAGCAGAGCTAAAACCAGGTGGGAACCACATTATGCTTATATCCCCCACCAAAACACTAAAAGCAGGTGAAACCGCCACCATAACCCTTACCTTTGAAGACGGTAGCCATAAACAGATTCAAGCGCCCGTTAAATCGGTTATGAAGATGGGTGGCATGGACCATAGTAACCATCAACACCACTAGCATTAATCCTTATTATTGCCCCCTTATTAACTAGGAACCCCTTATGCTTAAAAAACATGCCTTACTGGGTATATTCGTTGGTAGCGTTATCTCAAGCGCTGCCTTAGCCGAAGAGAACTTTTTAGAGCGTACCACACCGCTTGCCAAAGCGGATACCATGACTCTATGCCTCGAGTATGGTGGTTTAACCCAAGAAGATGAGCGTAACGCCTATAAAAAAGAGCTTGATTTACGCTCGCAACTGAGTGTAAAAGATCACAAACTGGTCGATCAGCACCAAGTTGAAAACAGCATGACCCGTTGTGGCATGTATATGGCGCTCGGTAAACCTATTGCGGAACAGTCTCGCCAAATTCGTCCCATGACGTTTAAAACCGTACATATCTACCCAGAGCACTACTATGTTTCTCAATCTGGCATGATCGTCGAAACACTCGAACGCAAAGCGGGCACTTTGCCACCAGAACTTATCCCTACCGCACCTAAAATCGTGCCACCTCCTGTCGAACCTAAATAATACAACAGGGTTAATATACGTAAAAACACTCCGTAACCGGACGTAGCTTACGAAATTAACCTCTGTTTTACACAACCTTTTTTCTCCCCCCCTATACAACGCCTTACCAATTGATTAAAATCAGCGCACTAAAAATAAACATCATAGATATTAAAGGGTTTCAACATGACACAAGATGAACTAAAACAAAAAGTCGCTCAGGCCGCCATTGAATACGTTGTACCCGACACAATTATTGGTGTAGGAACGGGCTCTACTGCAAACTTTTTTATTGATGAACTCGCTAAAATCAAAGGCACCATTGAAGGCGCTGTTGCCAGCTCAGAAGCCACTGCGGAACGCCTGAGAGGTCACGGTATATTGGTATTTGATTTAAATGCGGTTGCTGAGATATCTGTTTACATTGATGGTGCAGACGAAGCCGATGCCGGACTAAACCTTATCAAAGGTGGTGGCGGCGCATTAACGCGTGAGAAAATCGTATTAGCCGTGGCGGATAAATTTGTCTGCATTGCCGATGACAGTAAAAAAGTAGACGTACTGGGCAAGTTCCCACTGCCGATTGAAGTCATTCCAATGGCACGTAGCTATGTGGCGCGTGAAATTGTCAAACGTTTTGCCGGCGAGCCTGTACTACGTGATGGCTTTGTGACTGACAATGGTAACGTAATCTTAGATGTACACGGCTTAGAAATTACCGATCCAGTTGCGATGGAAAATGAGTTAAACAGCATCGTAGGGATCGTAACAAACGGCCTATTTGCAGCACGTCCTGCCGACATATTCTTATGCGGAACTGCGAATGGTGTTGAAACACTAACCGCAAAATAAGTGTGTTTTTCATTAACCTAAAAAAGGCCTTTATGGCCTTTTTTAGGTTGTAGGTTACGATAACTCAAGCCCTCTACACGACAAACCCATGCCAACATTAAAAAAATTCTCCCCCCCCTCTTTCTACGGTTTATACGTCATTACCGATCCAACCCTCTGCCCAAACGATACGCTCATTGAGCAGGTCACGCAGGCATTAAAGGGGGGGGCAAAAATTGTGCAATTTCGAGATAAAAGCAGTTCGTTTCTAGCTCAATTAACACTCAGTAAACAGCTAAAAACGCTCTGCGAACAGTATCAAGCCTACTTTATTGTCAATGACAATATTGAACTTGCCAAACAGTCTCAAGCACACGGCATACACATTGGCAAAGACGATCAAAACCTAATCACTGCTCGACAACAACTCGGCAAACAAGCGATTATTGGCGTTAGCTGTTACAACGATGTTTCACTGGCGTTACAGATGGAACGTCTTGGTGCAGATTACGTTGCCTTTGGACGATTTTTTCCCTCTAAAACCAAACCCAACGCCCCGCAAGCCGAACTCAACACCTTAAAACAAGCCAAGCAAACCCTAACCATTCCTATCGTTGCCATTGGGGGGATTACTGCCGAAAATGCGCCTGAGTTAATCGCAACGGGGGTTGATTCGCTAGCGGTTATTCAAGGGGTTTTTGCACAAGAAAATATTCAAACCGCCGCCCTTCGCATTCATCAGCAATTCACGGTATAATTCGGAACAATTTTATCGATATATTCAACCCAATATGAAAGGATTCACATACATGAGCAACTCAAGCGACCTATTTAAAGCGGCACAACAACACATCCCAGGGGGGGTAAATTCCCCCGTTAGAGCCTTTAAAGGCGTGGGTGGCGATCCTGTTTTCTTTAAGTCTGCCAAGGGTGCTTATTTAGTGGATGCCGATGACAAACAGTACATTGATTACGTCGCCTCTTGGGGGCCTGCTATCTTAGGCCACGCACACCCAGAAGTGGTCAAAGCCGTACAAGAGCAAGCCAGCAAAGGGTTAAGCTTTGGCGCACCGACCGAAATTGAAACTGAAATGGCCGATTTAGTGTGTGAACTCATTCCTTCCATGGACATGGTTCGTATGGTGAGTTCAGGTACCGAAGCGACCATGACCGCCATTCGTTTAGCCCGTGGCTATACTGGACGCGATAAAATCGTAAAATTTGAAGGATGCTACCACGGTCACTCCGACTCCTTATTAGTCAAAGCTGGTTCTGGCGCCTTAACACTGGGCGAGCCTTCCTCTCCCGGCGTTCCTGCGGCTCTTGCTGAACTGACACTTACCCTAACGCACAATGATGCCGATGAAGTGAAAGAGGTCTTTGCTAAAGTAGGCAAAGAGATCGCCTGTATTATTGTCGAGCCCATTGCAGGGAATATGAACTGCATTCCGCCCGAAGAGGGTTTTTTAGAAACCTTACGCCAAGTGTGTGATGAGAATGGTACCGTACTGATTTTTGATGAAGTGATGTGTGGCTTCCGTGCCAACTTACAAGGCGCACAAGGGCTGTACAACATTACCCCGGATTTAACCACCTTTGGAAAAGTGATCGGTGGCGGAATGCCAGTCGGTGCATTTGGTGGCAAGCGTGAAATTATGGAAAAAATTGCCCCACTTGGTCCTGTCTATCAAGCAGGTACTCTGTCTGGTAACCCTTTGGCAATGGCGGCGGGTCTTAAAACGCTTAACCTCATTAAAGAACCCGGTTTCTTTGAAAACCTAGATCAAAAAGCCAAACGCCTGACCACTGGACTGCAAGCCGCCGCTGACGAGCTAAACATTCCATTTACCACCAACCAAGTGGGCGGTATGTACGGGTATTTCTTTAACGAAGAGAAAAACATCAGCCGCTTTGCACAAGTTGCCAAAGGCAATATGGCGCATTTTCAAGCCTTCTATCACGGTATGCTTAACGAAGGCGTTTACCTTGCCCCTTCCGCTTACGAAGCCGGTTTTGTCTCGTCACAACACACCGATGAAGACATTGATAACACCATTGCCGCTGCAAAACGTGTCATGGCAACGCTGTAAGCGACAGCTAATACCACTTAAAAAGCAGAAAAAAGGGCATTTATTGCCCTTTTTTTAAACCCCAAAAAAAACTTTCCCCCCCCTATTTTTAAAGGATATACCTTATGCTTGTTACGCATTCAGGACGTTTTCATGCTGATGAAATTTTTGCCATCGCCATGATTCAAATGATTCAAACCGTCGAAATCACTCGTACCCGAGACCAAGCCATTATTGACCAAGCCGATATTGTGTTAGACGTGGGTGCCGAATATAACCCTGAAACCCTACGGTTTGACCACCATCAAAATAGCTTTACCAAAACCCGTGCAGACGGAACGCCTTTTGCCACCGCAGGCTTAGTTTGGGAACACTTTGGCGCAGAGATTCTTGCCAAAAAAGGACTCAAAGGCGACTATGAAATTCAGTTTGCCCAGCAGTGGGTCGATCAAAAAATCATTAGCGACATTGATGCCGTGGATAACGGACTTTTTACCGAAGATCCCCGCCCTTCTGTCTCAATGCTGATCGGGATGATGAACGCCGCTTCAACGGATGACGATGAGCAACAAAATGCCGCCTTTTATCAAGCCATTGAATTCACCAGCGGTATATTAAATAACTTCATCAAAAGCGCCGTCAAAGAGGCTGAAAACATTGTGGCACTCGAAGCCTATGCCAAGACCGTTCAAAATGGCATCTTAATTTTGGAGAAACACTTACCATTCAAAGACTTTTTGTACAGTCACCCTGAAATCAAACGTGTGGTCTATCCCAGAAACGACGAACAATTTGGTGTGTATTGCAACGGCAAAGAGAACCACCTACCTGAACGGTTTAGAGGGTTAAGGAGTGACGAACTGAATACCGTCACGGGATTAAATGACACCGTTTTTTGCCATAAATCTGGGTTTATGAGTGTTTGCAACTCTCAAGAGAGTGCACTGTTTATGGCGAAGAGTGAGTAACCTGTAAGCGCCATCTTTAAGGGCGAGATTTTTTAGACCGAACATCCAAATGGTCTCGCCACTGGTCGCCAATTAGATTCACGGCCAATACCACCAACATCAACGCAATACCCGGTGCCAGTACCAAGTGTGGTGCCATTAACAGGTAGCGTGTTCCCTCTTTAATCATACTGCCCCAAGAGGCATCGGGTGGCTGTACCCCCAGTCCTAGAAAAGATAAGCCCGCTTCGGAAATGACGGCGCCCGCAATCCCAAAGGTGGCTTCGACACCCAATGGTGCCAAAATCAGTGGCAGTACATGACGATACAGCATTAAAGGGGTTGAAACCCCTAAAGAGCGTGCCGCTAAAATATGCTCTCGGTTGCGTAAACTTAAGGTCTGTGCCCGTGCCAAACGGGCATAACCCACCCAGCCAACCACCACCAATGCAAACACCACATTCTCAATACCCGGCCCTAAAATAGCTGCAAGAGCAATCGCCAGTAATAAGCCGGGAAAGGCGAGAAAAACATCAATGACCTTGGTAATGATTTTATCGGTTAACCCACCCACATAACCACTGTAAACCCCAATGGTCGTGCCAATAATCGCAGAAAAGAAAACCACGCCTAATGCCACAAATAACGAAGTTTGCGCTCCGAGAATCAAGCGTTCCAATACGGGACGACCTAACTCATCGGTGCCTAAAATCGCCGTGCTTAAAAACGCCTGTTCACTGGGGGGGGATAAAAATTGCGACAACACCACTTCGTTGGCATGATCACCAATAAAAAAGCCTGCAAAAGCCATTAGTAACCAGACCACCACAATGCTGTAACTCAAATATTTCAACATAAGTTTGTTAACTCGCCACTCTAATTCGGGGGTCTAGCCAAGCGTATACCAGCTCAGTCAAGCCATTAATGGTAATGTAGGCGATGCTGATCACTAAAATACAGCCCTGCACCACGGGGTAATCACGTCGCTGAATTGATTCAATTAATAACTGTCCCAATCCCGGCCAATCAAACACCACTTCGGTAATCACCGCGCCCCCAAGCAGTGTGCCCAGTTGCAAACCTAAAATAGTCACCACAGGTAACAGTGCATTTAACAGTGCGTGTTTGCCATACACCAGTCGAGACGGTAACCCTTTCGCTTGTGCCGTACGAATATAGTCTTCGTGTAACACCTCCAACAGCGAAGCACGTAACATTCGAGCCAAAATCGCCGCCAATGCGGTACCTAAGGTCACCGCTGGCAATACCCAAGAGAACGGCTGCTCTGCCCCACTTACCGGTAACCAAGCCAACCACAAAGAGAAAAAGAGAATTAACATCGGGCCTAACCAAAAGTTAGGAATAGAGACCCCAATTAACGAGACCGACATCGAGAGATGATCTGGCCACTTACCCGCCCTTAACGCCGCCCACAATCCTAAAGGAAAGGCGATTAACGAAGCAATAATCAACGCCATAAATGCCAGTTGCAAGGTCATCGGAAAACGTTCGGCAATCAACTCCGAGACGGGTTGATGAAAAAACAGCGACTGGCCTAAATCCAGTTGAAAAATACCGGTAATATAGTGCCAGTACTGCGTGGTAATGGGCAGATGCAGACCCAACTGCTCACGCAACGCGGTTTCATCCGTTGGACTTGCCCAGTCGCCCAACATTACCGCAACGGGATCACCCGGCACCAAATGAATTAAAAAGAACACCAGCGTGCCCACAGTCCAAGAGACAAACAGTACCGAACCTAACAGTCTAAAAAAATAAGCGATCATGGTTGAATCATTACCTCAGTGCCCACCGGCACACAATCAAATAGCGCCATAATCTCTCGGTTTCTCATACGAATACAGCCATGTGATAAGGGTTTGCCCATGGGTTCTGAATCGGGCGTACCATGAATATAAATATAACGCTGCATGGTATCCACCAGCCCTAAACGATTCAGCCCCAACTCGGTGCCAGAGAGCCATAAAATACGAGTTAGCACCCAGTCACGCTTAGGAAATTGTTTCGCCAGAGCGCTACTGTACACCTCACCCGTGGCTCGTCTGCCCACTAAAACACTGTTTATCGGCAAATCATGCCCAATTTTGGCACGAATCCGATGACGACCCAAAGGAGTTTTACCTGAATTTTTCTCCCCTCCCATGCCATTTAATGCCGTGCTCACAGAAAACACCTGCAATAACGTTTGTGCCTCAAAAAGGCTTAAGGTTTGGGCAGAGATGGAAATAACAATAGAATAGGACAAAAGACTCAATACGATAAAAATAATAAGAGGATTATTATACCCAAGCTACTTGAAAATACGGGATTTTTGAATCGAACTAAATTCCCCCCCTCCCAGCCTCCCCCTTATTCAGAGGGAGGAGCAATAAATTTCAGTATCCTCCTCTTCAGTGCATGATGACTTAAAAAGTTTAATGCGTTGCCCCTATTCTGAAATTATGAGCAATTCGCAAACAATGTCATTTAGTTGTAATAGTTCACTGTTACGATTTGCCCTATCTATTAGACCTTTGTACGAGAGAAAAACATGAAAAACGTCGAACCATACGAGCACTCCAGCAATTTAAAAAACGAAGACTCACAGTTTACCCAAATGGTGAGTCAAGCCCTTAGCCGACGAAATTTTATGAAGGGCCTAGGAACCATGGGAATGGGCGCATTTTTTGCAATGTCACCCTTATCCAAAGCCATCGCCAATACTCAAAAACTCAATGACTCCAGCCCGCTACTTACCTTTGAACCCGTGCCTGCCAGTACAAAAGATACCGTTATTGTTCCCAAAGGCTATACCGCAAAAGCCCTTATTTCATGGGGCGACCCTATCTTTGATAACGCCCCAGAATTTGATCCCTCAGGCAAAGCCCCCGCCTCCGCTCAAGCGAGACAGTTCGGCGATAATACCGATGGAATGCACTGTTTTCCTATTGATGAAAATCGTGCCGTTATGGCGGTAAACAATGAGTACATCAACCCAGAATATCTATTTGATCATAAAGGCGATGCCATGACCGCCGAAGATGTCAAAAAGGGACAAGCCGCACACGGTGTCTCCATCTTTGAAATTCAACGAAATGGCTCAACTTGGCAAGTCAATAAATCAGGCACATTAAATCGCCGAATTACCGCCTATACTCCAATGGAGATGACCGGCCCAGCCGCAGGACATTCACTACTCAAAACCGCAGCAGATCCAGAAGCAAAAACCATATTAGGTACACTGAACAACTGCGCAAATGGCGTAACGCCTTGGGGCACCTATTTAACCTGTGAAGAGAACATTCACAACTACTTTGGAGCACCCGAAGGAACACAAACAACCGCAGAACAACAACGTTATGGCATCACCCCATCCGATCAACGTTACCAGTGGAGCAAGTTCGACCCTCGTTTTAACTTCGCTAAAAATCCAAATGAGCCAAACCGTTTTGGTTGGGTCGTTGAAATCGACCCCATGAACCCAACCTCCACCCCCAAAAAACGCTCCGCACTTGGCCGTTTTAAACATGAAAATGCCGCCTTAACCATCAATAAAGACGGCCACATTGTCGTATATTTAGGCGATGATGAACGTGGAGAACACCTCTACAAATTTGTCTCAACAGGTAAATACAACCCAAACAACCCACAAGAAAATCGAGAGCTACTCGAAGACGGAACCCTATATGTTGCTAAATTCAGCATGAACACTCATGACGGCAAAGGACAAGGAGAGTGGCTAGAACTCACCTATGGAAAAAATGGGCTAACCAAAGAGAATGGCTTTCCCGACCAAGCGACCGTCATGGTATTTGCTCGAAAAGCCGCCACCATTGTCGGCGCCACCACCATGGATAGACCAGAGTGGGTCGCCATTCATCCCAATAATAAAACCGTTTTTTGTACCCTCACCAATAACTCAGATCGAGGCATCAAAACAGGACAATATGTTGGCGGGCCAAACCCAAGAGCCAAAAACCACTACGGTCAAATTATTCGTTGGAACCCAGCCAATGATGACCACACCGCCACCACCTTCGAATGGGACTTATACGTTCTCGCAGGCAACCCAACCGTGCATAAAGACACCTACGCAGGCAGCCAAAACATCTCCGCAGAAAACATGTTTAACAGCCCAGATGGGATTGGCTTTGACGGCGCAGGCCGTCTATGGATATTAACCGATGGTAAATACAGCAACCAAGGTGATTTTTCCGGCATGGGAAACAACCAAATGCTCTGTGGCGACCCTGAAACAGGCGAAATAAAACGCTTTATGACCGGTCCCATCGCCTGTGAAATCACCGGACTCACCTTTAGCGCCGATCAAAAAACCTTATTTGTTGGTATTCAACACCCCGGAGAAAAAGGAGCCGCTTCACACTTTCCATCAGGCGGAGACAGCAAACCACGCTCAACAATCATGATGATCACCAGAGATGATGGGCGCTCTTTTGCAGTATAAAAAATAAAAAAGGCCACCTACTTTCGTAAGTGACCTAGTCTATGAACGCCTCACGCCACACATAGCGCGTGCAATCCCTTAAAAACGGAAATACATGTGCGTAACGTTTAAAAGCGATTAATCTGATATTAACAAAAAAAGTAGAGTGTCGTCAAACAGCAGATAAAATTTTGTTACATCACATTGATCCATCAAAATAAGCCTTCAATCCTACCTCTGCAGAGTTTTTTCTCTGACTGTTCGGCAGTGAACTAAGCGCACAGTGCAAGAGGTTATTAAATACGTTTCTAAACTGCCTGTTCGGCAGTGAACGTAAAAACACTAATTGAACTCAAATTTTTGGATTTCTAAGCTGCCTGTGCGGCAGTGAACTAAGGGTTCTGTTACTTTCTGGGATTCTGTTTTTTCTAAGCTGCCTGTGCGGCAGTGAACAGACCAACAAAAAATAAAAACTATCGAAAAAATTTCTAAGCTGCCTGTTCGGCAGTGAACCGACGCTCATAACGCTCGGATACGCAATCGGTTTTCTA
>Ga0256840_1003481_pt1 | contig 12656 bp, 11 predicted proteins | sample 355202metaG_FD_185969 | JGI IMG/M metagenome (GOLD analysis project Ga0256840, IMG submission 185969) | Hydrothermal vent microbial communities from Mid Atlantic Ridge, Atlantic Ocean - 355-202 | ecosystem: Environmental > Aquatic > Marine > Hydrothermal vents | place: Atlantic Ocean: Mid...
CTTACCTTTATTTGAAAAAAGTGCCGACAATAGTACATTGGTATCAATCACAATTTTATACATGTGTATATTGTATATGATATACACTTAATGTAAAATAAAAAAGTGATTGACATACATATATAAAGGTGTATAGGGTAGACTTTTAAAAATATATACGAGGATAGACTATGAACAAAGTAATTATATACCATAACCCAAGATGCTCTAAATCAAGAAATGCAGTGGCACTGCTAGAAGAACAAGGTGTAGAGGCTGAGGTAGTGAAGTATTTAGAGACACCACCAAGTAGAGAGGAACTCAAAGCAATACTCGATATATTGGGTCTTAGTGCCAAAGGACTCATGCGAAGTAAAGAGACACTTTACAAAGAACTGGGTATTAATGAGATAAATGATGAAGATATGTTGATTGGTTTGATGGTGGCTAACCCTAAACTCATAGAAAGACCTATCGTGATAAAAGATGGGAAAGCGGCTATTGGTCGTCCTATAGAAAATATTGTAGCACTTCTCAAGTAATATTCCTCCTCTTGGAGGGATTTCTCCACTTTCAGCACATTTCGCTAAAATCACGTCAATCATTATAACAAGGATATAACTTGCTTAGTACAGTAAATTTAACACAACGCTACGGAAAAAGAGTGCTTTTCGACAAAATCAATATGACTATGGATATAGGTAAACGTTATGGACTCATAGGAGCCAACGGTGCGGGTAAATCTACATTTATGAAAATACTCGCAGGTGAGTTAGAGCAAAGTGATGGGGAAGTACAACTTCAACCAGGACTGAAACTTGGGATGCTTTCACAAAACCAATATGCCTTTGAAGACTACACGTTAAGTGACGCAGTACTCTATGGAAACAAAAAACTTTTTGATGCACAAAAAGAGAAAGAAAAACTTTACATGGAGGGTGACTTTGAGTCAGATGAGGTCAACAACCGTCTAGGTGAACTTGAGATGATTTGTGCCGATGAAGACCCTACTTATGAGTCAGATGTAAAGATAGAAAAACTGCTTCAGTCTCTTGGTTTTCCTGTGTCACAGCATGGAGAGCTTATGTCTTCACTTACAGGTGGCGACAAGTTTAAAATTTTACTCGCCCAAGTACTTTTCTTGAAACCAGATGTACTCCTTCTTGATGAGCCTACCAACAACCTTGACATGGAAACCATCTCATGGCTAGAGCAAGAACTTAAACGTCATGAGGGTACGCTTATGGTTATCTCTCATGATAGACACTTTTTAAATGGTGTGGTAACACATATACTTGACCTTGACTTTCAGAACATTCGTGAGTTTACGGGTAACTATGATGAATGGTACATCGCTGCAAATCTCATAGCCAAACAAGCAGAGACAGACAGAGCCAAAGGGCTTAAAGAGAAAGAAGAGTTAGAAAGCTTCATCAAACGTTTCTCTGCCAATGCTTCTAAAGCAAAGCAAGCAACTTCACGTCAGAAACAACTAGACAAACTAGATGTACAGGCGATTCAACTTTCTTCTCGTCGTGACCCGTCTATCATGTTTAAGCCTCACCGTGACATAGGAAACGAAGTACTTGATGTGGAAGGTCTTTCAAAGTCTTATGATGGAGAAAAGGTCTTTGAAAACCTTTCTTTCAAAGTGAAAAGTGAAGACAAGATAGCCATTATCGGTGGAAATGGTGTGGGTAAAACAACTTTACTCAAAATCCTCATGGAAGAGATAGAAGCAGACAGTGGAACGATGAAATGGGGGCAAACGATTACCTACTCATACTTCCCTCAAAACACAACTGACTTAGTAGTGGGTGATGAAGAGTTACCTCAGTGGATACAAGGGTTTGATGTCAAGTGGCACATCGATGATATACGTAAAACGTTAGGACGTATGCTTTTTTCTGGTGAAGAACAAAAGAAAAAGATAGATGCCTGTTCTGGTGGGGAAAAACACCGTGTTATGCTCTCTAAAATCATGATGGATAGCTCAAACTACCTTGTGATGGATGAGCCAAACAACCACCTTGACCTTGAGGCGATTGTAGCACTGGGTGAAGCCTTACATAACTATAAAGGTGGAGTAATCTGTGTCTCTCACGATAGAGAACTCATCGACGCTTTTGCAAACAGAATCATACAAATAAACGAAGATGGAACAATCATAGACTTTGAAGGGGACTATGAAAGTTTTGTGGAGCAATATAATTAATTGACATTTTTATGTTATGCTTGCTGTAGATAAAAATTAAAATAAACCTTTTGGACAAGGCGGTACAGATGCAACACTTTTTTAGAAAATATTTAGTAATGGGTATATGGGCAAGCATTACTATAGTTAACGCGAGTGGTATTGATGCGTTAATAGATGACTTTTCAAACAAAAATGCTCTTAGCCAAAGTACAATCGATAAAAATAAGGGTCACCTAGTATTGTATACGCGTGACAAACTTGAACGTATGCATGCAAAGACACTTAAAGATGTATTTAAAACCATACCAATTTTACAATATTCTGAAAATAGATATGGTGTAGCAGACCCTTTGTCACCAGGAGGGATATCTCCATATAGTTCTAATGCAATAAGACTTTATGTTGATGATGTTGAAGTCACACAGGGTTGGATGGGTAGTGGACTTATCCAATATGGTGATATCAATATTGATTTTGCTGACCATATCGAGATGTATGCCATTCCTCCTTCTTTTGATACTTCCTCAGAGACTGCATATATGACCATATTTATTTACTCTAAAGTGCCAGAACGTGACAGCGGAGGTCAATTGAGCCTTATACAGGCTAGTAGAGGTAGTAGTACACAAACAATTGGTTACGTTAACAAAGAGAGTGATGTGTCCTATATGGTAAACTTGTCACATACTAAAGAAAACCGTGAAAAAGTCAACAATGGCACAGAAACACCCCTATCTCGTGACTTCAAGAGAACACAAATTTTTTCATACATTAAAAATGAAAATCAAATGCTTCATTTTCAGCTGATACATAAAAACTCAGATACTTTGGCAGGCTTAAGTATGGATGCTACCCCATTGGTATCGGAAATGGATAATACGAGTATTCATATAGACTACGCTATGCAGTTTTCAGAACATTGGAAAGCACAACTTGCCTATGACTATTTGGATACAGAGTTAAAACAAGAAGATAATATCCCGTTGCTTATTGCAAGTAAATTGTTTGATAAAACACTAAATACTAGAACAAAAAACACAACATATAGTGCCGACTTAACCTATGATAACATCATATCTGACCATCATATTGCATTTGGAATTAAGGGAAGGATTAAAAAACTTGATTCGCTTTATGTTAAAAATCTTGGGTTTATCCCTTCAGATTTCGATGAAGAAACGATACTTTCAGTTTTTATACAAGACCAGTATGCTTTGAGTGAAAATGAACTCATCACCTTAGGTTTGAAATATAGCAATGTATCGAGAAATAAGACCTTTGAAGATGATGACCTACTGCAAGTAAGGCTAGGGTATCTTTATAACAACGACACATGGAGTTACAAAGCATATGTATTTAGAAATATGTTTACGGTAGACCCTTTCGCACGTTATTTTGTACCCGATGTCTCCGAGACTTTAGAGCCACAAGTCAGTATGGGATTTACGCAAGAATTAGCATATCATTATAAGTCTCATGATATACGGTTCATGACTGTCTTTATGAAAGAAAACAACAATTTGATTAATATTAACGATATAGAAGATACAACATCTTTTATTTCACTGCTAAACTATGATTATACTTTAGATATACATAATGATATTAATATGCAATTTGCACATTCCTATGCAAAAGATATTAAAAATATCGGTGATATTTACTCTTATTCGGGATATCTAATGTTAAGTAGTCTCTATGACTCGTTTAGTATCTATAATGGTTTTGTATGGAATTATGATACCTATGTCGAAAAAAACTATCTTGATTGGACAAGTTCTATTTCTTGGGACATGAGTGAAAACCTCACGTTTACACTCAAGGGTGAAAACCTTTTAAATAAAGCAAAAGAATACCAGATATTTAGGATAAACCCACTGACAGGCTCACTTAAATCACCATTGACACCTTCATCGTTTGATCAGCGAATCAGTGCGGAATTGGAGTATGTGTTTTGATAAAAATATTTCTAATTATCTGTATCATACCTTGGCAACTTTGGGCATGGGATAAAGAGAGTACTGTCAAAATATATCATCACCTTTTTCATGCCATAAGTAAAAAAGAAGTCATAAAAATTTATACAAGAGATAAAGAATATAGAGATGCCTTTGATACTTCAAAACGTATGCAAGTGGTACATAGCCCAGATAAGGCTGATGTTATTTTGATATGTAGTGATAAAGGCATAGAAAAATTAATGAATACTTCAAAGTCAAATGATGTGAACTTTTTTACTACAAGTTATAAACTTTTAAAACAATACCCTAAAATAATAGGAGCGTTTTATTGGAAAAAGGGTCGTTCTCAACTATTGTTTGTAAAAGGAAGATTAGAAAAGAGAAATATTAGACTTCCCCAAGAATATCAAAAATTTGTTGTAGAGTCATTATGAGAGAGTCAATAGTAGATAAGTTTATTGGGTTTTTACTCATTTCTTTGATAGTTTTTGCGATTTTTTTGCAAATTACAACAACAGAAAATACTAAAAAACTGAAAAATGAAGAGATTCTAAAGACAGAACAATATGCACAAAAGATTGTACGATTGATAGAGCTACGTGTAAGTTCAAATCTTGAAAAAACCGTAAAAGGAAATGATTTTGTGCAAAAGGAACTTAATGAAATCCTTGAAGCTTTTTTAACCAAACAATACAGTTATATTTTTATGTTAAGCAAAGATGCTAAAGGCCACTATCGTTTTGTCTTAGATGGCGATAAAGAAAATCCTGAAGAGTATGGCAGTGTATTTTTCCCAAAAAGTAAATTATTTGACAAGGTATACTCAGAGGGGAAAATGTCTATCATTGAGCAACATGATGATGTAGAAGGAGTATGGGTCTCTCTAGTTTATCCATATATGGAAGAGGGAAAAACAGAAGCATTGCTAGTGCTAGACTTGTCTAGAGAATATGCTACCTACTTAAACAACTTTAACTCTCCTTTGGTAACTGTTGTCCGTATTATGCAGGTTTTTCTTTTCTTAGCATTGCTTTTTTTGATTATGATTACATATCGGTATTATCAGACACGAAAAATACTTACAAAAGACAGCCTAAGTACTGCATATACTAAATATTATTTAGCAGATTTTTTTAACAAAAATGATATTGCACAATACTATTTTTTTCTAGTTGATATAGATGAATTTAAAGAGTTCAATAAAAAGTATGGCAACGATTTTGGCAATAAACTTATACAGTCATTTATTAGTAGGTTTCAAGAGGTATTGGGTGGAAAAGCAAAGGTAGTACGAGTGGGTACAGAGTTTATTGCTTTTGTTCCCAAAACGGAAGCTGGCATTCATGACTTGTCAGAGAAGTTGTTTCAAACTATGGGTAAAAAATATTATCTTATTGAAGATGAAAAAATTCATATATCTATTTCCATGAGTGCAATAGATACACCAGAAGAATCATCTACTCTTCCCAAAATACTACGTGTATTGGATGAAGAATTATTAAAAGTAAAAAGTCAAGGTAAAAATACTTTTAGAGTACTAGGGGCAGATAATGGTGATGCACTCAAATATAATGATATTGACTATATAAGATTGGCATTAGAAGAAGAGCGATTACTCTGCCTCTATCAGCCAATTTGTGAAACGCAGAGTAAAGAGATAGTTAAGTACGAAGCATTGGCACGCCTGGTAGACAAAAATGACTCTAGTAAACTTATCTCACCTTTTCAGTTCATGCAATTGATTAAAGGTACAAGTCAATATATTAAAATGAGTAAATTGGTTTTATCAGATGTGTTTTATACGTTAAGTAAATATCCTAAAATTGAAATAAGTATGAATCTAGATTTGGATGACTTATTCAATAAAGATATGATGAAATTGATTAATAATTATTTAGTAGATAATAAAGAAAATGCAGCAAGACTTACGTTTGAAATTATTGAAGAAAATGAAATCACTGATTATGAGAGGGTATCTGAAATTTTTCACTCATTAAAGAAGTATGGATCGAAAGTAGCTATTGATGACTTTGGAAGTGGCTATGCCAATTATCAGTATCTTATTGCTTTAGATATTGATATTTTAAAAATAGATGGTAGTTTGATTCGTGAATTAAAAAATGATGATAAAAGAGCCTATCTTGTTGTTGAGTCTATTAAAAACCTAGCAGATATCTTTAACTATGAAGTGGTTGCAGAATTTGTTTCAGATAAATTTATCTATGAACAAATTAAAGATTTAGGCATTGGATATTCTCAAGGATATTATTTGGGTGAACCTAGACCTATTAATGAATATTTGAGTTAAACTTTCTATTAACTCTTTTATACTTTTAGCGATTTAAAGCAATTTAGATATAATGATTTACTTAAAATCATGATGAATAAGGTAGCGATGTGTTAGATGCAGTTGAAAGAAAAATAGAGCAGTTTGTCACAGATTTGGGTGATAAAGAAGTTTCAGCACTGTATGCAAAACTTCCTCATGGAAAAAGACTTCGTGCAAAACTTATTTTAAAAATAGCAGGCAATACTCTTCCTGTCGTGAAAACAGCCGCTATCGTTGAACTCATACATGCGGCGTCTTTGCTACATGATGACGTGATAGATGATGCTTATACAAGACGTTCAAAACCATCATTAAACGCACTCTATGGAAACAAAACTGCCATTATGTTAGGAGACATCTTGTACTCCAAAGGCTTTTTTGAGCTTAACAACATCTCTCCTGAAGTATCAAAAATCATTTCAAACGCGGTTGTCCAACTAAGTCTTGGTGAACTAAAAGACGTGTCTCTTTCTCGTTCATTTAACACAGATAAAGAGATTTATCTGGAAATGATTTACCAAAAAACAGCCTCGCTTATGGAAGCCTGTGCAGGAGCAGCAGCCTTGCTTGCAGGCAAAGACAAAGAGGTGTATATGACCTATGGACGTAACTTAGGCATTGCTTTTCAGATGATAGATGACTTGTTAGACATAACTATGGATGCCGAAACTCTAGGTAAACCAGCACTGCATGACTTTGAAGAGGGCAAGACTACCTTACCGTATATTTACCTAAACGAAGCTCTAAATGAGGATGAGAAAATGACGTTGCAGTCATTGCATGCAAAACATTTAAGTGCATCTGAACAAGCATGGATAAAAGCTAAGATGCATGAGACTGGTGTGATACAAAAAAGTTATGAAGAGGCTAAGGTTTTGATACTTGAAGCCATAGATTTGATGGATGCACGTGGTGAAAAAGCATTAAGTGGCATAGCCATGGCGATGATAGAAAGGGATTTTTAATGTACTACCAAGTAGTCAGTTTTTCGCATAAAAATTGTGACCAAGAGATGCGTGAAAAACTAGCATTTGCAAATGCGGAAGAAAAGATTGAAATGCTCAACTTACTGGTGGCATTTGAGTTTATACATGAAGCGTTTATCATCTCAACGTGTAACCGTGTGGAGATAGTCCTAGCAAGTAGAGATAACTTCTCTTCTTTTCATGCTATCTTAGGGCTTATGGCAAAAAAGTCTAACCTAAATTTCTATGAACTTAAAACAACAGCAGTACGCTATGACGACGAAGAAGCAGTACATCACATATTTTCTGTGGTAGCATCGTTAGATTCGTTGGTTATAGGTGAGTCCCAAATCACAGGGCAAGTAAAAGAAGCCTTTATGCTTTCACATAAAAATGACACAGCAGGCAGAAAGTTAAACCGTATGGTTTCGTATGCAGTCAAGTGTGCTGCAGAAGTACGAAACGTGACAAACATCTCTCAAAACCCTATCTCCATAGCCTCAGTCGCAGTGGCACAAGCACATAAACTTTTGGGTGATGATATGGCAGGTATGACAGGTGTGGTACTCGGGGCTGGTGAAATGGGTGTACTAGCAGCAAAACATCTCCTCAGAGCAGGCTGTGATGTGGTGATGTTAGCTAGAGACAAAGAAAAAGTGGAACTCGTGGCACATACTTTAGGTGAAAATGTAAAAGCAGACACCGTAGATAAACTGCCAAAATACATGAACCGTTACCGTTTACTTTTTTCTGCGACTTCAGCCAAAGACCCCATCATCAACAAAGAGATGATAGAAAACGAAGCAGTCAACAGACTGTGGTTTGATATGGCAATCCCTAGAGACATAGAAGACATGGGCATGGAAAAACTACAGCTTTTTCGCATAGATGACTTACGAAGCATTTCTGAAAGTAACCATGCTATGCGTGAAGAACAGGCTGTTCGAGCTGCTGAAATAGTGGCTCAGTATAGAGATGACTTTTATGCATGGCTTCGTGCCTTGTCCATAGAGCCTGTCATTAAACAAATGCGTGAACATGTGAACGATGCCATAGATGCAGAGATGAATCGTGCCTTGAAAAAAGGTTTCATTGCCTCTGAAAGCGAAGACAATGTGCGTAAAATGGCAGAGCAAATGTTCAAACGTTTTTTACATGACCCTACACAAAATTTACGCCATTCTTCTACAGAGAAAAAAAATGCAAATTGTATAGAAGCAGTCAAACGTATGTTTAACATAGACACAGATGACATAGACCTTAAACAATACAAAACAGATCAGCATACAAAAGGATACAACGCGTGAGATTTTCAAGACTACTGATACCCACCACCAAAGAGACACCAAACGATGCAACACTTGCCAGCCATATCTACTTAATACGTGCAGGCTATATACAGTCTGTAGGCGGTTCGGGACTTTACAACTTTTTACCACTGGGAAAAAAGATACTCGATAAAGTAAGAGCCGTAGTCAAAGATGAGTTAGACAAAGCAGGGTGTCAAGAAGTGGCACTTTCTTTTGTGACCCCTGCAGCACTATGGCAGGAGAGTGGGCGTTTAGAGAAGTATGGAAAAGAACTTTTACGTTTTAAAGACCGTAAAAACAATGACTTCATCTTAGGACCCACACATGAAGAGATGATGGTAAACATGGTACGCCAAACGGTAAAGTCTTACAAGCAACTTCCGTTAAACCTGTACCAAATCAACCTCAAGTTTAGAGATGAAATACGTCCACGTTTTGGAATCATGCGAAGCCGTGAGTTTTTGATGAAAGATGGTTATAGTTTTCATGCCTCAACGGAGGACATGCAAAGAGAATTTGCACTCATGGAAGAGACCTATAAAAAGATATTTACCCGTTTAGGACTGGCATTTAGGGTAGTAGAAGCTGACTCAGGAGCCATAGGTGGAAGTGGCAGTAAAGAGTTTATGGTGTTAGCAGACTCTGGTGAAGACACCATCGTTGTCTGTAACGACTGTGAGTATGGTGCAAACATAGAAGCAGCCGTTGCCAAGCCTAAAGCTTATGATGTTCAAACAGAAGTAAAAACACTTAGTATGAAAGCCCTTTATGATGAAGGTAAAACAGCTACAGTGGGCTTTGTCTTACCTGTTGACATTGAACTACAAGAGGTTAAAGCTTGTCATAGCGTAGGGGCAAACGAGTTAGTAGCTTGTGAAGATGCTAATACGTTTGACATTTTAGTCATAGAAGAAACACTCGGTGCAGCCGTAAATCCTGCAGAATACAGCTCTGAAGAAATGACCTATGCAGATATCTCTTCTGTGTGTGAGGGTGATGCCTGTGTGCATTGTGGTGGTTCATTACGCTACACCAAAGGGATAGAAGCAGGGCATATCTTCCAACTGGGTACGCAGTACTCAGATGCTTTAAATTGTAACTTTTTAGATGAAAATGGAAAGTCTGTTCCTATGGAGATGGGAACGTATGGTATCGGGGTTAGCCGTTTACTTGCAGGTATCATAGAACAAAACCATGACGATAAAGGATGCATCTGGACAAAAGAGTCTGCCCCTTTTGATTTGCAAATCATCGTCTCTAACATCAAAGATGAAGCACAAGTAGCACTGGGAGAAAAACTTTATGAAGAGATGACAGCTCTTGGCATCGATGTGTTACTTGATGACAGAAAAGAACGTTTTGGCCCTAAGATAAAAGACTACGAACTCATGGGTGTACCTCATGCAGTGGTCATAGGTAAAAAGTTGGCAGATGGACTGGTAGAGTTTTTGACACGCGATGGCATGGAGAAACAAGAAGTCTCTTCTGGTGAGATAGAGACTTTTTTGAAAGCACAGTTCTAGTATGATTTTTGTTATTATCCCCTTCTTTTTGATTGAACTTTATCTGTCATTGAAAGTAGGAGAGAACATCGGGTTTTTCTGGTCAGTGGTTTGGATAATGCTGAGTTTCATGCTTGGCATGGCACTACTCAAACGCTCGTCACTTAGTATGCTTGGTAACATGCATGCAGTAAGACAAGGCAAACTAGATATGCGAAAATTTCAAAATGCAAGCATGTCTTACTTAGTAGGTGCTATTTTGTTGATGATACCTGGAGTATTTTCAGACTTTTTAGGACTTTTTGCATTGGGCTACACACTTTATTTACAATTTGTTGCTAAAATAACACCTGAACACACAAATAAAAACTTTAAAACACAAGGAGAAGACAATGTCATTGACGTCGAAATTATTGATGAGTACAGTCATAGCGACCGTAACACTTAGTGCTAACGCACAACCAGATGAAAAAACACTTTTAAAATACATAAAAAAAGCAGTGGTGAAAAACCCACAGGTAAAAGTAAAAGGTGTAACGGTAGTAGAGTCTAAAACCCATAAAGATTTACCAGGGTGGACTATCTTGCTGACTAACATGGATTTAGAGTATCAAAAAAAAGATATCCATGCACCTGAGACTATGTTTATAAAAGATGGTATGGTGACAGGACATCTAGTGAACCTAAAAACGGGAAATGACTATAGAGATAACATAAAACCAACTGTACCAGACTCATATTACGATGATGCACACTTGGTGTTTGGAAACAAAGATGCAGCTCATAAAGTGCTTATCTTCTCTGACCCTCAGTGTCCTTTCTGTATGGAGATCGTACCAGCTATCTTCACCGCAGCAAAAGAAAACCCTACAAAAATGGCAGTCTATTACTACCATTTACCATTGTTACGTATACACCCAGTGTCAGACATACTTACACGTGTCATGCATGTGGCACAGCATGAAGGTAAAATGGATGTAGTTGAGAAAATTTATACCCTCAAAATCAATCCAAAAGAAACAGACATGACTAAGGTGTTAGCTGCTGTTAAGTCGCACACAGGGTACTCCGTTTCTGCAGAAAAAGTAGATGCCAAAGAAGTAAAAGAAGCCTTGAAAAAAGATACTGATGATGCAGGACGCATGATGGTACAAGGAACACCTACTATCTATATAGATGGTGAGTGGGACAAAATGCGTGATGGCTATAAAGCACTTATCAAATAAATTTAACATAAAGAAATAAGATGGAAAAACTCATCATCGCCACAAGAGCTAGCAATCTAGCTCTTTGGCAGGCATACCATATAAAAGATCGCATAGAAACAAGCTTCCCTCACATCACAGTCGAACTCAACGAAATCACCTCTAAAGGTGACAAGATACTCGACAAACCTCTAGCACTCATAGGCGGTAAAGGTCACTTTACTAAAGAGCTTGAAGACGAGATGCTTGCAGGCAATGCTCATCTTGCTGTGCATTCACTAAAAGATGTACCCACATACATTCCTGAGGGTTTAGAACTTTGTGCTATCACTGAACGTCAAGACCAAAGTGATGTACTTTTGTCTCATACCTACAAAAGTTTAGATGACCTGCCACAAGGTGCGACGGTAGGAACAACAAGTCTAAGAAGACGTATGCAACTACTAGAAAGCCGTCCAGACCTTAAAGTGAAAGAACTTAGGGGTAACGTCAACACAAGACTACGTAAGCTGAAAGAGGGGCAGTATGATGCCATTATTCTTGCGTATATTGGTTTGTATAGACTTGACTTACTCAAAGATATACCATATGTTGAAAAACTAGACTTTTTCATCCCTCCTATGGGACAGGCAGCACTTGGCATAGAGATAGTAAGTTCCGATGACAGAGTACGTGAAATAGCGATGACTCTAAATGATGAAAATTCATTTACTTCCACCAAACTAGAACGCGACTTTGTCTCTGCCATAGGTGCAGGCTGTTCTGCCCCTGTAGCTGTCAATGCCATCATACATGGTGATGACATCACCGTAAAAGCCATGCTAGGCTACCCCGATGGAACAAACATCATGCACAAAGAACTTACAGCTAAAGTGAGCGAGTCTAGTACTCTCGGTTTAGAACTCGCAGAACTTATGATAGCTGATGGTGCATTGGACATCTTAGCAAAGGCTGAGAGTATTGCCTTTAAGGATGAGATGCCTGAGAGGCTTTAAACTTTTAGGTATTTTAAAAAAACACCTTCATAAATGATGCACCCATGTCTGTAGCTACATCTTTTGCTACGTTACCCATGGGCATTTTTTCCATGATTTTTCTTCCGTCTCTTCCTATCATTTTGTCAACTTGTTTGTCCATTTGGTAGCGGACAAGTTTTTGCATGTTTAGGTTTACTTTTGGGTTTTCTATTGAACCATAGACTTTTCCTG
>Ga0256840_1003482_pt1 | contig 12656 bp, 14 predicted proteins | sample 355202metaG_FD_185969 | JGI IMG/M metagenome (GOLD analysis project Ga0256840, IMG submission 185969) | Hydrothermal vent microbial communities from Mid Atlantic Ridge, Atlantic Ocean - 355-202 | ecosystem: Environmental > Aquatic > Marine > Hydrothermal vents | place: Atlantic Ocean: Mid...
TCCATGAGCTATTATAACAGGCTTTTTAATACCGAGAAGCGGCGCACCACCCCATTCGGCATAGTCTATGCGCTTTTTGAAACCTTTTATCGCAGGAATCAAAGTTACCGCCCCAAGCTTTGAAACAAAATGCTTCCCTATCTCTTCTTTTAAAATTTTCGCAAGGATTTTTGCAATACTTTCACTCAATTTAAGGCATACATTCCCGACAAAACCATCACACACAATAACATCAAAATCACCAGTATATACATCTCTTCCTTCCGCGTTACCTATAAAGTTCAAACCTTTTTCCCTAGCCGCGGAAAGAAACCCAAACGCTTCCTTTGTCAATTCATTTCCTTTTGTATCTTCCTCTCCTATACTTAGAAGACCCACCCTCGGATTTTCCTCTTTCAAAACATATCGAGCATAAGCCTCACCCATAATTGCAAACTGTAAAAGGTGAGAAGGTTTACAATCAACGTTGGCACCAACATCAAGAAGAAAAGTTTGCGCTTTAAGATTGGGGAGTATTGCGGTTATGGCAGGTCTGTCCACCCCTTTTATCCGTCCGAGAGCAAAAAGAGATACCGCCATAACGGCACCTGTATTACCAGCACTTACAAAAGCATCTCCTTTACCCTCTTTCAGAAGCCTCATCCCAACATGAATTGATGAATTTTTTTTCTTCTTTACCACATCGGAAGGTGAGTCTTCCATAGCAACAAGGTCAGGGGCATCAACAATCTCAATTTTTTCACCGGAATAGGATAAACGGAAAAGCTCCTCCTCGATAAGAGCTTTCTGCCCAACGAGAACCACATTATAGCCAAGCTCTCTTACAGCCTGAACAGCCCCTGAAACAGGAACATGGGGAGCATTATCACCCCCCATAGCATCGAGAACTATCTTCATAATTAGTCTTCTACCTCAATCACCTGCTTGCCGTTGTAATAACCACAGTGCTTACAAACCCTGTGAGGAAGTTTCGGTTGATAACAACTTGGACAAACGGAAATAGCCGGCTTAGCAGCTTTCCAGTGTGTTCTTCTTTTATCTCTTCTCGTACTTGATACTTTTCTCTTTGGAACAGCCATATCACTTCTCCTTTCTTTCGAGTTTTTCTTTCAGCTCTTTCAATTTATTCCATCTATCATCAACGTTTTCCGTATTCTCAATTTCTCCACACTCTATACCTTTGCAATTATCATCACATAAAGGCTTAAAAGGCAGATTCAAAAATATCTGTTCTCTAACAACATCCAAAAGGTCAAGAACATCTTCATCGGAAAACTTAACATCAAGCTCCGCCTTATTTATCCGACCTTCCGTTATTTCCGAAGTCGGCATAATATCATAAGAAAACTCGATATTCAGCCTTTTGAAAAATTCTCTGTCACACCTACCGCACCTTAATGTGAGAGAACCCCTCACATCTCCTTTCGCATTATAGCCAACAGCCCTTTTGCTTATTTCGATATAAAGTTTAAACGGAGAGCTCGCGACAACCTCTTCCTTAGGAAGAGACAACATCTTATCACTAAACTCGGTATCAACTTTTAAAGGCTCTTTAACTGTTATCTCTTGCAAGTTTACATAGCGCTTTTTCATCTCTATCTTCCGCAAATAAGTAATAAAATTCGAATTCAGCTATGGTATGATAGCAAAATTACAGATGGTAAAGTTATGCTTTTAAGGTTAAAGTTGCAATTGACCGTAGAAAATTTTTTAATACCTTATAGGAAAGTCAAACTTTTAAAACTCAGGAGGATTAAATGAAAAAACTCTTAACCGCTGCAGCAATTATAACAGTTTTAACCGCACCGGCTATTGCAAAAACAAAAACGTTAGCCAAGGTTGATGGCGTTGCAATAACTTCCGAAGACCTAAACTCTTTGTTGAAAACTCTCCCACCTCAGTATGACAAAAATGACCCTAATGTAAAAAAAGAACTTCTGAACTTTCTGGTTGAACAGGAAATACTGGTTCAGGAAGCGAAGAAAAAAGGTATAGACAAAGACCCCGAAGTCAAAAAACAGATTGAAAATACCGTAAAACAGATTCTTGCTACCGCTCTTTTAAACAAAAATATATCTCAGAAGGAAATTGAAGTAACGGACAAAGAATTGAAAGATTACTACAACAAAAGAAAAAAAGAACTTAAAGGAATGGACGGGAAACCTGTTCCTTTCGAGCAAGTAAAAGCGTTTCTTAAAGCACAACTTATTAAGGAAAAACAGCAAAAAGCCGTTACAAGCTACATCAACTCCATAAAGAAAAAACATAAAGTTGAAATTATAGGAGAGAAAAAATGAGGCGGATTATCCCGTTTCTTTTTCTCCTTCTAATACCCGTATCTGTTTTTGGAACAGTCGTTGACTATATAATTGAAACAGTCAACGGCGTTCCAATTCTTTACAGCGATGTTCGAAAATATCAATCCGAAAATAAAGTTGATAAAGAAACGGCTTTGAAAGACTTGACAGAAAAAAGCATTCTTCTATCGGAAGCCAAAAGAATAGGAATAACCGTCCCCGAATCAGCGATTGAAACGGCACTTATCACTCTAGCAAAAGCAAACGGATTCAAGAATATGGAAGAGTTCAGGAAAGCTATTGAGAAAAGCAACCTGCCCTTCAGTGAACTTAAGAAAAAATTAAAAGAACAACTTCTGATTCAACGACTTCTGGATATTAAGGTCAAAAGCAAACTAACCGTTTCCCCTGTTGAAATCGAAAATACATGCAGAACACAATCTCAAACGACACGAAAAGTTTACTATGTTCAAATACCGAATAAAAACTTTTTAAACAAAATCGAAACCGCTCTCGAAAACGGAAGCAGTTTTAAAAACGCAACGGAAGTATGCCAAACAGAGAAAAATTGTCAAAAAGGATTTCTCGGTAATGTAGAAAAAGGAACTCTTTTGAAAGAAATAGATAAAGCCGTATGGAATGCAAAAATTAAAGTCCCTGTGACTCTCTACCTTAACAATAGCTACTATCTCCTATATGTTACAAAAGAAGAGAAAAACAACTGTAACAAAAAGAAAATAAGAGAAAAAATAATGAAGGAAAAATATCAGGAAGAACTTAAGAAATATATCTCCTCTTTAAAAAACAAAGCGATAATAAAGACTTTCACACCTTAAGTTCAACCGAGAGGGACTTAAATGGTAGTTGTTAAACTCAAACCTTTTAACGAAATTTTGAAAATCCTGAACGACTACATCCGAATTACCGTCATCGGATGCGAAATAGGTTCGGGTAGATGTATGCAGGGAGGATTGAGAGAAGCGAAAGAGCTTGCCCAGTTCCTTAAAAATAACGGTAAGGAAATCGTCGATGTCCTTACATTAGGCGGAACATGTATCGTTGAAAAAGTTAAAAAAATCTCTTTTAAAGATACTGACGTTATTGTATCTCTTGCATGCGGTGCAGGAACTCAAGTCATATCCGAAGAGATAAACAAACCGGTAATCACCGGTGTCTCAACCCTTTTCATAGGTTCGGACAGTCATAAAGAGGTCTTTAAAGAATACTGTATCGCATGCGGAGATTGTATAATCTCCACTACAGGAAGTATCTGCCCAATCGCAAGATGTCCAAAATCCCTAAGATACGGGCCATGTGGAGGAGCCATAAATAAAATGTGCGAAGTTAACAATAACACCGAATGCGTCTGGTTCACCATAGATAAAAAATTAAACGATATAGGAAAATATTTTTCTTTCCCGGAAATAGACTTCTCCGACTATTCATTTTCAAACCATCCGAGGCGGTTTAAAAATGAACTTTAGTAAAAAATTGAACAACGGAAAATTTATAATAACAGCCGAAATAGCTCCCCCCAGAGGAATCGACACAGATAAAATTCTGAAAGGAATCTATCCTTTAAAAGAATACGTAGATGCATTCAACATTACCGATAATCAACGCTCTATGGTAAGAGCATCATCTGTAGTAATGTCAAAAGTGCTCCTTGACAACGGATTCGAACCTATCTGTCAATTTACAGGAAGAGATAGAAACCGAATCGGTCTTCAATCGGATATTCTCGGTGCCGGTATTTTTGGAATAAAAAACATTCTTGTCATGACAGGAGACTTTCCGACTCTTGGAGATGAACAGGGAGCAAAACCGGTTTTTGATGTCGATTCTTTACAAATCCTAAAAATGGTAAAGCTCCTTCAGGAAGGAAAACTGATAAACGGCAAAGAGCTAAACGGAAAGCCGAAATTTAACATCGGTGCTGTTTTCAACCCGTTTGCAGGACCTGAACACCTCCAAATAGCAAAACTTAATAAGAAAGTCGAACTTGGGGCGAAATTTATCCAAACCCAACCGGTGTACGATATAAAAACAGCAAAATATGCGCATGAAATAATAGAGCAAAGCGGAGCCGTTCCCATTATAGGCCTTTTACCTATAAACTCTCTGAAAATGGCAAACTTTATAAAAAAACTTAATCCCCACTCCGTCCCCGACAGTTTTCTTGAGAAATTATCCAAAGCTAAAGACCCCTACTCTTACGGATGGGAATACGCTCTTAATCTTGCTCAATCAGTTACAGAATTTGGCCGAGGAATCCACTTTATGCTTGTCGGAAAAACCGAAGATCTTGCACAGTTCATAGATTACCTAAAAAATGACAGCCCTTATAATCATAAGTTTTAAAAAAGGAGCTTCCATGGAAAACACTCCTATTCACGTTGGCATCATAATGGATGGCAACGGTAGATGGGCATTACAAAAAGAATTGCCAAGAATCGAAGGACACAAAGTAGGAGCCGAAGTAACCGTTGAAATAGTTAAGGCAGCAAAGAAACTGGGGATAAAATACCTTTCTCTATACGCCTTCTCTACAGAAAACTGGAAAAGACCAAAAGAGGAAGTGGAATTTCTTTTCAATCTTATGTATGAATATGTAAAATCCAAACTTCAGCTTTTCCTTGATGAAGATGTAAAATTCAAAGCTATTGGAAGGTTATGGCAACTCCCCGAATATCTTCGGAAAGGATTTGCCGAAATAGAAGAAAAAACATCCCACTGCAAAAGCATGACCGCTGTTTTCACTGTAAACTATGGAGGTCGGCAGGAGATAGTTGATGCTGTTAATAGAGCGATAAAAGATGGAGTTAAAGAGATAACAGAAAAAACAATAAAAAAACACTTATATTTACCCCAACTTCCCGACCTTGACCTTCTTATAAGAACAAGCGGGGAATTACGAACATCTAACTTCCTTTTATGGCAATCGGCTTACACCGAACTATGGTTTACCAAAACCCTTTGGCCTGATTTTACAGATGAAGAGTTCAAATCGGCAATTAAATCTTTTAAAAAAAGGGAACGCAGGTTCGGAGGAATTAAAAATTGAAAGAAAGGATAATAGGAGCAATCCTTGTAATAGCTTATGCCTTTTTACTCCTTAAATCGGAGGGGATTATCTATCTTTCTCTCATATTAGCTCTGGGACTTGAAATTATAGGGGAACTCCTTGAAATAATAGGACTTGAAAACCATAAAACGATACCTTATACAATTTTCGGATTATCGACTATACTGTTTTATAATATGGAACATAGAGTCATACTAATTCCGTTAATCATCCTATCGATGTTTACCTATTTTGTAATAATGGAAAAGATAGAATCGAAAAAATTCTACCCCCTTACACTCTTTTTTCTTTACGTTTTAACAGGCATAGGTAGTATCACCCTTTTCGATAAAAGATTATTGATATTGCTACTTTCATTGGTATGGTCTGTTGATACCCTCGCCTACCTAACCGGAAAATATTTTGGGAAGCATAAACTCATCCCGTTATTAAGCCCTAAAAAAACAATAGAAGGAGCAATCGGCGGAACAATCGGCGGAACACTTATTACGGTTTTTGTCGGAACAAAACTAAATCTGTTTTCGATAAGCTTTAATACCGTATTCTTAATCCTTTTCCTCACTATAATAAGCCAACTTGGAGATTTAATGGAAAGTTTTCTAAAACGGCAATTTAATGTGAAAGATTCAGGAAATTTAATTCCCGGACACGGAGGAGTTTTCGACAGACTGGACAGCTCTATAGCTGTTGCTCCTTTCTTATTACTTTTTGTCTCAAAAATAAATCTTCTATAAAAAAACGGAGTAAGAAATGAAGAATATAGAGATTGGACACGGAAGCGGAGGAAGTTTAACAAGAGAACTTATAGAAAATCTTTTTTTAAAGCATCTGGATTTTGAAGAGCTAAAATCCCTACAGGACTCGGCATACCTTAACATAAACTCTCAAAAAATAGCAATGACAACAGATTCCTATGTTGTTAAACCTTTTAAATTTCCAGGTGGAAATACAGGTAAACTCTCTGTCTGCGGAACTGTAAACGATCTTACCGTCAGTGGAGCAATCCCAAGGTTTCTCTCCCTCGGACTTATAGTTGAAGAAGGACTACCTATAAAAGAACTTGAAGAGATTGTTAAAACTATAGCTGAAACGGCAAAATCGGCGGGAGTAAGTATAGTAACCGGAGACACAAAAGTGGTTGAGCAGGGAAAATGTGACAAAATATACATAAACACAGCAGGTATTGGTGAAGTTAAAAGAACCTTTTCTCCCAAAAATGTAAAACCGGGAGATTTAATTATAGTTACAGGAACAATAGGAGACCATGGAATAGCCATATCCCTTGCAAGAGAAGAGTTTGACATGGAAATTCCCGTTGAAAGCGACTGTGCTCCGTTAAACTCTCTTCTTACTCCTCTTTTTGATATTGAGGAAGTAAAATGGATGAGAGACCCCACCAGGGGAGGACTGGCAACTGTCACTATAGAACTATCGGAAATGTCCGGATATGGAATAACTCTTTTTGAGAATAAAATCCCTATAAAAGAACCTGTTAATTTTGTATGCGATATGCTTGGATATGACCCGCTCTACCTTGCCAATGAAGGAAAAGCTGTAATAGCGGTTAACAAAAAAGATGCCGAAAAAGTTCTTGAAAAGTTAAAAAAACATCCACTCGGAAAAGAAAGTGCCATCATAGGCGAGGTAACAGACAGATTTAAGGGAGTTCACCTTAAAACAAAGATAGGCGGAGAGAGAATCCTTGACCTTCTTGAAGATGACCCTCTACCAAGGATATGCTAATGATAGAAAGTGAAGTGATTAAATATCTTGCCCTCTCTTATACATTTGTCCTTATAGTTATCCTTTTTGACAGAAAAATGGGTATAGGTCTATGGAAAGAGCTTGCTATAAACTCCGTCCTTTCCCTCCTTCAACTTATGGGAATCGGAGCAATTTTAATATTTCTTTTAAAGTCTAACTCAGCTTTAATGACACTATCCATTATATTGGTTATGATTTTTAACGCTTCATGGATAGCACTAAGCAGATTTAAACTAAAGTCATACAACAGAAAAAAAATCCTCGCTCTTATCTTCATTACAATCCTTTTTGTTACTGTTGTTGTCGTAGGACCTTTACTTGCAGTTGGGTTTGTAAATTTTAAACCAACAAAAATAATCCCGATGTGCGGAATAATTGTTGCCGGGGGAATGCGCTCTCTTTCCCTTGCTTTCAACTTTTATAAAACAAGGTTAAGAGACCTTGAAGATTTCATAGTATCACTTGCAGCAATCGGCGCATCGGATATGAAAATTTTTGGAATAATTTTTAAAGACATTCTGAGAAATGCCACAATACCAATGAGAGACATGATGAAAGCCGCTGGAATTGTCCATATTCCTGGGATAATGGTAGGCCTTTTAATGGCAGGAACATTCCCTTTAAAAGCGGCTGTTATCCAGTTTACCGTTCTATCCTCAATGCTTTTTGAATACGCTCTTGTGACAACAATGTTTATGCTACTATGGATAAAACTTTTCGGTTTAAAGCTGGAAACGGAGTAAAAAAAGAAAGAAATAAGTTTCTACTTAACAAAATTAGCAATTTATTTTTACAAGCTTGACAACCAAGTTTTAAAAACCTATCTTTCTATTCGCACCTTTTTGGAGGGGTGGCAGAGCTTGGTTGAATGCGGGTGACTTGAAATCATCTGAGGGTCTTACGGCCCTCCGGGGGTTCGAATCCCTCCCCCTCCGCCACATTACGAGCCGCTAGCTCAGTTGGTAGAGCAACGGACTTTTAATCCGTAGGTCCCAGGTTCAAGTCCTGGGCGGCTCACCATTCAAAAGCATCCTTAAGGAGAGGTGGCCGAGCTGGCTGAAGGCGGCGCCCTGCTAAGGCGTTGTACCGGCACAACCGGTACCGCGGGTTCGAATCCCGCCCTCTCCGCCACTTTAATATAAATCGCTCTAAATCGACACTTTATAAATCATTTGAGATAATACTTTAAAAGCTTTCAAGGATTTAAAACTAATGAAAAAAGAGTTGTTCTCGGAATTTATAAGCACATTCATACTCGTATTTGCAGGATGTTTTTCAATCGTAGCCGATTCGCTATATAACAACCTTGGAAGTCTGGGAATCTCTCTTGTTTTTGGAATGAGCGTAACTTTATTAATAATTGCATTTGGAAAGATAAGTGGTGCTCACATGAACCCGGCAGTAACAATCTCCCTTGCTACTTCAAAAAATATTGAAAAAAGAAAAGTCCTTCCTTACATATCCGCTCAAATCACAGGAGCCGTTTTGGCTTCTTTCACAGTAGCTTTCCTGTTTTTAGAAACCGGGAAAAAATCGGAAGAGTTGGCATATCTTGGAACCACTCTCCCTTCAGGTTCAAGTTTACAATCGTTTATTTTGGAAATACTACTTACATTTATCCTTATGATAGTTATATATATGAGTGCCGTCAGTCCGAAAGGAAATAAACATCTGGCACCATTTGCAATAGGCTTTACTGTTACCATAGATGCACTTTTCGGAGGAGCCATTAGCGGAGCAAGTATGAACCCCGCAAGAAGTATCGGTCCGGCCATCGCTTCGGGAACATTCGACTCAATATGGATATATCTAACCGCACCTATAATCGGAGCATTAATAGCATCTAAAATTTATCTATCCATTAAAGGAACTACCATTGACAAACAATGTTGCAAAAACTAAACTTCCGTTATAGCATTTCCCGAATTTAGCACATTTTAACTCAGTGGGACTATTTAAATGAAATTTTTTAAAATTTTGGTCCTTTCCTCCATTCTCTTCATCCAAACTGCACTTCCATCACCGAAAAAAGTCGTATCTATTTCTCCGGCAATAACGGAAATAATATTTTATACAGGAAACGAAAAATATATGATAGGCAATACAATCTACTGCACTATTCCAAAAGAAGCAAAAAAAATTCCTAAAATTGGCGGAATAATAAACCCTAATATTGAAAAAATCGTAGCTCTTAAACCGGAAATGATTATAACCACAACAATAACACCGAACAACAAAACAAAACTTATGGAAAAATTAGGAATTTCCGTGAAAACTTACCAAATAGAAACTATCGAAGATATAGAAAAAGTAACCGAATCCGTAGCTAACATTTTCGAGAGAAGAGAAAAAAAGTTTGGGGAAAAATTCAGAAAAAGTTACAAAAAAACAATAAAAAAACTCTCAAAGTGTTTAAAAGGTAAGAAAACTTTAATCGTATTTTCATCCAATCCAATATATACGGCCGGAAATTCAACCTTCCTCGGAGAAATTATAAACGATGCAGAAGGAATAAATATAGCGGGAAACGGAAAATATAAAACAATCTCAGCCGAATATCTATTATCCCGAAACCCTGACTTTGTCATATTAGCAACAATGGAAGGGAAAGCAACAGGAAAACTTTTCAAAGAACTTGGAATCAAAGTAATTAAGGTAAATTCAACATATCTTTTAAAGCCTGGTCCGTATATAATAAAAGGAATAAAACAGCTGAGGAAGGCAGTTTGTATAGAAGAACAGTTTTAGGTTTTTTAGTAACAGGAATTGTCTCTATTTGTTATCTGCTTATAGGAAATCCCTCTTCCGAAATAATCCGAATAATCAGGTCTCCCGAATTCCTTTTAACATTTTCCGCAGGAAGTATCCTTGCTGTTTCAGGAGTAATATTCCAAAATGTTCTTTCAAACCCACTTGCAGACCCTTACATTCTTGGGATTTCTGCAGGAAGTGGCCTTGGAGCGGTAATAGGATTTTATTTTGGTAAAGATCCTCACATCTTTTCTCTCTTAACGGGAATTATAACAGTATTTTTATTGCTACTAATGGCGAAATTCCTAAATAGCAAACTAAAACTTTTACTTTTCGGAGTCGGATTAAATACCCTATTTTCTTCATTAATAGTGTTCCTTATCGCTTTCGGGAAAATTGAAAATTTTCCCTCCATTCTTTTCTTTCTAATGGGGTTTATTCCTATTATTTCACTAAAAAAAGCTGTTTTTTTTCTTTTCCTTTCTTTAATACTACTTTTCATACTCTTACCATTTTCAAAGAAAGTAGATGCTCTTGCCCTCGGAGACAGTTTTGCCTATTTCACAGGAATAAACCCTGAAAAAGAAAGAATAGTTCTGATTTTTATAACTTCCGTATTCATAGCTTTTACAATATCACAAACAGGCATAATAGGATTTGTAGGAATAGTCATTCCTCATATAGGAAGATTCTTGAAAATTTTAAGAACAAAAAAACTTTTACTGTTTTCATTTTTTGCCGGCGGGAATGCACTTTTAATTGCCAAATCCATTTTAAAATTTGGCTTTCCAACAACGGATATTCCAGTCGGAACAGTTACCGCACTAATAGGAGCACCTATATTTATAGGAGTTTTAGTAAGGAGTAAAAGATTTGCTTAAAGCTAAAAATGTCTCTTATAAAAACATTTTAAAGAATATCTCTTTCTGGGCAAATAGAGGAACCGTAACCGGAATAATAGGAGAAAATGGAAGCGGAAAAACAACTTTTTTAAAAGCGCTATCGGGATTCCTAAAATTCTCAGGCAGAATTTCCGTAAATGGTAAAGATATAAAAAAAATTCCCGTAAATTTAAGAACATCTCTTATTAACTATCTACCTCAAGAATTTCCGCAAACGGAACTTACTCCTTTTGATATTCTCAACATAACCGGAGAATTTAAAAAAATTCATGGGAGAGAAATTAAAAACATTATCAGTTCATATAACCTTACGCAAATTGCAAGCCAACCATTTCTATCTTTAAGCGGTGGAGAAAAAGTGAGAGTATTTTTGGCTAAAATAGAGCTTATAAACCCACTGATAGTTCTTCTTGATGAACCAAGCGCATTTTTAGACATAAAGATAACAAACATATTGAAAAAATTTGTAGAGAGAATGAAACGGCTATCAAAAACAGTTATAATCGTATCTAATGACCTTAACTTCACCATAAACATTTCAAACCACATAGTAGGTATAAAAAACGGAAGCCTTATTTCACAAAGTGGAACGGATATTCAACAGTTTCTCGAGAAAGTTTATGAAACAAAAATAAAGCTTACTAAAATAGATAAAAAATATTTTATTTTTTAAAAATAACGGAGGATATATGAACAAAAAAGTCTTTATTCTCGGAGCTTTATTGTTTCTTCTACCTCATGGAACATATGCGAAAGAAACAGCAATTGTAAACGTTACAGCAACGAGAATTCCCGTAAAAATAACATCTTCCGGAGACAGCATTTCAATAATAACTAAAAAAGAGATAGAAAACACTTCCATTAAAACAGTTACCGACAGCTTATTCATGACACCCAGCATCACAATATCCAACTATGGATGGGGACAAATATCAAACACCTATATCCAAGGACTAAGTAGCAAATATCTCCTTTTTCTCTTAAACGGAGCTCCAATACTAAATGACCCTTCAACCCCGGAGGCAACACCAAACATAGACTTCCTTGACTTCTCATCCCTTGAAAGAGTAGAAATATTAAAAGGCGCTCAGGGAGCTTTATACGGGTCAGAAGCTATAGGGGGTGTGATAAACCTTGTAACCGAACCGGAAGATAAAACAACAATTAAACTTGAAGGTGGCTCTTACTATACATTTAAAGAAACCTTAAAAACCGGCGTTAAGGATAAAAAAAGCAGTTTCAGCATAACTTTTGAAAACTTCCATACAAACGGATACGACATAACAGGAGATGGAGACAGGGAAAGCAGCAGCTACCATCTAATCAATTACAATTTAAAGCTCTTTCCAACACCTAAAATAAAAATCAAAAACTTTTTCTCTTTTAAAACGGGCAAAAATGAATATGACGATGGAGAAGTTAACTACCAGCAAACACTTACAACCTTAAACACAAAAATAATGACATCAGAACACTCCATACTTGAAACAGTAACAGGCTACAGCAACATCAAAAGGGAATACACCTATGGAAATTACAAAGGGGAAACCCTATATTTCTCCATTTTCCAAAAACTTTATTTAAAAAATATTACCATGTCTCCGGGAGCAGATTTTAAACAATCAAAAGCAGATTCACAATCAACAGGAGAAAGAACCGTTAACGCGAAAGCTCTATTTTTAAACAGTTCACTAAAATTAAAAAAACTCACCCTGAACCCTTCTATCCGTCTTGAAAACTACTCCTCCTTCGGAACATACACCACATTTAAAATATCGGGAAACTTTAACCTTACAAATAACACATTTTTAAAGTTTCAAGCCGGTAATGGCTTTAAAGCACCCACAGTAGAAGAGA
>Ga0256840_1003483_pt1 | contig 12653 bp, 14 predicted proteins | sample 355202metaG_FD_185969 | JGI IMG/M metagenome (GOLD analysis project Ga0256840, IMG submission 185969) | Hydrothermal vent microbial communities from Mid Atlantic Ridge, Atlantic Ocean - 355-202 | ecosystem: Environmental > Aquatic > Marine > Hydrothermal vents | place: Atlantic Ocean: Mid...
AACAGCATTGTTGGTCTTAATTTTAGAACGCACACAAATGGTTGGTATTTTAAAAGCATTAGGAAGTACAAATGTTAGTATTCGGAAGGTCTTTTTGTACAATGCGGGTTACTTAATTTTAAGAGGGTTGTTTTGGGGTAATTTATTGGGACTACTATTATTAATGGCTCAAAAATATGGGAAGTTTATTTCTTTAAATCCAGAAACTTACTATGTAAATACAGTTCCTATATATTTAAATATTAATTATTTAATATTCTTAAATATAGGTACACTTTTACTGTGTTTGTTAATGTTAATAATTCCATCTGTAATAATTTCAAAAATAAGCCCTGTAAAAACGATCAAATTTGAATGATTTAGAATTATAATATCGTTTAAATTTACAAACACCTTCATAATATATCTTTATAAAACATTGTACATTTGCAATTCTAAACTTTAAAAATGGATTACGTTAAAAATATACTAGGAACCATAGGAAATACACCTTTAGTAAAATTAAATAAAACTGTTGAAGAAATAGAAGCACTGGTATTGGCAAAAGTTGAGACCTTTAACCCGGGAAACTCTGCAAAAGATAGAATGGCTGTAAAAATGATTGCAGATGCAGAAGCAGAGGGTTTGTTAAAACCTGGCGGAACTATTATTGAAGGTACTTCTGGTAATACGGGTATGGGATTAGCATTAGTCGCTATTATAAAAGGCTATAAATTAATTTGTGTTATTAGTGACAAGCAGTCTAAAGAGAAAATGGATATTCTTCGTGCAGTAGGAGCTGAAGTAATTGTATGTCCTACAAATGTAGAGCCAGAAGATCCTCGCTCTTATTATTCTGTCTCTAAGCGATTGGCAACTGAAACCCCAAATTCATGGTACGTAAATCAATATGATAATCCGTCAAATTCGTTGGCTCATTATGAGCAAACAGGTCCTGAAATATGGGAACAAACTAAAGGTAAAATCACACATTTTGTGGTGGGAGTTGGTACCGGAGGAACGATATCAGGAATAGGAAGATATTTAAAAGAGAAAAATCCGAATATTAAAATTTGGGGGATAGATACGTATGGTTCTGTTTTTAAAAAATACCATGAAACAGGCATTTTTGACGAAAATGAAATTTATCCGTACATAACAGAAGGTATTGGGGAAGATATTTTACCAAAAAATGTAGATTTTAGTGTTATTGATGGCTTTACCAAAGTAACCGATAAAGATGCTGCGGTTTACACACGTAAAATTGCCAAAGAAGAAGGTATTTTTGTTGGAAACTCTGCAGGTTCAGCAGTAAAAGGATTGTTGCAATTAAAAGAGCACTTTAAACCCAATGATGTTGTTGTAGTTTTATTTCACGACCACGGAAGCCGTTATGTAGGGAAAATGTTTAATGATGATTGGATGCGTGAAAGAGGTTTTTTAGATGAAGAAAAAAAGCTAGCAATTGATTTAATTAAAGATAGAATAAATACACCTTTGATTACCGTGAAAACGGAAGAATTGGTTTCGCATGCAATTGAAAGAATGCGTGAAAATAGTATCTCTCAACTGCCAGTAACCGATGTGAATGGCTTTGTTGGTTCTATTGACGAAAGTGATTTATTCGGTTTGTATTTTGATGATAAAAATGTTGCAAACAAGCCCATTAAAGAGGTTATGAGTATGCCATTTCCAATAGTGAAAGGAGATGCTTCTATCGATAAAATTTCTAAATTAATTCATAAAAATAATGAAGCTGTGTTGGTTGATTTAGGAAACAACAAATTTCATATAATTACAAAACATGATGTTATTAAAGCCATTCATTAGTTTACTTGAATTCGCTTATAGCAAAAGTTTTTATTATTTCAATTAAACATTTAAGCACAAAGTAAATAGTTTGTAAAAAAGGTACTGTTTTGGGCGTTACACGGCATTTTATTTGTGTCGGGCTGTACACTAAATCTTTTTTTTACAAAAAAAGGATACCGTTACCATCCCTAACGCAAAATTAAAAACGTTCAGGGTATAAAAATAAATGAAGGGTTTAACTTTTTATTTAAAAGTTTATAAAACTAACGTCATCCTATACAAACATAGAGGATGACTGGAAAGATCAGAAGTCTGTTTTAAACAACTGCAAAAGTGTGCAATAATGCTTAAGTTATATCAAACTCACTTGTAAAGTGTAATTTAACAGTTGGGTATTTACTTTGTGTCATTTGAATGGTAAATGCAGAATCAGCCAAAAACACCAATTGCCCTTGTTTATCTTTTGCTAAATAGCGCTGTTTTACACGTTTAAATTCTTTGAATTCATCATTTTTTGGATCTTCGGGTTCTACCCAGCAAGCTTTGTGAACGGGTAAATTTTCATAGCTACATTTTGCTCCGTATTCATGTTCAAGCCTGTATTGAATTACTTCGTATTGCAAAGCACCTACAGTACCAATTATTTTTCTTCCGTTTAAATCCAAGGTAAACAATTGTGCAACACCTTCATCCATCAATTGATCTAAGCCTTTGTGTAATTGTTTAGATTTTAAAGGGTCAGCGTTGTTAACATATCTAAAATGTTCAGGTGAAAAGTTTGGAATTCCTTTAAAATTAAGTATTTCACCTTCTGTTAAAGTATCTCCAATTTTAAAATTTCCGGTATCTTGAAGTCCAACAATATCACCTGGAAATGATTCGTCTACAATTTGTTTTTTTTCTGCAAAAAAAGCATTCGGACTAGAAAATTTCATTTTTTTGTTTAAGCGTACGTGTAAATAAGGAGCGTTACGTTTAAAAGTGCCAGAAACAATTTTTACAAATGCCAAACGGTTTCTGTGATTAGGATCCATATTGGCATGTATTTTAAATACAAATCCGGTTAACTTTTCTTCTTTTGAATTAACCAAACGCTCTTCAGACTTTTTAGGTTGAGGTGGTGGTGCAATTTCAATAAAACAGTCTAATAGTTCTTTTACACCAAAATTATTTAATGCAGAACCAAAAAACACAGGTTGTAAATCGCCATTTAAATATTCATCTTTATTGAATTTAGGATATACTTCTGTTACTAATTCAATTTCTTCACGTAAATCGTTTGCAGCATTTTCTCCTACAATTTCATCTAACTCAGGAACAGAAATATCATCAAATTCTATTCCTTCAGAAATAGTTTGCTTGTTATCACCTGAAAATAAATTAATTTTTTTCTCATAAATATTATAAATCCCTTTAAAATCGTATCCCATACCAATTGGGAAACTTAAAGGTGTAACTCTTAGCCCTAATTTTTGCTCTACTTCATCCAATAAATCAAAAGCATCTTTACCTTCACGGTCTAATTTATTAATAAAAACAATCATTGGAATACTACGCATTCTACAAACTTCTACTAATTTTTCAGTTTGCTCTTCCACACCTTTTGCAACGTCAATAACAACAATTACACTATCAACAGCGGTTAACGTTCTAAAAGTATCTTCGGCAAAATCTTTATGACCTGGAGTGTCTAAAATATTTATTTTCTTGTCTTTATAAATAAAAGCCAAAACAGAAGTAGCAACAGAAATACCACGTTGGCGCTCAATTTCCATAAAATCGGAGGTAGCTCCTTTTTTTATTTTATTATTTTTTACTGCACCGGCTTCTTGTATGGCACCACCAAATAATAATAATTTTTCGGTTAAAGTTGTTTTACCAGCATCGGGATGCGATATAATTCCAAAAGTTCGTCTGCGTTGTATTTCTTCTAAAAAACTCATTTATCAAAATTGAGGTGCAAAGATAGGTTTAAAAGTTTGAAAGTTGAAAAGATTAAAAGTTCAAAATTTATTTAATTTTTCATTAGTAAATTATACAATTTCATTTTTGTAAATTTGTAGCAATTCAATAAAAAATGAAAGAAGAACACGTAATTTTAGTAAACGAAAAAGATGAACAAATTGGTTTAATGCCAAAAATGGAAGCACATGAAAAAGCGGTATTACACAGAGCTTTTTCAGTATTTGTTTTTAATGATAAAAATGAATTATTGTTACAACAACGTGCTGCGGAAAAATATCATTCACCTTTATTGTGGACCAATACGTGTTGTAGTCATCAACGAAACGGAGAAAGTAATTTAGAAGCCGGAAAGCGGCGCTTACAAGAAGAAATGGGATTTGTTTGTGAGTTAGAAGAAAAAACATCATTCATTTATAAGGCTCCTTTTGATAATGGCCTAACTGAATACGAGTTAGACCACATTTTGGTTGGGTATTACAATGAAAACCCCGAGATAAATAAAGAAGAGGTAGAAGCTTATAAATGGATGGATATTGAAGATGTTAAAAAAGATATTATCAATAATCCTAAAATTTATACTGAATGGTTTAAAATTATTTTTAAAAATTCTTATGATTTTATAAAACAATAATTATGAAAGTTACTGTAAATAGAAAAGCACATTTTAATGCTGCACACAGGTTGTACAATGCAGATTGGTCTGATGCACGTAATGCAACTGTATTTGGAAAATGTGCCAATCCAAATTACCATGGACATAATTATGAACTAATTGTATCGGTAAAAGGTGAAATACACCCAGATACTGGTTTTGTAATGGATATGAAAGTATTAAAAAATTTAATTGAAACTGAAATTGAAGAAAAATTTGATCATAAAAACCTAAACGAAGAGGTAATTGAGTTTAAAACATTGAACCCAACTGCAGAAAATATTGTTGTAGTTATTTGGAATATACTGCGTAGTAAAATTGCAAAGGAATTGGAACTTTCTATTACACTGTACGAAACACCACGCAATTTTGTAACCTATTGCGGAGCGTAATTAATTTTATAAAATAGCTTAACACAAACCTTATTGAGCGTAGCTAAAATACTTTAGTTAAGCGTTTTAATATTTTAACTTCGCTCTAAATTCAATTAAAGTTATTCTTTTTTAGAAGTATTTATACCAAAAATGCTGTATAAAGGACAGAAGTTTACAAGGCTTGTTAATAAAAATACAATACCCAAAACTAAAAGTACAATTGCAAGTGTACCACTAATAATTCCTTGCCAGTATAAAACAGCAATAACAACAGCTATTAATACTCTAATAATTTTGTCGACAGATCCCATGTTTTTTTTCATTTTGTATAAGTTTTAATTAATAATACAGGTAAAATTACTTTAAAGATATAAATTATGCAGTGACTATGGTCACCAATTACAAAATTTTAATTTGATTTGACAGTTGTTTTACTTTGTTTTCACCTTCTAATTTTTTTAGAAGTCTACTTATAACTTCTCTTGCAGTTCCCAATTCATTTGCAATTTGTCGATGTGATATTTTTATTGGATTTTTTTTAGTGATGTCTTTTTTTTCAAGTAGATAATGATACAATCTGACATCTAGCTTATCAAATAAAAGATGATTGATGGTTTTTAATAATTCATGATATCTAACATTGTATTGTTCAAAAAATAATTGATTAAAATCAGGAAATTTTTTTACCCACCCATTAATTTTAGAGGCAGGTAATAACAATACAGTTGTATCTTCTTCAGTAATAGCAAAAACCTGACTAGGTGTATTTTTTAAACTTGCTGAAAATGACATTACACAACTTTCAGAAGGTTTTATGTAGTACAATAGTAATTCTTTATCTTCATAGCGTGAAAATACTTTTATTAAACCGGTAAGCACAATGGGAATTACTTTAACAAATTGTCCTTCACGTAATAACTCGGTGCCTTTCTCAAAATTTAATTGTGAAGAAGCTGCTACAATATCATTCAGCAAAGAGCTTCCTAAAAAAGAAAGCTTAGATTTAATTAGTTCATTTACATCCATTTATAAAAAAATATGAAAGTAAATTTAATATAAAATTTTAAAAGGAGTTAGTCTTTTTTCTGTTTATTTAATTCATCTTGTAATTGGCGTCTAACTTTTTGCTCACGTTCTAAAGCTATTTTTCTATGAGTTTCAAACTCTTCATCTAACTCTTTAAGTGCTTGTTTTGTTTGTGTAGTTAGATTATTACTTTGCTTAAATTTTGTAATAAAAAATAATAATAGAACAGCAAGTATGGCAATAAATGAAAACACAATGGTTTTAAAAGTTTCCTTATTAAATTGCAAACCAAGTAAAGATATACTCTGAATTTTTGTATTTAAACTATTCACTGTTTCTTTAGAAGAATTTACAGCTAATTTTAAACTATCAATTGTTTTATTCTGAGAATTTATAGTTGAATTAGCAATTGTTATTTCTTTTTTTAATGCAGAAATTGAGTCTGCAACATTTGACTTTAATTTGTATAACCAATTGGTTTTTACACTTTTATAATCTTTGTATTTGTATGATTTGGTTATTAAATAATCAAACTGATTTTTTACAGAACCTGTATCTATAAACTTTTTGGTAGCCTGACTAAATAGAGATGTAGAAGAAAAAACAACAACTATTAATATAAGAATTTTGGTTTTCATAAAAGTTTGTTAGGGGTAAGTTAATTTATAGTGTGTAACGATTGTAATGGGTAGATATTGTAATTTTTAATTAAAATTATTTAAATCTGTCATCCGATTTAAAATTAAATTTATCAATATTATTTTTATTAGTTAACCAACCCTTTTTTGTGTTAAACCTATTATCAAAATCTTCAAAAAAGGGTTTAATATCTATTAGTGGAGAGTTATTTATCATATCTACGTCTAATATATAAATTTTATTTCCTTCAACCTTTTCAATTTTTACTGTTGAAATACCAATTTTATTTGGCCTTTTTGGAGATCTGGTTGCAAAAACACCTTTCGGTTTAGAATCCATAAAAGGAATAACTTCCAGTTGCGGTTCTGTAACTAAGTGTAGTTGGTATATTAAAATAATATGAGAAAATCCTTCAATTTCTTTTAAACCATCAACAAATTTAGGATATACTTCTACAATACCTTTGGCATCTTTAGCCCCAATGGGTTGTATAGGCATATTTTGTAAGGTTTGCCAAGGTGTTTTTATTTTCCCAATTACTTCTAGCGTAATTTTTTCAGTTTTCACTAGGCATTATTTAAATAATAATTATCCAATTCTTTGATGTGAATTTGTTTAGAATCTTCATCTAAAAATGAATATTGAAAAGAATTTTTTGCTAACAAATAAAGCTCTTTTTTCGTTAAGTCAAGTGCTTTTTGAATAGCCATATAATTTTTGTTTACTTGTCCGCCAAAATAAGCAGGGTCATCAGAATTGATGGTTACTTTCAATCCTAAATCTATCATTTTTTTTAGTGGATGCTTTTTTAAATCGTCAACAACTTGTAAAGCCGTATTTGATAATGGGCAAACGGTTAATGCCATATCTCGTTTTATAATTTCAGCTATTAATTTTTCATCTTGTAAAGAATTATTACCGTGATCAATACGTTTAATACCTAAAATATCAATAGCTTCCCAAACGTAATCTGCAGATCCTTCTTCACCTGCATGTGCAACAGGAATGTACCCTTCTTTGATAGAGGCTTCATATACATTTTTAAATTTTGAAGGAGGATTTCCTTTTTCTGAAGAATCTAATCCTACAGCAGTTATTTTATGTTTAAAAGGTAATGATTGTTCTAAGGTTTTAAATGCTTCCTCTTCACTTAAATGACGTAAATAACTCATAATTAAAAGCGAAGAAACCTTTAATTTTTCTTTTGCATCGTCACAGGCTTTAGAAATACCTTTGATAACAGTTTCAAAGGAAATTCCACGTTCAGTATGTGTTTGAGGATCAAACATAATTTCGGTATGGCGCACATTTTGATTCGCGCATTTTTGTAAATAGCTATATGTTAAATCGTAAAAATCTTGTTCAGTAGTTAAAACGCCTGCACCTTGATAGTAAATATCTAAAAAATCTTGTAGGCAATCAAATTTATATGCTTCTTCAATCTCTTTAACAGAATTGTATGGTATTTTAATGTTATTTCTTTTTGCAATTTCAAACATCAAAGCAGGTTCAAAAGAACCTTCGATATGTAAATGTAATTCGGCTTTTGGTAAATTTTCAATAAATGTTTTCATCTATTTATGTTTAAGGGTGTTATTATCAGGTGTAATTAGCATTTATGATTTTAATTTAAGTTAAAATTTTAGAATGCACTTATTTTATATTACAAAATTAACCATTTAATTATTTTAATTGATATTTGTTAAAACTTAAATATGAAAAAATATATTATTTTAATTGTAATCGTAGTTGGAATACTATTTTTAAATTGTAAAATAAACAATAACCCTATGAAAAAAATTGAAGTTGGAGATAAAGTGCCCTCATTTACATTAAATGATGAAAACGGAAATTTATTTACAGTTAATAGCACCGTGGGAAAACCAATGGTTATTTATTTTTACCCCAAAGATGATACGCCTGGTTGTATAAAAGAAGCTTGTAAATTTAGAGATGAATTTGAAAAATTTAAAGATTTAGATGTTACTGTTATAGGTATTAGTGCCGATAATGTTGCATCTCACAAAAAATTTAAAGAAAAATATAACTTGCCATTTATTTTGTTGGCTGATATTAATAATGAAGTTAGAAAGCTTTTTGGAGTATCCAAAAGTATGATTTTTTTACCAGGGCGCGTTACGTATGTTATTGATAAAAAAGGAATTGTTCAATACATTTTTAACAGTCAGTTTAAAGTCGAAAAACATATTGAGAATGCTCTTAAAAAGTTAAGAGGGATATAAGCTTAAATCAATAGAAGATTACTATAATTTTATAGAATAGGGCAGCATTACTTTGTGCTTGGCTTAAAAATAAATACATGGCTGTTAATAAGTATTTAATAAAATAAATAGTGTTCTGTTTTACTAGAAAAAATCCTATTTATCTTCGAAAGGAATTTGGTTCTTAAACAAATTTCTATTTGTTGAGATTAAATGGGAATCAGGTGAAATACCTGAACTGTTCCCGCAGCTGTAAGCTCTATAAAGGTTTTTTATTCTTATGCCACTATCATTTTAGAGATGGGAAGGCTTAAAAACTGGAGTAAGTCAGAAGACCTGCCCAATTCATTTAAATTAGTAAACTTTCGGGAAAAAGGTTTGTGTGAATTGTTTCTATATGAAATCAATATAATTATTTTTTAACAATTTTATTTATGATGATATTTTCATCATTATAAATTTAAATAATTGGTATTTAAGATGAATTACTCTGATATACAAATAGTATTGCAAGAAATTCCAGGTGAAATTAGTATTTGCTTCACAATAACTGGATGTAAATTACACTGTGAAGGGTGTCATTCACCCTATTTATGGAAAGAAGGTAGTGGAGAAAAGCTTCTTAATGAAAAATATCTTAAAACTCTTAAAAAATACAAAGGTTTTGCAAGTTGTGTTTTGTTTATGGGAGGAGAATGGCATCAACAAGAATTGGTTAAAAAATTAAGAAGGGCAAAAGAAATGGGATACAAAACAGGTTTGTATACGGGATTAGAGAGCATAGATAAAGAGATACTAGAAGAGCTAACTTGGCTAAAAACAGGTGCCTGGATTCAAAAACAAGGAGGTTTAGACCGTGAGACTACCAACCAAAAATTTATAGAAGTAAAAACAAAAACAATATTAAATCATTTATTCATAAAAAAATAAACCATGATAAGATTAACCAAAGAACAAATTACAAAAAAAATAGATTTTATTGAAAATTACATCAAATCTAACAATGCTGCCGATGGTTCGCTATTAGATGCAAATGCAAATGTTTCTTCAAAAAATATTGCTACTATGGAGGCTGAATTAAACAAAGATATCAACATTCAGGTAAATAGGCAATTGGTTAAGAATAAGATACGTGATTTGTTTGGAGATAATCTTGCCAACGAATATATAAGGCAAATTGAAGCTCATGAAATATATGTACACGATGAAACCTCTCTTAAACCCTACTGTGTTTCAATAAGTATGTATCCATTTTTATTTGATGGATTAACTAAGTTAGGAGGAGAGAGTAAAGCACCTCAACATTTAGAGAGTTTTTGTGGTGAATTTGTAAATTTGGTTTTTGCAATTAGCTCTCAGTTTGCAGGGGCTTTAGCAACGGTAGAGTTTTTACTGTATTTTGATTATTTTGCTAGAAAAGACTTTGGAGATAATTATTTAAAAACCAATAAAAAATCAGTTGAGAATCACCTTCAACATGCCGTTTACGCTATTAATCAGCCAGCTGCTGCTCGTGGGTATCAATCGGTTTTTTGGAATGTATCATTATACGATGAGCAATATTTTAATAGTATGTTTGGTGATTTTGTTTTTCCAGATATGACAAAACCAAAGTGGAATAGTGTTAAAAAATTTCAACAATTTTTTATGAAATGGTTTAATAAGGAGAGAGAAAAAGCAGTTTTAACTTTCCCAGTAGTAACAGCCGCAATGTTGGTAAATGAAGGCAAACCCGTTGATACTGAATTTGCAAACATGTGCGCTGAAGAATTAAGTGAGGGGAACTCTTTTTTTATCTATCAATCTGAAAATGCTGATAGTCTGGCTTCTTGTTGTAGATTAAGAAGTGAAATAACCGATAATACTTTTAGTTATTCTTTAGGAGCAGGAGGGGTTGCCACCGGTTCAATAAATGTAATTACATTAAATATGAATCGCTTGATACAGCAACATAATTGTTTAGAATCTGAAATTAATAAAATTCATAAATATCAGGTTGCCTATCGCAAACTAATTGAAGAATATGAGCAGGCAGGAATGTTACCTGCATATAATGCCGGGTTTATTACATTAGATAAACAGTTTTTAACCATTGGAATTAATGGAATGGTTGAAGCTGCAGAGAGTAAGGGCATTAAAGTTGAAAATAGTGAAGTTTATAAAGAATTTGTAACCAATAATCTTAAAATAATTTTTGAAGCAAATAAGAAAGCTAAAAAGGAATATGGTTATATGTTTAATACAGAATTTGTTCCGGCTGAAAATTTAGGTGTTAAAAATGCAAAATGGGATAGAGAGGATGGTTTGTTTGTGCCTAGAGACTGTTACAATTCCTATTTTTATGCAGTTGAAGATAACAGTATAAATACATTGGATAAAATAATGCTTCATGGAAATGAAATTATACAGTATTTAGATGGGGGGTCTGCACTTCATCTAAACCTTGAAGAAGCGCCAAATAAAGATGGTTTTTTGAAGTTAATTAATGCTACGGCACTTGCTGGATGTAATTATTTTTGTTTTAATATTAAAATAACCATTTGTAATTCCTGTGGTCATATTGATAAAAAAACACTCCAGAAATGTAGCAAGTGTAACTCTGTAGATGTAGATTATGGGACTAGAGTTATAGGTTATCTAAAAAGGATTTCTAGTTTTAGTACCTCTCGCCAGATTGAACATAATATTAGACATTACCATACTGGTAAAACAAAAAAATCATTGCAAAATAAACGTATTAATATTCTTAGTAACCATTTTAAACCGAAAACACAAGAGGTGAAAATAGTTGACAATAAGTTTAAATTATAAAAAGTACAATTTAAGAAAAAGTGAAGAAAATTTTTAATAATAGATGTTAATGTATCAAATTCTTGTAAATTTGCAAAACAAACAAATACAATTATTATGGCGAGTATAAAAAATTTAAAAAAAGATATTAATTATGTTTTGGGAGATATTATTGGTGAGTGTTACACTTGGGAATTATTAAATCCTAAAGCAGATACCAAAAAAAGTGAAGCAATAATAGATGAAGCTATTATTATATTTGATGCCTTAATAGATAAAGTTCACGAAAAAAATGTTGAAGATAATAAAGCACATTTTAAAAGTATAACTTTAGAGCTAGAGAAAGCAGCTAACAAATTACTTGAAAAGATACATAAACTGTAAATTTTTGTTAAAAAGGGGATATTTAATTTTATAATATCCTTTTTTTTTGTAATTTAGAGCAATAAATTATTTATTAAAACGTTCTTAAATTACCAACTAAAATCTATATTATTTATGGCAAGAGCAATGTTTGAGTATACAAAAACCGTACTTGAAAAAGTGAGCTTTAATAAAGACTTATTCAAAAAAGAATTAGAAAAGGCAATTAACCGATTACTGCCTTACGAAATTAAAGAATTATATTTTTGGTTAAAGGAGTTTACAATTAATAAACCGGATTTGCATACTTGTTTGGCAATAGTTAAATATTAAAAAAAAGAGGAGTTTTAAACTCCTCTTTTTTTATGTATAGGGCTAATTATTTTAACATCACTAAATGCAATAACACCTCTAACTAAACCATCAATTACATTTTTTAATGAGTCTATTAAATGAATTTTTAATTGTGATTTGTGGTAAATGATACTAACCTCTCTAGCAGGTACAGGATCATTAAATTCTCGTAAATAAATTTTATCTTCGTTATTTAAATCTAATGTTTGTAAATAGGGAAGCATAGTCATTCCTAATCCTTCCTTTGATAATTTAATTAAAGTGTTAAAACTTCCGCTATGTAGTTGAAAATGTTGATTACTTTTTCCAAATGTACTACATAAGTTAATAATACTTTCCTTAAAGCAATGACCGTCTTCAAGTAATAAAATATCCTCAATGTTTAAGGTTTCAACATCAATAATTTTATTTTTAAAGAGCCGATGTTCTGGAGGAACAAACCCTACAAATGGTTCGTAATACAATACACGTTCTTTT
>Ga0256840_1003484_pt1 | contig 12652 bp, 10 predicted proteins | sample 355202metaG_FD_185969 | JGI IMG/M metagenome (GOLD analysis project Ga0256840, IMG submission 185969) | Hydrothermal vent microbial communities from Mid Atlantic Ridge, Atlantic Ocean - 355-202 | ecosystem: Environmental > Aquatic > Marine > Hydrothermal vents | place: Atlantic Ocean: Mid...
ACTTGCAGGCTACGATTTTAACAAAGATGACTATAGTGGACAGGACAGTAATGAAAAACACACCAGCATCAAGTTTGTTACCACAATAGATCAAGGGGCGAATTATGAAGCAGCCTAATGATCTAGCGCGTCGTCGTATTAAACAAATACACTTTGTCGGCATCGGTGGTGCGGGCATGGGTGGTATTGCTGAAGTGCTTGCTAATATTGGTTATGAAATTACAGGCTCTGATATTGCAACCAACCCAATGACAGAGCGTCTAGCATCGCTTGGAGCAAAAGTATTTAAAGGACACGCCGCTTCAAATATTGAAGGCGCAAATGTAGTGGTTACATCAACAGCGGTTAATAACGATAACCCTGAAGTAATTGCCGCACGTGAGCAGAATATCCCTGTTGTGCCACGTGCTGAAATGCTTGCAGAAATTATGCGTTTTAGTAACGGTATAGCGATTGCAGGTACACACGGAAAAACAACAACAACAAGTTTAGTGACAAGTTTGTTGGCAGAGGGTGGGCTTGATCCTACTTTTGTTATTGGTGGCAAACTAAATAGTACATCAAGTAATTCACGCTTAGGCACAGGTGATTATTTGGTGGCAGAAGCTGATGAGAGTGATGCTTCATTCTTATTATTACAGCCGATGATTTCGGTGGTTACTAATATCGATGCTGATCATTTATCAACCTATGACAATGATTTTGAAAAACTCAAAGCAACGTTTGTAGAGTTCTTACATCACCTACCCTTTTACGGTTTAGCTGTACTTTGTGTTGATGATGATCATGTCTGCGATATTTTGCCCGATATTACACGAAGCATTACAACCTACGGTATTCATTTTGATGCTGATGTTCGTGCACGCAATGTCCGTTATGCAGGCACGCAAAGCTTCTTCACGGTAGAGCGCAACGATAAAGCCCCGCTTGATATTACTTTGAATATGCCAGGTGAACATAATATTCAAAATGCATTAGCAGCAATTGCGATAGCAACTGAGTTAGGTGTTTCTGATGAAGATATTGTCAATGGATTAGATAAATTCCAAGGTGTTGGTCGAAGGTTCCAGTTCTACGGAGATATCAAGACACAAAATGGTACGGTGACATTGGTGGATGACTATGGTCATCACCCAACAGAAATGGAAGCGACTATGAAAGCAGTGCGTAGCGCATGGCCAGATCGTCGCATGGTTGTGCTTTTTCAACCTCATAGATTCACTCGTACCAGAGATTTATTTGAAGACTTCGCACAAGTGCTATCTGAACCAGATGTTTTAGCATTGATGGATGTTTATGCCGCAAGTGAAGAGCCAATAGCAGGGGCAGATGGTCGCTCACTTGCTAGAGCAATTCGTAACCGTGGCAATGTTGATCCGATATTTATTGCAGATCAAGCAGATATTGTAGAGGTATTACAAAACCAGCTTCAAGACGGTGATGTATTACTAACTTTAGGTGCGGGCAGCGTTGGCGCAATAGCGGCAAGTTTACCAGCGCAATTATCACAAGGATCACTATTGTAATGACAAGCAATGCACAACAATTTGGAAAAGTTGCCGTGTTAATGGGAGGCTGGGCCGCAGAGCGTGAAGTATCGCTCAATAGTGGCAAAGCCGTCCTAGAAGGTTTGCTTGAAAAAGGTATTGATGCACATGGTGTTGATGCGGGTAGGGATGTCTTAGAGGTTCTAAAAAATGAAAACTATGATCGTGTATTTAATATTTTACACGGTCGCGGTGGTGAAGATGGGGAATTACAAGGAGCTTTAGAAATCTTAGAAATTCCCTACACAGGTTGCGGCGTAATGGCGTCAGCAATCAGTATGGATAAGATGATGACCAAACGTTTGTGGATAGGCTCTGGCTTGCCAACACCAGCGTATGAAATATTGCACGCGGATACTGATTTTGAAGAAGTGGTCGAGAAATTAGGCTTGCCAGTCATGGTAAAACCCGCACAAGAAGGTTCAAGCATCGGCATGAGTAAAGTGACAGAAGCCAGCCAACTTCGACCAGCGTATGAAAAAGCTGCTGAATACGATGATGTGGTTTTTGCAGAACAATGGGTAACTGGCAAAGAGTTTACCGTTGCTATTTTAGGTGATGAGGTCCTGCCTTCAATACGTTTAGAAGCGGACCAAGAAGCAGATTTCTATGACTATGATGCAAAATACATCTCGCATAAAACGCAATATTATTGCCCAAGTGGATTAAGCGAAAATGATGAAGCAACATTGAAAACCTTATCCAAAACAGCGTTTAAAGGATTGGGCGGTAAAGGCTGGGGACGTGTTGATGTGATGCAAGACAGTGCAGGCACATTTTGGTTAATTGAAGTCAATACAGTGCCAGGCATGACCGATACATCGTTAGTGCCCATGGCGGCCAAACAACATGGTTTAAGTTTTTCTGATTTAACTTTGGAGATTTTAAAAACAGCATGAGAGCTTCTAATCAAAAGAAAAAACGACCACAAGCTACGAGGCGTAATCCATCGCGTTCATCGTTACGGACTCGTTTTTCATTGCCTTGGAAGTCGATAGCCTTAACAGTTTTAGTCATTGCACCGCTAGCTTTAGTCGTTGGTATATATCAGTGGATTCAAGACCCACAAAACCTCACTATCACTTCGGTTGAAGTAAAAGGTGATTTGAATATTTTAGATAAAGAGCAGTTGCAACCAGCGATTGAACCGTTTACTAAAACAAATTTGTACTTGTTAGATCAAAAAGCTTTGGAAGCCGCTATTGAAAGTAACCCGTGGGTACATTCAGCATCGATGACAAAAATTTGGCCTGATAAGTTGATTATAAGAATCCATGAACAGCGTCCTGTCGCTTTTTGGGGTAACAAAGAAATGCTTGCCGAAAATGGCGAGATTATTAAAGCGAGTTTGCCAACAGAGAAAGGTAATTTACCCTTGCTGTATAGCCCGAGTGATAAAGGCAGGAATATGGCAACAGGTTTTTTAAAGATACGAAAATGGATGAAGGACTTCCCATTGAAAATGGTGGAGTTTAAAGAAGATAGACGTGGATCATGGCAAATAAAGTTAGAAAATGGCATGACCGTTAAAATAGGGCGCGAACATCAAGAAAAGCGTTTAAGAAGATTTATGGTTGGTTACGATCACAGCTTAAAGAAAGTGATTAATAACGTAAAGACAGTTGATTTACGTTACACCAATGGTTTTGCAGTTAAATGGAAAAATGGGCGTAATAGTGGCGATAGTAGAAATAATCGCAACCGCAACGCCACTAAAGGGTAGGGGTATTAGTCATGGGTAAACCGTTAAAGGAAATATCAATGTCACTCAGTAACGAAGGCAATATGGTTGTTGCATTAGATATAGGAACATCAAAAATTGTTGCTTTAATTGGCGAAATCAACGCAGAAGGTGGTGTAGAAATTGTCGGTATTGGCAAGCATCCGTCACGCGGAATGAAAAAAGGCGTGGTGGTCAATATTGATTCAACCATCGAAGCGATTCAACGTGCGGTTGAAGAAGCCGAACTGATGGCAGGCGTGAATATAAATTCAGCATACGCTGGTATCGCAGGTAGTCATATTCAAAGTCTAAATTCTCACGGCATCGTGGCAATCAAAGATAAAGAAGTGACCGATAGTGATGTTGAACGTGTAATGGATGCTGCAAGAGCAGTAGCTATTCCCGCAGATCAACGCATTTTGCACGTTTTGCCGCAAGATTATGTCATTGATCAACAAGATGGTATTCGAGAGCCAGTCGGTATGTCAGGTGTACGTTTAGAAGCACGTGTGCATTTGATTACAGGTGCTCAAAGTGCAGCCCAAAATATTATTAAATGTGTCGATCGTTGTGGGCTGGATGTTGATGACGTAATTCTAGAACAAGTAGCATCAAGCTATGCCGTGCTAGAAGAAGATGAAAAAGAACTGGGTGTTTGTATGATTGATATTGGTGGTGGCACCAGTGATGTTGCAATCTTTCTAAATGGCTCAATTCAACATACCGCAAATATCCCTGTTGCAGGTGATCAAGTCACTAACGATATTGCAGTGGCCGTTCGTACAACGATGCAATTTGCAGAGAAGTTGAAGATTGATCACGGTAGTGCATTACGTCAGTTAGTAACGACAGATGAAATTATCGAAGTGCCAGGAATAGGCGAACGTGAATCCCGTGGTTTATCTACCCAAACCTTGGCATCAGTCATTGAGCCACGCTATGAAGAATTATTCATGATTATTCGTGATGAGATTCGTCGTAGCGGGTTTGAAGAGCGCATTGGCGCAGGTATCGTGCTAACAGGTGGTTCATCAAAAATTAAAGGTGCCGTTGAATTGGCAGAAGAAATTTTCCACATGCCAGTACGTATTGGTTCACCTGTAAATATAGGTGGATTAAAAGGTGAAGTAGAAGACCCAATGCATTCAACGGGTGTTGGTTTGTTGTTATACGCAGCAGCACAAAATGAATTTGCGGGAGGGGGTAACTTCTCACACGTTACACAAGAAAACTTGTGGGACAAAATGAAGAACTGGTTTGGTAGTAATTTGTAAGGTTGGGGAGATCTCAACCATGCTTCGACTCCGCTCAGCACGCAGTACCATTGTTTGAGGTCTGTTCCCTGAGTGGAGTCGAAGGGTTTAAGTAGTTTTGTAAAAAGAAAAACAGATGTTTTTGAAGGAAGCATTTGAAGTTAATAGTAAAAGGAATAGCCAGTTAATTGGTTAATTAATCACATCGAAAGTTATATAGAAGGAGTTAGGGCTTATGTTTGAGTTAATGGAGAATGAAGCAAGTAATGCGAGCATCAAAGTAATTGGTGTTGGCGGTGGCGGCGGAAACGCGGTACAAAATATGGTGGAAGCCAATGTAGAAGGCGTTGAATTTATCTGCGCAAATACAGATCAACAAGCACTAGACGGATCAGGGGTTAAAAATGTTATCCAGCTAGGAAATGCATTAACCAAAGGTCTAGGTGCAGGTGCAAATCCAGAAGTAGGGCGCGAAGCAGCATTAGAAGACCGTGAACGCATCAAAGAGTTAATTGGTGGAACAGATATGCTATTCATCACAGCAGGTATGGGTGGAGGAACAGGTACAGGCGCTGCTCCAGTAGTTGCAGAAATGGCAAAAGAAATGGGCGTGCTAACTGTTGCAGTCGTGACAAAGCCTTTCCCGTTTGAAGGTCCCAAACGTATGAAAGCGGCAGAGGATGGAATTGCAGAGCTAAGTAAGCACGTTGACTCAATCATCACCATTCCAAATGCAAAGCTGTTGACTGCACTAGGTAAAAAGACAAGCTTGTTAGATGCATTTAAAGCCGCAAATGACGTTTTACTAGGTGCAGTACAAGGTATTGCAGAGCTAATTACTCGCCCAGGTTTAATCAACGTGGATTTTGCTGACGTAAAAACCGTGATGAGCGAAATGGGTATGTCAATGATGGGTACAGGCGTAGCAAGTGGTGATGAGCGCGCAACAAAAGCAGCTAATGCCGCAATTTCAAGCCCATTACTTGATGATATTAACCTGCAAGGTGCAAAAGGTATTTTGGTAAATATCACCGCAGGTTTAGATATGGGCATCCACGAGTTTGAAGAAGTGGGCGCAGCAGTACGTCAATTCGCACATGATGATGCAACCGTAGTAGTAGGAACAGTCATCGACCCAGAAATGAGCGATGAAATTCGTGTAACGTTAGTTGCAACAGGTCTTGATCAGCAGGGTGCAGAGCTAAAAGCAGTACCAACTCAAGAGCAGGCAAACAGCACATTACAACCAGTGGAGCTAGAGCAACCACGCATGGTAGCAGGTGGTGGTTTTAGTGCGCCAACTTATGACACTACACCACAAACCTCTACAGATAGCAGTTACCTAGATATACCCGCTTTTTTAAGAAACCAAGCGGATTAAGGAGAAGCTGATCAAGTCCAATTAGCTTTAGCTTGTCAAATCAGCCGATATTTTCCACGAAGATCGGTGCAATAGAATGACTATTGCACCTCGCTTCGTGAAAAATAGCGACAGATTTTTCTACGCTAAATTCTAATCGACTTAATCAGCCTCTCATTAATTGCTTATACACACTCTATTTATCGTCTTATTTTGACACAAACTAGGGTTTTTTTGAGTAATTAATGGTTAGATTATCTAGAAATAAAAAAGGAGTGATTATTCGCTCCTTTTTTTGTGTCTGAAATTAAATAACAATGAGAATGAGAATGCTTATTGTTTTCAGATGGGCTAGAATAAACGCCCTTATCAAAAGGTGATAGGGGCGTTTTTGTATCTTTTAGATAATTAATTTTAATGAAATCACAAACCCATTCATCGAAGCATCCTGCTAAATTATTCAATATCTCAAAACCGAATACTTGGGTGCTACTTACTATTGTGATTGCATTGCTAATGTCATTACCGGTATTGGTTGTTGGCAGTGCTATTTTTCAACCACTCAATGAAAATTGGCAACACCTTAAAGATTTCTTACTTAACGAATATATCAGCAACTCACTGATTTTAATGGTAGGGGTAAGCATTGGTGTGCTCACGATGGGGGTCATTACCGCATGGCTTACGAGCATGTGTGAGTTTCCTAATAGACGTTTATTCTCTTGGTTGTTAATCCTGCCGTTGGCAATACCTGCTTACATTATTGCTTATACCTACACCGGATTATTAGACTTTGCGGGGCCCATACAATCACAATTGCGAGAATGGACAGGTTGGGGCTATAAAGATTACTGGTTTCCCGAAGTTCGCTCTATCGGCGGTGCAATAGCTATGTTGTCACTGGTTTTATATCCTTATGTTTACATGATGGCTCGCGCTGCATTTTTAGAGCAATCAGTAGGTGCATTAGAAGCTAGTCGAACCTTAGGCAGCACACCTTTAAATGGTTTTTTTCGGGTTGCATTGCCACTCGCACGCCCAGCAATTGTGACAGGTTTGTCATTAGCCCTGATGGAAACATTAGCCGATTATGGAACTGTCCAATATTTTGGAATTGCTACATTTACCACAGGCATTTTTCGTACATGGTTTGGCGTAGGTGATAGCGCAACAGCGTCACAATTAGCGGCAATGATGCTGGTGTTTGTTTTTGTATTGATCATATTAGAGCGCTGGTCACGAAGGCGCGCAAAATTTCATCATACCTCGCAAAAACATTCTGCGATTAAGCGTTTTAAATTAAAAGGGAAGATGGCATTTTTAGCATGGTTAGCGTGTCTACTTCCTGTGTTATTTGGTTTTATTTTGCCCGCCTTACAGCTACTTTATTGGGTTTTCACCACGGCAGAAGAAACGCTCGATTCATCCTTTTTTAGTTTAACGCTTAATACGATGTTGCTGGCGATTAGCGCTTCTATTATTGCTGTATCAATCGCTTTGTTATTAGCCTATGGTCGGCGTTTGCATCATACCCCCATTATTCGTACGGGGGTAAATATAGCTTCATTAGGGTATGCCGTCCCAGGTACCGTGATTGCCGTTGGAGTAATGACGCCATTTGCCCTCATTGATAACGCAGTGGATTCATGGATGCGTGACACTTTCGATGTGTCTACAGGGCTTATTTTATCAGGAACAGTCTTCGCATTATTATTTGCATATACCGTGCGTTTTTTGGCGGTCTCTGTCAATGCAATTGATTCAGGGCTAGGAAAAATCAAACCAACAATGGATGATGCCGGTCGTTCAATGGGCTTGTCACCTTTGGGAGTCTTGCGAAAAATTCATCTACCACTTATGCGGGGCACAATACTCACGGCCTTACTGTTGGTATTTGTAGATGTGTTAAAGGAGCTTCCAGCAACACTGATATTGCGACCTTTTAATTTTAATACACTCGCCGTTCGCGCACATGAATTGGCGGCAGATGAGCGCTTGGCAGATGCAGCAACCCCCGCCTTGATGATTGTTTTAGTGGGGATATTGCCTGTTGTTTTATTGAGTCGAGCCATTAGCCATTCACGCGCAGGAGAAAAATAATAAAATGCTAAAAGTAGAAGAAGTCTCTATAGCCTATGGCAATAATATCGTAGTGCAAGATGCATCTCTCCAATTAGATAAGGGCAAGATTGGTTGTTTTCTTGGCCCCAGTGGATGTGGTAAAACTACTTTGCTCAGAGCGATCGCAGGCTTTGAGCCTTTATTGCAAGGACAAATTTTATTAAATGATAAAGCGGTCAGTAATAATCAGGTTAATCTAGCGCCAGAGAAGCGCAATATTGGTATGGTATTCCAAGATTTTGCATTATTTCCACACCTAAATGTAGCGGATAATATCGCCTTCGGAATGACCCTTCTAAAACGAACCGAACAAAAATATCGAACTCAGCAATTACTTGAAATGGTATCACTAGGTGACTACGGACAACGCTACCCACATGAATTATCAGGTGGACAGCAACAACGCATTGCACTCATCCGCGCACTAGCACCAAAGCCCGATTTATTGCTTATGGATGAACCCTTCTCTAGTATGGACGTTGAGCTACGCAAAGAGCTAGCAAGTGAAGTTAGAGATATTTTAAAGCATGAAAATATAACCGCCATACTAGTGACGCATGATCAAAACGAAGCCTTTATCGTCGCAGACACCATAGGCGTTATGCAAGGAGGAAAACTCACCCAGTGGGCAGATGGCTATGAGTTATACCACGAACCCGCCAATGCCTTCATTGCAGACTTTATAGGGCAAGGGGTGTTTATTGAAGGTGAAGTTTTGTGTGAACACAGTATAAAAACACCTTTATCAATCGTGCATGAAAAAGTCCCAAATGGTTGTAAGCCAGGTTGCAAGGTCAATGTGTTTATTCGCCCAGATGACATTATTCTTGATAAAACCGCGAGTCTAAAAGCAACGGTTGTTGGGCGAGAATTTCGAGGCGCAAACTTTATGTACACGCTTGAATTGGCAGATGGAAACAAGCTTTTAACCTTAGAGCATTCGCATCATCATCATGATATTGGAGAAGAAGTTGGTCTAAGCCTAGATTTGGAACACGTAGTCGTATTCGCAAACAAAGCACAATAAGTGGCGTCCGAGGAGGATTCGAATAGATGTAGTATCTATTTGATTTAATTGTATTAATGTAAACGAGGTTTTTCTTTATACCCCCTCTAATACCCTCAAAGTTTCAGAGGTATTTTTTCCCCTCTCCCCCCTCTCAACATACGCCAATAATTAAAGGGGCAGGGTGCAAATAATCTAGTATTGGCTGGCTTAATAGTAGTACCGAGTACAACCCCCTATAGAATATGAGAAAGAGAGCAAACACGCGGTTTTATGCCCCGTAGTTTGTGAAAGTCCCAGAAGTACCTAAAACTATAATGAGGTGATCCAGTGGGTTTTCATTTTTCAATTAGTCGCGCATAAAAGTTTCCCTAGAGTGGTGGTAGTGGGTCGGAATTGTTCAAAGTTTTAACCTACCCCCTACCTAGAAACTATTTCTTTTCTCCCAGCCCTAAAAGATAGTGCGGTTAATGTTCACCATGTTCATCCTTTCGGAATACTTAATTAAAAACAACTACTTAAGGGTGTACATTGGCTTATTTAATGTTCATCTTTTGAATTCAATGTTCACCCTTTTAGGTGAACATGGTGTACATAGGGTGAACATTGCAGGGGGTCAATGTTCACCCTCGCAAGTCATTGATATAAAAGATTTTAAAGTGCTTTTTTGTGGTGTCGGTGAACATGGTGAACATTGTCTGCACCTTCTTAAGAGAAAGAGAAAAGAATAATAGTAAGTAAACCATTAAAGCCAGTACCAAGGTTAGATGATCAACTGTTAATAGTTGGCGGGAATCCTTCCATTATGGCGCGTACCTGAAAGGGGGATGTGGGGGAAAGGGAAAGAGAGGGCGCGCCAATAATTAAAGGGTGGCTGGTTATCGGGTGACGTGTGAGGCTGTAGCTCTGTAGTGTAGTTGTAATGATAGATAGCCTTGCTAGTGGGATTCTATGCAAGCAGGGTGCATATTTTGAAGGCATCATGCACGAAAAAGCCCCAGTACAGGGGCTTTTCAAGCATTTAAGGGTTTACTTAATACTTCAATCTTTTAGCACGTTGTAAACACTGGCAACCGATACGCCTAGTTCTTTGGCTATCTTCGGCTTACTCATGCCACCCTGTAGTAGTTCTAGCATTTCCGCTTTCTTAGCTCTCGCGGTGGCTTTGCGCCCTGTGTATTTGCCTTGTGCTTTAGCTTTGGCTATTCCTTCCAGTTGCCTTTCTTTACGAATATTCGTTTCAAATTCTGCAAAGGTGGCAAGCATTCCCAGAAAAGCTTTACCTGTTGGGGTGCTGGTGTCGATGTTTTGATCTAGGACTTTAAGACTAATACCGCTTTTCTCTAAGTCATGTACGATATTATGCAGGTCACGCGCTGAACGTGCGAGGCGGTCTATTTTAGTAATAACCAAGGTATCACCCTCGCGCATATAATCAAGGCATAGGGCTAGTTCTGTACGGTTCTTTTTAGTAGTACCGCTTTGCTTTTCAGAAAATACCTTTTTACAGCTGGCAGATTCTAAACGTTCAATCTGTGTCGTGTGATCTTGATCCAGTGTTGAAACTCTAGCGTATCCGATTATTGACATAGTTCTAAACCTCGATAAATAAAAACTTCTAAATAGGGTTTAGATGATACTGTAATATCTTCTATAAATCAAATAAACAACCCTATTTGTAATATAATAGGGCTATTTTAAACTTATAATAAGGGTGTACTCTAAATAGAAACAATAAGAAGAAATACAAAACAACGAAAAAGGCGGGGGGTGGCAATGCAAAGACAACGCAAAGGCAATGCAACTATTAGAATATTCCTAACAGTTCACACCTGAAACATAAAACCAAAGAAGAAGAACGCCAATAATAAAAGGTGCAATATAAACCTAATCAGCATTAAGAGATTCAAGATAACAACGCCCGAGAGGTAAAGCCCTTAAATCCCCACCGTGCATATCATAACCACCATCAACCATTAAACCCTCTGAATGATTAATCATAAGTTCTAAGGCTTTTAATATTTGCGCTATGGTGAAGTTTTTACCCATTGGCACTATATTGATTATCAGATTCTTATTAGCTTTGATGCTGTCCGTTTCTGGCTGGCTCATGCTATCGACTGAACCCGACAAAAACAGTTTGTTTTCTGGCTCGATACGCAAGCGAATACCCCGACCTTTTAGCGGTTGGAGTATCGTTTTTAATTTCTTCACGGTTAAAGCTCTATTTCTTTTTTAGCGGGCTTCGGGCTTGTTGGTGTGATTTTGCGTATCTCGACATGATAGCCGTCTTTGTGGCGTTTCTTATCTTCGATAACTTCAATATCACGAACCCTTAAAGCAGGGGCAAGCCGTCGCAAGGCATCCATTAACCCGCGTACAGATTTAGGGTAACTTGATCTATCAAAGTATTTAGGTTGGTGGTGGGTAAGGCGATCCATTAACCCGCCCCGAGTGCCTTTATAATAAATATCTTTTTCAATCAGAGTAATAATAGATTGTGCTACAGGAGAGGCTTCAATCGCGCGCAATACTACGCGGTCACGGTTTCGCATATAAAGATCAGTGAATGATTCATCAACATCTAGCGCGTTTAACATCGCTTGACCTAATCGCGCAAAATCTGCCATTCGTGGGGGCTTGTCAATTACCACTGCAGGAAGTTCTACCAGTGTTTTAGCAAGTAATGAATAAATAGCCCCCAGGATTAAAGGTAGGTCTTTTTCCCAGTCTTCTTGTAGCTGTGCTTCGGTAATGTATCCTTTCACGCGGGGCAATTCCAGCGCGACGGTTCTATCGGCTAAATCTGGGCGCGTGGCTAACATGGATATACCATTCATCATAATAGGGCGCATTGCCTCCCATGCTTCCTCTTCACTGGTACTGTATAGTTTTCTGGTGGCATCACCGCCCCCAGTGGAAAGCGTACAAAAGGCATCTTGCGTATTAGCGGTTAAGTGTGAGAGGTTGTTATAACTAATAATATGATTGTTGCGCGTGGCGACAAAAATATCTTCTACGCTACGCGGTGCGCTTCTCAAATTTACCTTGTTAGGGTCGATAATTTCCCTTAGTCGTTTCTGAAAAGTTGATTTAGCACTCCCTTGCTCCCCGCCTATTTCTAATACTGGATAAGGTCGGGTTACTCGCATTGCTTCCAAAATATACGCCAATATTAAAAAGCGTCCGTCTTGTGATTCGATATTCAGATGATCCCAAAGTAGGGTAATATTTCCGCCATCTTCGGGTACTGGTAACGGTCTAAAAATATTAGAGCGTATAAACTTAACAGGCGCATTCTGGCTTTCTATTACCTTATAGCCACCTGTCGATACTTCGATAATTTTCCAGTGCTTGCAACCAAGATCAATATAGATTTTTTCATCATGGAAGGCATAACGTAGATTGACTTCTATCTCTTCACCTTCAAACTGTCCAAGCCCCGAGAGCGTGTCGATTGCTTCACTTATTCCGCTATCGCTGGGCGTGGTTTCATGGGTCGTATAAAATAAGTGAGAAGCCCAATTTTTAAAACCACGTGAACGAATATTCCACGTTTCAAAATGTTGCCCTGTTTCCTCGCCTGTTTCAGTATCAATATGCGGGACTTGAAAGCTAACAAAAACTTCATCATCTGCATTA
>Ga0256840_1003485_pt1 | contig 12652 bp, 7 predicted proteins | sample 355202metaG_FD_185969 | JGI IMG/M metagenome (GOLD analysis project Ga0256840, IMG submission 185969) | Hydrothermal vent microbial communities from Mid Atlantic Ridge, Atlantic Ocean - 355-202 | ecosystem: Environmental > Aquatic > Marine > Hydrothermal vents | place: Atlantic Ocean: Mid...
CGTTCAATATAGGCGCCGGACGGGATAACCCCCGATGTTGGCACCCCTTGCACAACACCCCCCGCATCTCCGGTTGCCGAAACACCGCCAGCAATTACGGTACCTTGACCTACCGCATAAATCTGACCATCTGCCGCATTTAACGGAGTCATAATCAAAGTTCCGCCCAACAGGCTTTTGGCATCACCAATGGCAGAAACCGTTACATCAATTCGCCCACCGGCCCGCGCAAAGGCAGGCAGGTTTGCAGTGACAAACACAGCCGCCACGTTCTTGGGGCGGAATTGTTCACCGGTTATATTTACCCCGAGGCGTTCCAGAATATTGGACATTATTTCTTCGGTAAATGGCGAATTTCGGATGCCGTCACCCGTACCGTTTAACCCAACAACCAGACCGTACCCGACCAGATCATTGCCGCGAACCCCGTCAAATTCGACAAGATCCTTGATACGGATCGGCCCCGCGACTGCGGCCGATGCCATAATAAGAACAGCAACGAAGCAAGCGATCAATCTGTTCATCATCTTAGAAAATCCACAAGGTTCATGCGCGACATGCGCGATGTTAAGGCATACAAGGTCTCAAGCTGGGTTTTAACGGCTTCCAATTCACTGGCGGCTTTGTACGGGTCAACTGAAAGCAACTCGGTTCTGGCTATTTCAAGGCCGGAAATCTCGGAGGCCGTTTGCACAGATACGATCTCGACCTGCGCCTCGACTGCACCAATGCTTGCCCGCATTTCAGTCTGTTTGCTCCCGATCAAAAGCATTCCGTCCCCGGCCCGTTTTAACAACAAAGCCTGTTCCGACACATCTCCGGCCAGCGCTCCGTCAGCAACCAAAGACGCCAAAGAAAGATTTTTCAACGTTTCACGAACTGTGGTGTCTGCAGCGGTTAAGGACATATCCGCATTTTGACCCATTCCGATTTTAAACGGTGACAACGGGCTGATTGATCCTAGATACCCCGAAACGTCATACCCTCCCGGCAAGTTAAACCAATCATCAACTGCCGATGCCACTCCGGCGGCAGTGGTTTGACCTGAAATCACCACCTGCAGATCCGCAAGAATTGTACTGGACGAAGCAATTGCCGGTTTATCGGTGGCCGCGCCTGCAAAAACACTGCGCCCACCAACTTGGGTGTTTAACGCGGACACAACCGCATCAAATTTTTGCCGCACATCTATTGCGGTGTTCTGAATCTGGGTTTGGCTGGATGCGGTACTGGTCAGCAATAATGCCGAAACAGCCGCGTTGGATTGCTCTTGCATGACCCCTAAGGATGTTTGCTGAGCTGTTGCAAATTGTGCGGCTTCTTTTGCGGCAGTTTTGTAGGAATTAAGCGAATTTAGCGCGGTCTCGATTTCCGAAACCATCGTAAAATCACCCGAAAACTGCTTGGCCACGTCGCTGGTTCTGCCTGTCGTTAGTTCATTTCCCAAACGGTCCATCGTCATCTTTAGCTGGGCGCTTTGACGCCGGAATGAATAGGATTGCGCCATGTCCCCGATTGATACATTGTTCATGTTTTAAATCCTCAACAGGGTCTGGATAAGGTCGTCTATTGTCTGCATGACGCGCGCATTCGAGGCATAGGATTTTTCAACCACCAGCAGTTGTTGTAGTTCGTAATCCGTGTCGACACCGTCTTTCAACTCTTGAGATTTCAACGTGTCAAGCTTGGTTGAGGCAAAGGCGATTTCGGCCTCAACGTTTTGGCGGCTGGTCCCGATATTGGACAGGTAATCCGATGCCAGCCCTGAAGCAGATCGTGTGGTAGAGGTTAGATCGCCTGATATCGGAACTTGCGTTCGGGTAAGTGCCCCTGACATGTCTTGCAACAGGCTGGCATTACCTACATCGCCCTGCGTGACAGCGCCAATACCATCGCGCAATCGCCAGATAGCCCCGCCAGCCAGCGGATCAACCTTTCCGTTGATAGATAGGCGGGTTGACAGGCCGGGTTCGTTGGCCGGATCAAAGAAAACACCAGCATCTGTAAACAGACCCGCATCTGTTGGTGCAAGTGTCGGGTCAATTGCAGGGTCCTGAAATCGCTCCACCAGATCGCGTGCGACTGCATCCAGATTGCTTTGGGCCAAAGTTGCCAGTTCATCACGAACCTCGAACGATGCCACCAGAGAACCGCCGCCCAAAATACCGTTACCGTTCGTGCTGACCGGATTTCCGTTCAATGTCAGGCCTGACAATGAACCGGCAGCCAATGTCATATCTTCGGTAATCAGGCTGGTTCGGGTAAACCCGATTTCCGTTGCGCGGCCATCCAGCAATATCGCCCCACCCGTAGTGATCAGAGCGATCTGCCCATGGTCGCGTGGAACAGCGCGCATTGGTAGAATTGCGGAAATCTGGTCAACCAGTTGTTGCCGCTGATCCATCAATGCTGACGTATCGCGGCCATTGCTGTTTTGGGTAAGAATGGCATGGTTCAGCTGTTTTATGTTTTTCAGTGTGCTGTTAAGCTTCTCTACCTGTTGCCCTATACTATGATCCGCCCGCGAGCGTTGCGTCTGGATTTCACGGGAAATATTGTTAATATGGCCCGCCACACCCTGGGCGCTACGCAGCACATTCTGCAATCGGGGCTCTGAATCTGGACGGCTGGCAGACTCAATAAACGCCGAATCCAGTCCTGCCAACCGGTCAGACAGGGAACCGGCTGTACCCGGTTCGCCAATCACGTCTTCGATCCGCTTCAAAAAATCTGCCTGGGTAGAAGATGCCCCTAAAGCAGCATCTGCCAACCTGCGATCGGCTATTACAACCTGATCAACCAGCCGCGTCACCCCGTCGACATGGACACCCGATCCTTCACCACCCAATACACGTGACGACAGGTCCAACTCGCGTCGGCCATAACCATCGGTCATGGCATTCGCAATGTTGGATGAAATCACATCCGCCGTACGAGCCGAAGCGGTTAACCCCGATAGGGCGTTCGTGAGTGCGCTGGTCATACCCATGGCCTAACCTCCTGCCAGTTTCTTCGGATTAACGCTTGATATTCGTTGTCTCCTGTAACATCTCGTCCACTGTCTGAATTACTTTGGCGTTCGATGAATAGGCCCGCTGGGTTTGGATAAGTGCGGTTAATTCCCCGGCAACATCAGTGGTCGAACTTTCACGAGCATATCCTTCGACTGATCCAGTTGGGCCGTCACCGGCATCCCACAGAAAAAACGACCCTGAACTGGGCGACACCTGATATGTCTGGTTGTTTAACGAGATCAGTCCGTTTGTATTTGGAACATCCACCAACGGGATCTGGTATATACGCCGGATAAACCCAGTATCATATGTGGCGCTGATAAACCCGTTGTCATCGATTTCAACCGATGTGAGGTTGCCCACAGGCGAGCCATCTTTGGTAATCGACGTAGGGGCAAAACTATCTGAAAGCTGGGTCAATCCATTTGGGTCCCCGACTTTACCTATTGTCATCGTCAATGGGCCCCCGTCAACTGTCAATGCCAAGGTGCCGTCAGCAGCGTTATACGCCCCACCGGAAACCGTCGTTACCGAAGCCAGTGTCCCCCCATTGGCCCGTGTGTCGTCAAAGACCAATGTATACTGGCCAATAGTGGCACCGCCTTGCGCCGAATCCTTGATTTCCATTGTCCATGTGTTGGATGATCCGGTCGCAGGAATTGTTGGCGTAAAGGAAATATCCAGTGTTTCAGACGTGCCAAGGTTTCCAAAATATTCGACTGATAACGGTAACGCATCCCCGGATTCACCTGCGGCAGTATTTGTTGCCGGCAGATTTACACCCAGGTTCATTTTCGTGGTTGGATCACCGGCAGTCTGGTTGGCGTTAACCACTACCGGCTCAAGACCCGATATTGTATCACGAGGATACGTCGAGATACTGCCATCGGATTCAGCAGGCCATCCCATCAGGACAAGCCCGGATTCAGTTTTTAATACCCCGTTTGAATCCGTATGAAACGACCCTGTGGTCGTCATCATAAGTGGGCGATCACCAGTTGTTGAACCCAATGAAACCTCGGCAGTGACCGGTAACATACCGCGGCCACCAACAGCGATATCCATTGCGTTTTTGGTCGAAACCAAAGCGCCCCGCTCCTCAATTAGTCGCACAGTCGAGGCCCGGACCCCGCCTGCGGAATATGTACCAGAGCCCGGATTATTATTAATTACAAGGGATTCAAAATTCGCCTCAGCCCGTTTGTAACCGTAGGTGCCCGAATTCGCGATATTGTCGGAAATCGTTGCCAATCTAGTTGCATTCGCTGCAAGACCTGCAACGCCTGCATTCAAAGAAGAAGATATAGTCATGGTGCGCCTTTCTGCTGCATCAACCAATTAGGTTTCAGGCAACATCAATAAGGGCGCGCCATTAACAGGCCCCTAATATCTAAAAATCAATCTATTTTGCTCATTAGCCTCTACTATTGATAGCAATTCCCTGTTTACCTACGACACCACACTGAATATGTTGGTCCCAGAAAACAAAAAGGCCAAAATCGCCCGTAGCTGGACTTACGTCAGAGACGATAGGCTGTGCTCCGGCCAATCGCCACCCTGCGTCTGGTATCAGTTCACCCCCCTCTCATTGATTGCTTCGCAATAAATGCCGGGCAATGGTGAACCGCAAGGGAGAACATCCCGTCAAACACATGCCGGGCTATGAATGGATTTACTATTATCGCGCCATCGATAAGTTAGAAGAAAACCCTTGGTTTCATGCTGTCAGAGCACCGAGATTAAGCGGCGGCAACTGCACTTTTCGCCCGCGTAATCGGCAATAATGATTTTCCGGATATCAGCGTCGAATACACCAGCGCAGTAGTGTCGAAAAAGGACTGGCCAAGATTTCTCATGGCCAGTCCCGTTTTGTTTTAGTTGCCTGCATCCGCAGCATTTTCCAACAAGAAGTTGGTAACGGTTGCCATATCGGCATCGTCAAGGCCAGCACGTTCGAACATCGAGGGCAGAATGCCTTTCCATTGCAGTTTGGTATAATGGCTGGGTTCACGCGGCGCGTGGCAGACGGTGCAACGCTCGTAGAACAGCCGCTCGTCCGGGGCCAGCCCGACCAGCATGGCTTCGCGGATGGCATCAACCCGGTCCAGATCCAGCAGGTCTTCGTCAATGGCCGCGACTTTCATATCACCTATGATCGCCGGTTTTTCGTAGGCCATATTGGCGCCTTCCGGATCTTCGCATCTACGCACGGATGCCAAACATGTGTTGGCCGTAGTTGCGTTTGACAGACCTGAAGATCGCCGGTCCGAGGTGATAAAGTTCACCAAGCCCGAGTTGCAGCGCCCTTTGCTATCCAACTGCGGCCAGCACCCCTCATAGATCGACATCACGCCAGGGATTATATCATCCGAAATAACAGCCCCAGCGATCACCGTACCACGATCGTTGAACAACTCGACCAGATCACCGTCTTTGATACCGCGCTCTGCCGCATCTTTGCTGTTCAACCGCACAGGTTCGCGCCCCTGAACGGTATAAAGTGCGCGCAGTTTTTCAGAGTTGGCCATCTGGCTGTGCAGCCGGAACCACGGGTGTGGACTGACCACATGCAACTGGCCGTCCTTGGCGTTGCCAAGGTATTCGGCAGGTTCCATCCAGACCGGCATACCGGGGCAATCTTCCAGTTTCATATCGGCAATGGTATCGCAGAACATCTCGATTTTACCCGAAACCGTATTCAGCGGGCTGCCCTCCGGATCCTCGTAAAACGCCCCGTGACGCGTCCATTTTCTGGCTTCGTCAGGCATTGGCATCAAGGCATAGCCTTTCTCCCAGAACTCTTCAAAGCTCTCGGTTGCGCCGGATTTGGCATAGGCCGCTTTGACGTGGTCCATATACTCGAGCGAGTCCGTGAACTGCAGGTAAATCCCCATCTTGTCGGCCAGATCGGCAAAGATTTCATAGTCACTCTTGGCTTCGCCCAGCGGTTCGATCACCTTTTTCATCGCGTAGATACGGTTGTTGGAATAGGTGCCGCCCGATGTGATATCATCGCGTTCCAGCGTTGTGGAGGCTGGCAACACAATGTCGGCCCAGCGGGTCGCCGCTGTCCACCAGATATCCTGACTGACAATGGTTTCGACTTTAACCAAAGCCTTGATCAGGCGATTGGTGTCCTGCTGATGGGACATAAAGTTGTTACCGGCGTTGTAGATCATTTTGACATCTGGATAGGTGTGTTCGATGCCGTTATGCGTGAACGCTTTGCCGGGGTTTTCCAGCATTTCGGTAATACGCGACGCCGGACAGACGGTTTTGATCGGGTTGCGTCCCTGACTCAACCCCACCGGAGTTGCATTGCCACCCTGTGGCATACCACCATTGCCATAATGCCAGCTAAACCCGATACCTTGTCCCGGTTTGCCGATTTGTCCAGTCAGGGCGGCAAAGTTGACGATAGCCCAGTGGGTCATCTCGCCGTGATGCGCCCGTTGCATTGCCCAAGACCCCGCTACTTGTGTTTTCGAGGTCGCCATGAGTTCTGCCAGATCGGTGATTTGGGATTCCGGCATGCCGGTAATTGCCGCCGCCCATGCCGGTGTTTTTGGCGTGCCGTCCTCATCGCCTTTGATGTAGGCAATCCATTTGTCGGCCCCGACGGTATATTTCGCCAGATATTCCCTATCCTCCAGACCTTTGTCCAGAACGTGATAGGCCATTGCGCTGAACAGGGCTACATCGGTATTCGGAACAATCTTGACCCATTCCGCGTCCAGATATTCATCGGATGCGGTGCGCTGCGGGTTGATCGAGATAAACTTTACACCCGCATCACGGATTTCGGCCCAATGGGCATACATGCTGTGATCGGCAACGCGGTATTCGATCCGGTTGTTTTTGATCGGGTCGGCCCCGACCAGCACAAACACTTCGGTGTTGTCGCGGATCACTTCCCAAGCGGTTTGTGCCGAATAGACTTCCATGTCTCCAATGACATGGGGCAGCGAGATTTGCGATGCGCCCGCAGACCAATCGCCTACAGTTTGGGAATTGCCGCCAATCAGGTTAAAGAACCGCCCCTGCATAACATTGGGACGGAATACGCCAGCGTGGCTCCATCCACCGTAGGAGGTGCTGAAAATCGCCTCGTTGCCACCTTTGTCGATGGTGTCCAGAATGGCTTTGGCTACCAGACTTAGGGCAGTGTCCCAATCAACGCGGACGTATTCTTCCTGCCCGCGCAACTCTGGCTTGGTATCGCCGCCTTGCCAGTTTTCCAGATAGGTTTTGCGCACCATCGGATAATCAATCCGCGATTTGTCATAGGTCCGGTCCATAACGCCATAAACCAGCATTTCGGTAGGTTGGGCATCCAGTTCGGTCATTGCGCTGATGCCTGTAATCCTGCCGTCTTTAACTACGGCCTCGAATGGGCCAAAGTGGGTGGCGTGGAAGGTTCGCGCCGCGAATGAATTGGGATCAATCGCCCCAAGGGCGCTGGTGCCCCATAGGCCGGCAAGGCCTGCGGTGGCACCGGTTCCGGCAAGAAATGTACGTCGGGTTGGATTATTGAGTGACATGGGATGCTCCCCCTTTCAAAAGGTTTATCATCCACAATTATAAGCTTTGTCGGTAAACCGGTCTTGTGGCGGGGGTTAACCGTCTGTAGGGTTTTGTAAAGAAATGTAAAAGAAACGGGATTGCCAGAATAGCGAGGTCCGCTCATGGCGCAGCATATCATTATTGTCGAAGATGACAGCGTCACCCGCCGACGTCTTGCCGCGTCTTTGACCAAACAGATGTATCGCGTCAGCGAAGCGGAAGATGCGGTGCAAATGGAGAAAATACTGGCCCGTGACCCTGCGGATTTATTGCTGGTGGATATCAATCTGGATGGCAAGGACGGGTTGACCATCACCCGCGAGCAGCGGGCAAAATCCAAGGTCGGGATCATTTTACTGACCAGCCGGACCGACCCTGTTGACCGGATCGTAGGGCTGGAAATCGGTGCCGATGATTATGTGACCAAGCCGTTTGATAAACGCGAGCTGTTTGCGCGGATCAAAAACCTGCTGGGCCGGATCAGCGAGATTGGCGCGGTGACGGTCTCGGAAAAAGAATCTCTGAAATTTGGCGCATGGCGGCTGGATACGGCGCGGCGCAGGTTGGTGAGCGGGGATGGGCGTATCGAGCATTTGACCAGCGCCGAATACGCACTGCTGCACGCGTTTTCGCGCAATGTCGGGGTGATCCTGTCGCGTGACCGTCTGCTGGATATGATCCAGAACCAGAAATGGGCGCCGGACAATCGCACCATTGATGTGCTGGTCGGACGCTTGCGTAAAAAGATCGAACCTGATCCGGCCAATCCGGAATGGATCATCACCGTGCGCGGTGAAGGCTACATACTGGCTCCGCCCGAAAGCTGAAGCCCCGCATCCCGCGCGGCGCTGCGAAGTGTCGCACTGGCGGCTTTGGCGTTCTCTTCCAGCCCCGCCATTGCCTCGGTTATCTCGGCCCCGTTGCCGGCGGCATCCTCGATTCGTGCCAGCTGGTTGCACAACGCTATGAGAGCAAAGTTCGAGGCCGCCCCCCTGAGCCGATGCGTTTGGCGGACCAGTGTTTCACGGTCACCAGCGCCAATGGCCTGACGGATCGTAGCCATCGCCGGTTCGACCTGCATTAGATATTCGTCGACGATATCTGCCGTGATAGACGGACCGATATCCCTAATATCCGCCATCAGCATGGCAAGCGTTTGCGATTCCGGTTCAGGTGCAAGCGTTGCAGGCGCGCCCAGAAGTTCCGCAAGACGACGCGGTGAAACCGGTTTGTTCAGGATGTGGTCGACATTCATTTCGACCCGTTTTGAACGCGTATCCGGGATGTGATGCGCGGTCAGGGCGGCAATTGTCGGGGTTTGTCCGGCCAGCTTCCTGATCTGCGCAGCAACCTGATCCCCTGGAATATCAGGCAGGCCGATATCCATCAGGATCAGGTCAAACACCTGATCCTTGGCAGCCCGCAACGCTGCCTTTCCAGTCTGTGCCTCGACCACCACGCAGCCCATCCGCTCAAGATATCCGCGCGCTACCATCCGGTTTACCGGATGATCCTCGACCAGCAGCACGGTCTTGCCAAATTGTGTATCGGGGACGGTTTCGGCCGCTTTGACCACTTGCGCGATATCGCCCTCGGGCAGGGTGATCGTAAATGTAAATCGCGCACCTTTGCCAAGGTCGCTTGCAACCGTCAATGCACCATTCAGCACATCCGACAGACGGCGGCAGATCGACAAACCCAGCCCCAGCCCTTCGATTGCATGGCCATCTTTGCCGTTAATTCTGGCATAGGCATCAAACACTCTTTGGTGTTCCTCGGGCGCAATACCAATGCCGGTATCCGTAACCGAAAAGCTGAGGATATGACCGTTCCCGTCGTCTTCGAATGCATGATCAAGATAGAGAACAACCTGACCTTCCTGCGTATATTTAACGGCATTTGACAGCAGGTTGATCAGGATCTGCCGGATTTTCATCACGTCACCATAAAGCACAAGTGGCACATCCGGTGCGATGTCGATCATTGCTTTCAAACCCTTTTCGGCGCAATTGGCCCGCAGGTAGCTGCCCAATTGCCCCATCAGATCACGGGTCTCGAAATGCACTGGCGTTGCCAGCGGGTGATGATACTGGGTCGATGTGAAATCAAGGATATCATTGGTCAGAATAAGCAGGTGTTCGGCGGACTTGCGGGCGGTTTTCACCCGCTTGCCCTGCTTGCTGACTTTGACATCCTGTTCCAGCAGCCGCAGCATGCCGATAACACCGTTTAGCGGTGTTCGAATTTCGTGGCTCATCATCGCCAGAAACTCGGATTTGGCGCGATTGGCGGCCTCGGCCTCTGCGCGGGCGGCATCATGGGCGCGCATTTCGGTGACAACCTCGGATGTTCGGGCAATCACGGCGTCTTCCAGCTGGTCACGCAGTTTCTTTGCCCGCGCCGCACGCAGGCTAAGAATATGCAAGGCCCGTTCCATGCGGCCAATCTCGTCATCGCCGCTGACCGGAATTTCCCTGCCATAATCCTCGCGCGCCAGGGCCGCGATATGGCGCGAAACCCCGCGCAACCGTGCCACCGTCCGTCGGCTGATGATTTGCCAGGCCGCTACCGCCGCAATCAGCGCCACACCAAGGATCAATGCCAAACCAATCGTGATCTGTCGGCTAAGGCGCTCTGTGTGCGCCTGCAGATTGACCATTTCGGCCTGCATCCTCTCCATCAACCCGTCGGAATAGGATATCAGCCCGGATATATCCTGACGCATATTTGCAAGCAGAGTATCCAGAATCCGTGCTTCCTCGATCCGGCGGGATTGCGCTGCAAAGATGCCATCCTTTTCCAGTTCCCCAAGCATTTCACCCAGTAATTCGCGCACGCGAATCCGTGCGCGCGCTGACGATAGATACTCCAGCCGCGTCATTGCAAAATCAATTTGTTCACGCGCCGTTTCTTGTGATTCTTGCAGATCGATCGGGTTTTGCAATGTCTCGACCTGCAACAACTGAACGCGCGCTGTATCCACCGCCTTGCTCAACTCGTAATGGCGGTCGTAGGTGAAAAAATCCACATCGGCCAGATGGCCCAATTTTTCGGAAATGCTTTGGCTGTCTGAATCGTAAATGCCGGCGATCGTTGCGGTCACCTGAACCCGCGCTGTATCTGTTTGGCGGGACAAAATATCATCCAGTTCGGCCAGATGCGCCGAGACGGTCCTTAACCGCCGGTCAATGGTTTGACCGGCCAAAAGCCGTGCCCGCGCGGACAAGGAAAGGTCGCGAACCGATTGTTCCAAACTGTTCAGTGGCGGTAGTGTGCCCGCAGTATCCAGATTTGGTGCCATATCGGCTATGCTGGCAACATTCGCCTTTAGCTCTGTAACTTTGCCCAGCAACGAGTTTGTCAAAGCTGTTAAATCAGCCTGATTTCCGACTTCGGTAAACGACGGGGCAATGGTGGCAATGAAATTGCTCTCTTCCGAGATCCTGCGTGTGATTGCTGCGGCAGGCAGGTTGTTCTGGATCATGGTGCGGTAGGTGGAAACCAGATAACGGTTGGATAAAATTGCAGCAATGCTGACCAGAACAGTCAGGCCCACGATGAAGGAAAACACCCTCAGAAGTTGCTGGTGGAAGCTACTTCGCCACATAGTCCGACCCTATGCCGGAATAGGCCGGGCGGCAATTCATACATATGCCGCAGTTATATTAGTGATCGGATCTACCGGCGTGTCGGCGCAAACCGATACAACGGCGGAACCGACAACGGAAATCTGCATCATCATCCCGCATTTCAAAGACGAATACTGGCTAAGTGTCGGGTATGGCATGCGCCTTGAGGCCGAAGCCCTGAATGCAAAACTACTGATCTATGAGTCCGGTGGATACCATTCACTGGACCGCCAGATTTCATTGCTTGAAAACTGCACGGCGCGCAAGGTGGATGTGATTCTGATTGGTGCCGTATCCGCCGATGATCCGCGATTACTATCGGCCGTGAACAGCGCGGCAAGCAAGGTTCCGGTTCTGGCGCTGGTAAATGCGCTGAATGCGTCGGATTTGTCGGGCTGGATCGGGGTTGACTGGACCGACATGGGATTCGAAGTGGGGCAGTTCCTAAAACAGCGTCATCCTGAAGGGTCGGCCAAAACACGCGTGGTGCTGATTTCAGGGCCGGGTGTTTCCGGATGGGGGCCATTGGTTGAAGGTGGGCTAAACGCCGGGTTGGACAAATCTGCTGTCGAAATCGTTGCGACCTATCGGGCCGATACCGGTTTACGCGAACAATTGCGCGAGGTCGAAAGCGCATTGGCCGATTATCCGGAAATCGATTACCTGATTGGCAGCGCGCCCGCGATCGAGGGGGCCATGGCCCTGCTGCGGCGACGCAACCCCGATCATGCCCCCAAACTGATCGCGCTATATATCAGCCATTCCGTTCTTCGCGGCCTTAAAAGCGGCCAGATCGAGGCCGTACCTTTTGATGACCCGATCGAACAGGGACGTCTGGGAATTGAACTGGCAGTGAAGGCGGCAAACGGGGAAACCAATCCGGGCCTGACCGGACCCGAAATCCGCCTTATCGAAACCGGCACACCGCAATTGGCCGATATCCATCTATCCCCAGCAGGGTTTATTCCAGACCCGGAATAAGGGGCTTGTTGCAGGGATCAGAGTATAGCCGCAGGGCGCCGTTTCCCATAAAATTGGTCATACAATCTGTTCGTAGACGGGTCGACCAACGCCAGATCGGAATACTGGCGGTGGCCGGCCCGCAATCCGCGTTGAGGGGCTTTGCGCAGCAGCCGTGATCCAAATCGTCAAATCACTACGATTGCGCAGTCTTTCATTATACCGAGCCCAGTTCGTTACCCTGTACAGTTACTTTGCAAACTTGTGGTGACTGCTGACATGGAATTTGTGCGGTATCAAGCGTATCCAAGCTTAGGGCGTAGACCTAGGAGAACTGTTTGTTAGATATGGTTCCAGATCTGTGCAACAAAGTCCTTTAACAACCTATAACTTTGCGACGGAACCCTAGAAATCACCTTCTGCGGCGCGGGTCAGGATGTCTTGCATGATGTCTTTGACTTCCAGCGCTTCTTTCAGCAATTCGGG
>Ga0256840_1003486_pt1 | contig 12648 bp, 14 predicted proteins | sample 355202metaG_FD_185969 | JGI IMG/M metagenome (GOLD analysis project Ga0256840, IMG submission 185969) | Hydrothermal vent microbial communities from Mid Atlantic Ridge, Atlantic Ocean - 355-202 | ecosystem: Environmental > Aquatic > Marine > Hydrothermal vents | place: Atlantic Ocean: Mid...
TTAAAAATAAAGTTTTTAAACTCTTTTGGATTTGTAAAAATAATTAAATCCTCTCTATTAAAAGCTTCAAAAATTTGTTGTTTACTTACAGGTGCTAATTTTTTAATTTCAACAGCATGAGGTGAATAAAAAACCACTGCTTTATCAGCAAATTTTAAAGCGTCTTTGTATTCTTTTAGAAATTGCGGATTTAAACTGCTGTATGTATGCAATTCTAAACAAGCTAATAATTTTCTATCTGCATATTGTGTTGCAACCGATTGTGTTGTAGCTTTTACTTTACTAGGCGAATGTGCAAAGTCTTTAAAAATAATGGTTGAATTGTTTTCTGCAATTTTTTCTAAGCGTTTACTTGCTCCAGAAAAACTCATAATAGCTTCATAAAAACCGTCTTCTTGAATACCTATTAATTGGCAAATCCATTTTGCACCTGCTAAATTTTGTAAGTTGTGTTTTCCAAATATTTCTAAAGGTAAATCTCCTGTTTCTGTTTTAAGATAAGTAACTCCATCTTTAATAAAATGTGCTGGTGTTTTATAAGGATACTTTTTAATGTTTGCAGTTGATTTTTCTACAATTTCTTTTAAAATGTCATCTTCATCGGAGTAAACCAACATTCCACCAGAAGTAATTTTATCAATAAAAATAGCGAATTGTTCATTATACACCTCAACCGTAGGAAAAACATTAATATGATCCCAAGCAATTCCACTAAGTAAAGCAATATTAGGTTGATATAAATGAAATTTTGGTCGTAAATCTAAAGGAGAACTCAAATATTCATCGCCTTCTAGAATAATAAACTCATTATCATCGGTAAGTTTTACCATAGTTTCAAAACCTTCTAGTTGTGCACCAACCATATAATCTATATCAAAATTATGATAGTTTAACACATGTAAAATCATTGAGGTTATAGTCGTTTTCCCGTGGCTTCCTCCAATAACTACTCTTGTTTTATCTTTAGATTGCTCGTATAAAAATTCTGGATAAGAATAAATTTTAATTCCGAGTTCTTGTGCTTTTAAAAGCTCTGGATTATCCGCTTTAGCGTGCATTCCTAAAACAATAGCATCTAATTGTGTATTGATTTTATTTGGAAACCAACCAAATTCTTCAGGTAACAAACCGTATTTTTCTAATCTAGATTTTGATGGATCGTGAATAGTATCATCACTACCTGTAATTTGATATCCTTTTTTGTGTAAGGCTATGGCTAAATTGTGCATAGCTGCACCTCCAACGGCAATAAAATGTATGTTCATTTTGGTTAAATTAATTCTGCTATAAAATTAATTTATATTTATGGAATAAAAAAACCGTTTACATAATTTTTGTAAACGGTTTTGAATAATATTTTTAATTTCTATTGCTTTTCATATACTTGAAAAAATTCAGCATCAGTTGTAGAATTTCCAGCAGCATTGTCTTGGCTATTATGAATTATCGACTTAATGGTAAAGTGAGTTTCAGATTGATTAATAATTGGTCCTGTAGATTCTGTACCATTTGTTGAAATAGTAATTTGATTGCCATTAATTTGCCAACCACCATTTTCAGGATTAGAATCGTAATTAAAATTTGAGGTTTCTACACCATCAGTAGTTGTAACAGAATGAATTTGAGCAGAACCAGTTACAGTATATGTATTGTCTTCAATAAAATTGATTTCAACATCACTAGATATCATTGTTTGTGTGGTTATTGAAGTAATAGAAGGTGTATCAGCATCATTAAAAGTTACCACATTAGTAGAAGTTCCGTGAATATCAATCATTTTCCAAGTCCCTAAAATATCAAAATCTCCTGTTGAACTATCATCACAATTTGCTTCAAAACCAGCACGTAAATCAGTCCATGAAGCTCCGTTTAATTCAATATTAGATTCCTCTGCTCCATTTATAGAAAGAGTATAAAAAGAATTTCCTTCAGTATAACAATACTCTGTGTTTGTAGCAGTACAAGTATAACAGTTTTCACTAGTTCCATTACACTGGTTCTCTAAAACATCTTGTGTATCAGACCAAGAAGCACCATTTAATTCTGTCTGATGAGTAGCACCATCAGCATCAGTAGTTACATAATAGGTATTTCCAACTGTATAACAATATTCTGTTTGTGTTGTTTGGCAAGTATAGCAAGAATCGTTTTCGCCTTCATCTTCTGTACAAGAAACAAAAAGAGCAATAAACCCAAAAATAAAGGCTGTTTTTTTAATAAAATTCATCATAATAAGTTGTTGTTTTTTGGCGAAATTAATAAAAATTTATGGATACTACAAACCCTTCATTATTGCGCACATTAAAAACACTTCCATTTTCAAAAATCAAATACTGCCCTTTTATTCCAACGAGCTTACCGTTTATAGTAGGTGTTTTATCTAAACGAAGGCTTTTTATTTTATTAGGATATTGATTTACAGGATAGTTAAAGTCATACACATCTTCATTAGAATTTAAATAAAACGATTTTACTTCCTCTGGAATAAATTGAAAAAGTTTTTCTTTATAAACGATTAAATCTTCTGTAGATATATCATTTTTTAACATTTTTTGCCAACTTGTTTTATCAGAAACATACTCTTTTAAAGCAACTTCTGTAATACCAGCTAAATATCTGTTTGGTGTTTCAACAATAGCCAAAGCTTTAGATGCACCTTGATCAATCCAACGTGTAGGAATTTGTGTTTTTCTAGTAACACCAACTTTAATATTACTTGACAAAGCCAAATACACAATATGTGGTTTTAATTGAACACTCTTTTCATATTCTAAATCACGGTCTTCTATATTAAGGTGTGCTTTGCTTAGTTCTGGTTTCATTATCCAATCGCCTACATTGGCAGATTTATAAAAACAATCATAACAATGCCCTTGGCGAAATATTTTTTTATTTTTACCACAACTTAAACATTCATATTTTTCAAAATTGATTTCAATCTCTTTTCCTATAAGCTGATTTATATTTATAAAATCGGAATCTAATTCTAAATAATATTGAATAGGTGATGTAAACTCTGTTAGCATTTTTTTTAAAACTCCGTGTAATTGCATTTCTAAAATATTTAAATTTTGTGCAAAGTAAACAAAATTAAAAAGTTAATCACTAAAAATAGATATAGAAAGTATTGTGAACTTAAATCGTTATAATACAATTACTTATGTTTTTGTTAACGTTATTACTAAAAACTTTACTAAAAAAAAACAGCATTTTTTATAAAAAAAATTTTATAAAATATAAAAAAGTTGTATGTTTGTTGCTCGTTATTGACTAAATCAATACAAATTGAATACATTATGAAAAAAAATATGCTAAAAATCGCCCTCTTATTTGTAGTTTTAATGACTACGAGTTACCTCTTTGCACAAACTCCACCTGCAAACAGACCACCACCACCTCCAGGATTACCAATTGATGGAGGAATATTTACTTTAGTTGCCGTAGCATTTGGTTATGGTGTTAGTAAATTAAGAAATAAAAAATAAATTTATTTAAAAAGTATAAAAAGTCCTATATTGTTTTTCAATATAGGATTTTTCTTTTTAACCCATTTTTTTACTTACTTTTGCTGAATACATTTTAGGATTTAAACACACCTAAAATAAATTCTATTTATTTTGTTAATGAACAGTATGAACCATGAAAAAACAAGAAAAAATTAAAGTAGGAATATCAATTGGAGATATTAACGGTATTGGTATTGAGGTCATTCTTAAAACATTTGCAGACAGCAGAATGCTAGATTTTTGCACTCCAATTCTATTTGGTTCTTCAAAATTAATTTCATATCATAAAAAAGCTTTGAATAGTACGCTTCCTATCCATGGAATATCTAATATTAGACAAGTTGTTGAACATAAAATAAACCTATTCAATATTTGGAAGGAAGATGTTAAAGTTGAATTTGGTGTACCTAGTAAAGAAGCAGGGAAATACGCATATTTATCCTTAAAATCAGCTGTAGAAGCACTTAATAACCATACTATTGATGTTTTGGTAACCGCTCCTATCAATAAAGACAATATTCAATCTGAGGATTTTCACTTTCAAGGACATACAGAATATTTAGAAGCAAATATAGAAGGAGAATCTTTAATGATATTAATGACGGACACTTTAAGAGTTGGTTTAATTACAGGACACATACCTATTAAAGATATTGCAAGCACCATAACACCAGAACTCATAGAACACAAAGTGGATATTATGCACAACACTTTGGTGAAAGATTTTAATATCAGAAAACCAAAAATAGCCATTTTAGGTATTAATCCACATTGTGGTGACCATGGTGTTATTGGCGATGAAGATGATAGTATTGTAAGACCAACCATCGAAAAAATATTTTCTAAAGGTAAATTAGTTTATGGACCATTTGCTGCTGATAGTTTTTTTGGTTCTAATTCATATAAATCATTTGATGGTATTTTAGCAATGTATCACGATCAAGGTTTGGCTCCGTTTAAAACCCTTTCTTTTGGTAAAGGTGTTAATTTTACTGCAGGCTTAGATAAAATTAGAACTTCACCAGATCATGGTACTGCTTATGAAATAGCAGGAAAAAACCAAGCAAGTGAAGCCTCCTTTAAAACAGCCCTATTTACAGCGATTGAAGTCTTTAAAAACCGACAAGATTATCAAGAATTAACAAGCAATCCTTTAAAAATTAGACGAAGAAGATAATTTTTTTAAATAAATGTTATCTGATTAGTATTTTTTATTACCTTTGCAGGCTCAAAAGATATTTGAAATGAAGCAATCTAAAACGTATAAAATCCCATTTAAAGGGTTAAAGTTAGGAGCGCATCAATTCAATTATTCAATTGACAAGAAGTTCTTTGATGCTTATAATTATGATGATTTTATAGACAGTAATGTTTATGTAAAAGTTGATTTCATTAAGAAAAACACCTTATTTGAGCTGTTTTTTACCATAGATGGAACGGTTTTAATTAACTGTGATGTTTCTGGCGAAGAATACCATCAGCCGGTAAACGGTACACTTAAACTCATTGTAAAATTTGGAGAGGAATATAATAACGATAATGATGAAATTTTAATCATTCCTCATAACGAATACGAATTAGATATTTCACAATATATTTACGAATTGATTGTGCTTAGTGTTCCTGTTAAAAGAATACATCCTGGTGTGTTAGATGGTACATTAAAGTCTAAAGCGATTGATAAGCTAGAAAAATTACAAAATAAGAGTAAAAAAGATACAGACCCTAGATGGGATAAATTAAAAGAATTAATAAAAGATAAAAAAAGTTAGAAATGGCACATCCAAAGCGAAAAATATCCAAACAAAGAAGAGATAAAAGAAGAACGCACTATAAAGCAACAGCATCTCAAATAGCTATTGACCCTACAACAGGTGAAGCGCATTTATCTCACAGAGCACACTGGTTTGAAAACAAACTTTATTACAGAGGTCAAGTAATTATAGACTCTCAAGAAGAAGTTGTAGAAGAGTAAACATACTCAACTATTTTAAATAACACAAAAAACCCTTAATTTAAGGGTTTTTTGTGTTATTTGTTTTTGTGGAAATTATTGGGTTTAAACTTATAACACCATCAAATTACAACCTCTAATATCGCTATTATCAAACCTACCAATAATTTCAAAACTACCATTATTAAAGGTTTTTCCTAAATCTTGTGTAGCAATAAAGGAGCAGGAATTTACATTTGCAAGGTCAATAATATTAATACCTCCAGCTTTGTTGTGTGGAAAAATAGTAAGAGCATCTTCAGTATCACGAATGATGATTTTCATCCATTTTGGAGTTTTGAAAATTCCTTTTCCTTTGGAATAAGCTTGGCTAAGTAATTCTGTCATTCCGTATTCTGAGTGAATTTTAGTTACTCCAAAACCGTTTTTCAACAATTCGTGCAATTCGGCTCTTATAATTTCTTTTCGTTTGCCTTTCATTCCTCCTGTTTCCATAATAATTGTGTTTTTTAAATTAAATTGATAGCTTTCAATTAAATCTAATAACGCAAAGGAAATACCAATCAATAGCACTTTTTCTCCTTTTTGATCTAGTTTGCGCAATGTTGTTGCTAATTCATCAAGATTGTTCAAGTAAAATCCGCTTTCTTTTTTATTAGATTGCTTAATCAATTCATTGACCATAAAAACGAGCGATGAACCTTCTCTTTCTAGGTAATTTGGGAGTAAAGCAAGTAGTGTGTACTCTTGAATATTTTCATAAAATTGCTTAAAACCATTTAAGAAACTTGTTTTGTATATTTTTAAATCCGTTACAAAATGTTTGCTTAAATTCATTCCTGTTGTTCCGCTACTGTAAAAAATTTCTTGAACAGGATTTTTATCCGATAAAATTTGATGGGTTTTAAAAAATTGTATAGGTAAAAAAGGAATCTCATTTAAACGACAAACCTCATCAATTTTAACACCTAAATAATGGATAAATTGTTTGTAAACCGAATTGTTTTTAGCTTGAAATCGAAATAACTCCAAAGCCTTTTTTTCAAAATCTTTAGAACTATTCAAATTAAAAACACTATATTTATTCATTACAACACAACTATAAAGTGCAAAAATAGTTATTTTACGCAACCAAAATGCTGTTTTGGCATCTTATTTAATAGGAGAACCTTATAAAACAACACCGTATAGGCTTAGAAAAAATCATACAAAAATGCAAACGAGGTGATCGTAAATCACAATCGGATCTTTATCAGCTTTTTTCTGGTAAACTCTTTGCTGTATGCCTAAAATACTCGCCAAATAAAGTGCAAGCCGAAGACAATTTACACGATAGTTTTATTACTATTTTCAACAAAATAAAACAATACAAAGGCAAAGGCTCTTTTGAAGGTTGGCTTAAAAGATTAACGGTAAATGTTTGTCTGCAAAAATATAGAAAGAAAAATGTTTTAAATGTGGTAACCGATGAATATCCTGATAAAATAGAAGTGGAATTAGAGGAAGAAAGCCTTCCGTTAAGGTATTTATTACAACTCATACAAGAATTGCCTGACCGCTACCGATTGGTGTTTAATTTGTATGTATTAGATGGTTATTCTCACAAAGAAATTGCCGAATTACTCGAAATTTCTATTGGAACATCTAAATCTAACTTATCAAGAGCACGACTGAATTTAAAAGAAAAAATAGAAGCAAACCAAAACTATAAAAAAAAAATAAAAATTAATGTTTAATAAAGATATTGACCGATTGTTTCAAGAGCAATTTAAAGATTTTGAACAACAACCTCATCCTAAAGTTTGGAAAGGTATTGAAAAAGAACTAAAAACTACACCATCTGTTTTTTACAGATTTAGATGGTTGGGTTTTGTTGGTTCTTTACTGCTTGTTTTTGGCTTATGGCAAGTTTTTACTACACCAACTAAAGTTGTGAAATCTAATTTAGATACAAAAGAAATTTCTCAACCAAACAATCATAAAGGGTATAAAAAACAAAATAATGGCAATAACACGTTGGTTATAGATAATAATTCGATTGAAAATAAACCTATTCCCAAAACAAATAAGAACAGAATTGCCAATACCAAAATAGATGTAAAAGCTCAAACAAGCAATTCCAAAAATAGTTATTTAAAAAATGTATCTTCTCAAAAAAACAATATTTCTGTATTAAAATCAATTTCTTTAAACAAGAAAAAAACGAGTATTAAAACAGTATCAAATCAAAAAAATTTACACCAAATTGCAAGTACACAAACAACTCCGTTTAAAGAAAATACAACACCTAATTCAGACCAACAAAATAGAGCTTCTAACCAAAAATCACAAAAGACAAAACAGATAACAACCTACATTACACCAATGGAAACAGCAAAAGTAATTGTGCATAAAAACCATTTATACCTTGTAGATTTATCCAAACTAAAAATAAAACTACCTCTTTCTAAAGCTATAAAAATTAAAGAAAACTTTAAAAAATGGGAGATTGGTACTAGTTTTTCTCCCATTTATTACTCAAGTTTTACACAAGGTTCTCCATTAGATAACAATATTGCTTCTAGCGACCAATCTAGCTCCAACTCGTATGCTTTTGGTTTAAATGTGGCTTATAAACTCAATAAAAAATGGAGTATAAAAACAGGTCTTTTTAAAAGAAATCTCGCTTATAAAACCGCTGATGTTGGTGTAGTTTTTCAAGTAATAACCAACAATAATATAGGTAAAAACAATGTTTCACTACACAGTATGGATGATATAGAAACCTCCTCAGAAGATGTTACATTTATAGGTGATTTAAAACAAGAGCTTAAATATATTGAAGTTCCGTTAGAAATTAAATACCATTTACTTAATAAACGGATTGGCATCAATTTAAACGGTGGTTTTAGTACCTTATTTTTAAATGGGAATAATGTACAACTTGAACGCTCTAGTACTAATTTTTCTCTTGGTAAAGCCTCAAATATAAGCAATACCAGTTATTCCTTAAATTTAGATCTTGATACAAGTTTGCGTATTTCAGACAAATGGAATTACAGCATTTCGCCTACCTTTAAATATCATTTAAACACGTTTACAGGCAATGATGGAGGTTTTAAACCTTATTCAATAGGATTCAATACAGGCTTATATTATAATTTTTAGTTGATTTCTGTTTGAGTTTTCAAACAGTAAAAGTCGTTCTGTTGCCAACAGAACGACTTTTTAATTGTTTTAAAAAATAAAACCTCCTAATCAAAATACAAAAAAGCATCTTCAAAATGTTCTAATTTGGTTTGATATTTATTATGGATAATGGCAATAACATCAAAACGTACTTCTACATCTAAATCATTTGATTCTATATAGTGGTTCATGGCTTTCACCAAGAGTTTTATTTTTTTTGCATCAACAAAATCTTGCGGATCACCAAATTCATTGGTAGAACGAGTTTTTACCTCAACGCAAACCATAACATCCCCTTTTTGTACTATCAAATCTATTTCTGCTTTTTGAAAATAGTAGTTTTTTTGTACAATGGTATAACCTTTATTCTCAAAATGTGCTAATGCCATTTCTTCACCAAGTTTGCCAAGTTTATTGTGGTCTGCCATATTAATTGAATAAATCGTTATTGAGACGTGATTAATCTCGTCTGAACAGAAGATATTTATTATCCTACCGATATCTCATCTGGTAGTTCGTTTTTATCATTTTCTGTTATAGGGAAATAATGTTTAAGTTCGTTGCCTACTTTTAAAATCCCTTTTACCAAACCACTTGCATAGTGCTTTGTTTTAAATTCTTTAATAATGGTTTCTTTAATTTCATTCCAAAAATTATCCGATACTTTAATATCTATATGCTCATCACCAATAATGGCAAATTTTTTATCTTCTACAGCTAAGTAAAATAAAACACCTGTTTTGCACTTGGTTTCATCCATTTTTAGATAATAAAACACTTCTTTTGCACGTTCAATAATCTCTTTTTTCGTGGTAGCTTCTAGGTGTACACGTATTTCTCCAGAAGTGTGCAATTCTGCAGTTCTTATGGCTTTTACAATTTTATCTTCTTGTTCTTTAGATAAAAAATCTTCTACTTTTGACATAACAACATATTTTTTTGTAAAAATACTAAAAATTATTGATAGCCGTTTTGATTTTTTTTCTTTATAATAATTTGTAAATCATTTTTTTACAAAATTGACTACCTTTTTACTAGAACATATATTATTATTAATATACAGAACAAACTAAAATTCTTATAAAATTAATTATTTAGGCTAATAAGTATTTGTTTATATTAAAAAAGTGCTAAAAATTTAGCGTTTTTTATTATATTATTCCAACTCTATATCAAACTGTGTCAATCTTTTAAACTGCTCTAATCGATCTTTTATTTCTTTTTGTGTTAAACTTTCCATACGCTCAGTTCCAAATCGTTCTACACAAAACGAAGCTAAATTAGAGCCATAAATTACGGCATTTTTCATATTTTCAAATGAAATATTATTCGTTTTTGCCAAATAACCTGTAAATCCACCTGCAAAAGTATCTCCTGCTCCTGTTGGATCAAAAACTGAGGCTAAAGGCAATGCTGGTGCATAAAACATTTGTCCTTCGCTAAATAACAAAGCTCCGTGTTCTCCTTTTTTTATTACTACATATTTTGGACCCATTTCATGGATTACTTTGGCTGCATTAACCAAAGAATATTCACCACTTAGTTGTCTGGCTTCTTCATCGTTTATGGTAATAACATCAATTTCTTTTAATACTGCTTTTAAATCGTCTAAAGCAATATTCATCCAAAAATCCATCGTGTCTAAAACAATTAATTTTGGTTTTTTAGTCATTTGTTTAATCACACTCATTTGTACTGCTGGATGTAAATTTCCTAACATTACAATTTCACTATCTTTAAATTCTTCAGGCACAACAGGATTAAAATGTTCTAATACATTCAATTCGGTTACTAAAGTATCACGCGAATTCATATCGTTATGATATTTTCCAGACCAAAAGAAGGTTTTACCATCTTTAACAATTTCAATTCCTGTTGTATCTACATTATGCTGGTTAAGCATGTCTAAATATTTTTGAGGAAAATCTCCTCCAACAACCGATACTATTCCAGATTTTATTCCAAAAGTTGAAGCGGATAATCCAATATACGTTCCTGCTCCTCCAAGAATTTTATCTGTTTTTCCAAATGGAGTTTCAATTGCATCAAAAGCAACAGTTCCAACAATTAATAGTTTGCTCATATTTTAGTCTTTAGTCTTTGGTCTTTCGTTTTTAGTCTTGTACTTTTGCAAAAGTAAGTTTTCTAATTGATTATTGAATTAATTGATTTATTTTTTTACCATTATTTATTAAACAACTAATGAACAATATAAAATGACAATACAAGAGGTACAAGAAGAAATTATTGAGGAGTTTTCTATGTTTGATGATTGGATGGAGCGCTATGAATATATCATCGAGTTAGGTAAATCTTTACCTTTAATTGATGAAAAATATAAAACGGATGACAATTTAATTGTTGGTTGCCAGTCTAAAGTTTGGCTTCAAGCCGATAAAATAGATGATAAAATCACCTATACAAGTGATAGTGATGCTATTTTAACAAAAGGAATTATTGCGCTTTTATTGCGTGTTTTTTCTAACCAAACTAGTGAAGAAATTTTAAAAGCAGACACGCATTTTATTGATAAAATTGGTTTAAAAGAACATTTATCACCTACTAGAGCAAATGGATTGGTATCGATGGTTAAAAAAATTAAGTTGTACGCTTTGGCTCATAGTTAGGAGGTAAACCCTACCAGCGTTAGCAATCACACGTACTAAACCCTGCCAGCGTTAGCAATAACACGGATATTAACGCTGGCAGGGTTAGAAAAGATATTAACACTAATAAACAACAACTCTTTTAACCAATTTTTGTTTATTTTCTGAACTTACTGTAACGATATACACTCCTTTTTCAAGAGAAGAAACATTAAGTGTACCTTTTAAATAAGAGGAAATCATTTTTTGACCTAAAGCATTGTAAATAGTGATTTTGTCTTTAGAAGTGAAATTTATAAAGTGAATACTTTTTCCAGATTCATTATAATAAATTGTTTGATTTTCAATACTCTGTTCATTAAAAGCTAATAATTGTTGATCTATTTGTAATAATTCACCATATCTGTACCAAACATAGCCATCTAAAGCGATGTTTCTCTTAAAATTAAATGGTTGTGTATTGAATCCGTTAGTTCCATTTAAAAAAGTACTGTAAGGTTGCAAAAGCGAATGAGGTGTTAATAACCAATTATACATATGGTTTGTTCTTGAACTAAAAATTGGCATAACTGTTACGTTATTATTTAAGGATAGATTTTCCAATCTCTCAGGATGATATTGAAAAATACTATTGCCATTATTATAAACATCACTACTTCGGTAATAATGAATCAATACTCGATTTGTGTTTTGAGCAATCAAATCGCCTTCAGAAGGTGAAATATAACCTATATAAGTTTCGGTAATGATACCATTTTGATCTCCGTAAGTTTTCATTAAAGCAAGTTGTGCATTGTAAAACTGAAATGCTCCAGCTTCATCACAAGTGTATCCGTTTGGCTGTAAATAAGTAGTGCAATAGTAATCACTTGGACCTGTTAAATTGTCGTTCCAAAATTCAAATTCAAGATTAAAAACATCAAATCGCTTATTTGGATTTGATGGATAAAAACTATTATAAATTTTAATTTTATCAAACGAGGCATTTTTTTCGCCTACTGCTGCAACTTGTACTATTCCGTAATTGGTTTTGGCATCTTCTATAAAATTAGCAAGAGGTAAAGAAGTGGTAACATCATCAATTACAAAAATATTGTTTTGAATATATGTTAAATTATAGAGTATTAAATAATTAAAACCGTTATCTTGGGCATAATTTAATAATTGCGTTTCTGCTGAAGGATTTCCGATAATATCTTTAAAATTATTGACATAAAGACCTACATAATTTTGAGAAAAACAAGCGAAAGAAGTACTAATAAAAAGTAAAAAAGTGTAAAAATATTTCATAATGATAAAATTTAGTTGGTTATAACACCTATAAATAAGAAAATTATTTTTTTGTTACCAGCTTAACTTACCAACATTAGTAATTACACGTACAAAACCCTGCCAGCGTTAATATTAAAGTGAT
>Ga0256840_1003487_pt1 | contig 12648 bp, 15 predicted proteins | sample 355202metaG_FD_185969 | JGI IMG/M metagenome (GOLD analysis project Ga0256840, IMG submission 185969) | Hydrothermal vent microbial communities from Mid Atlantic Ridge, Atlantic Ocean - 355-202 | ecosystem: Environmental > Aquatic > Marine > Hydrothermal vents | place: Atlantic Ocean: Mid...
CCATCGCCATTCAAAGACAAATTAAGCGATCCTGGATCAAGGTGGAATGCTATAACTCTTTTACCTTTTTGTTGAAACACTTTTCCAGATGTTACAAAAGCTGAATAATATAGCGTTCCATCTTGAAAATGTATATTTAAACCAGCCGTTTCTGACTCGAATTTTGGGTTTTGTTTTGAATCCAAAACGATTTTGTGGCTTTGCCCATCAAAATTTAATGGGACTTCAATGTATGCCCACCAAAACAGGTACTTTCCAACATCGCTGTTAGAGTTGGATACCACCCACAATTTCTTGTAATCTGCGGTTACACCTATATACAAAATGTCTGAACCTACATCATATCGAACCGGTGCTGCCATTTCTATCACTTCCCGTAAAAAGGAATAAAACCGGCCCGCTTTTTAGGGCGGGCATTACATCCATTTCGGAGGATGGGAAAAGAATAACAGAGCTCCCACCACAAGAAGTGCTACAAGCCAAAACATTGAAGAATTTGAACTGGAACTATTAGAGCCAACAGTTGAGCCGCCACCACTTGGCAACATATTGAGTGGAGTCCCATTATTTTGTGCATTATTTACAGTTGATGGGTTGTTAAGTGCACTTTGAATAATTTCCTCAAGTGCTTGCAAGGTGGCCGCAATATTTGGGTTATAAGTCCCACCACCAGCTTGAATTTGTGCAGTGTAATTCTTTATAGCTTGTCCAAGGGTTGTGCCATCTGTTGTGGTCGTTGAATTAAGAAAATCCTGGATATTGTGGGTCTGTTGGTATTTTTGTACGCCTTTTTCCCAACTCGACGGACTTACAGTGATTGCTGGCACAGTTGTTCCTGTGTTTGTCGTTACCGAAGACGCTACAACAATCATCGTTTTCACCCCCTTTAGCCCAAAAGGTAATCAATGACATGTTTCTTCACTTCTGGATCTTGTTGAAGAATCTCAGTCATTGGGCCAGTAAGGATCGGGATTTGAATACCAGCCAGCGTATTCGGAGTTTCTGTCGACAAGTCAAGAGCCATATCAACTGCTGGAGTAGATTGAACATACAGGTTAAGGGTAAACTCTTGAGGCAATGTGATTTGCTCTGGGAAATATAATGCCGACTCTGGGGAAGTTTGATTCAAAGAATTCACATGCTGTATCGAATCACTATACAGAGTCGCTGTAATATTCCCTGCCGCGACTGGAACCCCAACTACCCATGAGAAGTTCCCGTTTCCCAACAGATAGTAAACTGTCAACGTTGCCGCCGTTGAGGTAGTGTCATTTACGGCAAATGTGATGTCTGAACCAGAAATATTTGTCGGTTCAACAATCTTAGTTGAAGCAGACGGAGATGTTGTATGCCAAAATCCTACCGCTGAAATACTTGGGTTTGCCTTAGAACCCAAAACTGTACCTACTTGAGCGACTGAGCCGCTAACAGTAACTGTTACGTCAGGACTCGTTTGAGCAGCATTGTAAGTAAACACTTGACTTGCCGTAAAGCGCAGCTTCATCATCTCATCTGCACGAAGGATGATATACGAGTTGATCGGGACAGTATAAGTCAAAATTTTTGAGTTAACACCTGCTGAAGGAGCGGAATATGTGAATTGATCAAGCGTCAATACCGTTTTTCTCATTTTTTCCGCCCCCTTAGTAGTTCATCGTCGCTTTTGTAACTGGAATCCCTATCGTGCTGTTTGTCCAATCAAACGTTTCGGAAGGAAGCAACGTTGCTATCGCAATTATGAGTGTGTAGTTCGATTCAAGGACAAATTGTTCTTCAATCGGGAACGTTAGCCCTCCAGCAAATTGTCCCATGCCTTGAAGGTTAGCTGCCACTTCCCACCACGGCCTATATTTTGCTTCCGCTATCCGTACCCCAAAAGAAGTGGGAGGATCACTCGGCGATTTTGCGTACATTATGATTGTGTCTCCTGGTGCAATTTGAGTAGTCCCCGCTGCGTCGGTGTAGAATTTGAACTGCACTACAGGATTTGGATCGATGATGTACTGTACGCCTTGAGGGACTTTGAATCCAATTACAGGATAAGGCAGATATTGAACAAGATTCAATGATTCTTTTGGTTGGCCAGTTGTTGACAATAGCTGTCCATTAAGCGGATTAATGGCTATTGTTGACAGATTTTGAGTCAATGTTTCCTTCATTTTTGATCACCTCTTTAGCCATTAAAGGCTCATCTTCGTTGCCAAACTTGCTCCAGCCATAGCTGCCCCGCCAGCCATAATCCCTACAAGCACGTTTTCAATGTCTTCATTGTACGCAGTGAGGAATGGTAGTTTCATGAGTAAAAATCCTACCAACGCAACGAAGAGGCCAGTAAGATATGGATGATCGTGAAGCAGTTGAATTTCGTATTCAATGTTGCCGTTTTGATCTTTCACGGGGTTGCCTGACGAATCTTTTTTCTCCTTGTTTGCCTCTTTGTTGATGAAATAAGTTACACCGCCTCCAACGAGGCCTCCAACAGCGGTCATAAGCAATGCCTTTGTATCTTCAGCACTGCCTGCCGTATATGGTGATTCAAAAACTGCCATAAAAAATCGCCCCTTTCATGAAAATGTTTTAACAACTTAATCATGAAACAGAGGCGAAAATAGAGTCAATAACTTTCTTTACACTTCTTGATGCTTCTTTACACTTCTTTACCCTTTTTTCCTTAATCGCTTTTGAAGAGGGTATTGATTTCAAGTTGCCCTGTTCGAAAATTCTTTATTACATAGGAATGAGGGCCTAAAGTGTTAACGTTGTAAAAGTCGAAGGTCTTTTGAAAATTTTCTATTTCTGAGGGGCCTTGAGGCTTGAATCCTATGCCCCACGTGGCTTCACGCACTCCTTGGGGATCGATATCCCTGAACTGCTGAAAGATGAGATACACGGATATCCCTCTTTTTCTCCCTGAACGAAGGAGTTGAGCAATCGTGGTAGAAAATTTGTACCGTGGGAATAACCTGTATGCTTCATCAATTACAAGAACGAGGTCCTTATACCCTTTCAAGAGCTTTTCCCCAAGAATATCTAAAAATTTCTGAACGTTCTGGGTTTGAAGTTGCGATACTTCAAAGAGTAAAGGGGTGTTATAGGTTGCCGTATCGACGATAAGCTTATCTATATCTAATTTTTGGTACTGATCCCCTCTCTCCGTTAAAGGCACCTTTTTTATTTTTGTAAAAAACTTCGCATAGAAATCTGAATCATCAATAATAACGATGTGCTTATTTTTTATACCCCTTAGCGTAGTCCCTACAAATGTGGACTTTCCGCTTCCGGTAGGGCCAATTACAACTACTACCATTATTCCACTTCCTTTCCTGATTCTTGAGCCTCACTCTGTAATTGTTGAATTGCATTGTGGCGGGGCTTATACATAATCCCGAACATCACGATAATGCCTATCGCTAATATGATGCGAGTAACAGGTTTCAATTTACGGAATGGCAGGACTCCAAGAATATCATCTACCGCAAGCAAATTTAATAAGGGTTCTACTCCTTGGCGTAAATGGGCCATGAATTCGCTTTCTTCGTCTGGAGAGAGTTTCCATACTGCACTCATCATGTGCCCAGATATATCTGTAAGTATCCCGCCTAATTTTGATTTAGGGGCTGCTTCTTGAAAACCTTCGTCATTGTTCAGCAAAGATTCCAGATCAGGTTCTTGTCGTAGTTGTGAATTTTCGGATGTTGGAGCCTCTTCTTCAGAAATTTGTTCTTCTTGTTTCTGAGCTTCTTTTTGTTCATCTTTATGATTATCATCAAGAATGTAGCCTTCTAACCCTTCAAAAGGATCAGGTTGCTGTTTTGCGATTACGTCCACCATTATGATCTCCTCCCCCAGATTTCCTCAGGCCGACGGGTAGTTTTATTATTCTTCATTTTTTCAACAATTGACTTTGTGTATTCCCCCATTGTGCTTGGAGTTTCTGATACCGTTTGAGTTTGTGGTGTTTGGCTAATTTGTTGTGGTTGTGAAGCTGGAGGAATATAGGATATAGGTGATTGCTGGCTTTTCTTCTTCATAAATTTAAACAAGAAAATTAACGCGATAATTGCTATACCACCGATAATAGCGATCATCATCCAATTGACCTTTGATTTTTCTGATTCATTCGTTTCTTCTTCCATTTTTATCTCATCTTTATTCTCTTCCGTTTTTTGCTCTTGTTCATGTTTGACAAACGCAGGAGACTCTACTTTATCTTCTTCTGCCCGTTCGTTGTTTTCCTGATTCAACATCTCTTTTTCTAACATTCCTCCGTCCTCCTTCCCTGTTGGCTCTGGCTGGAATACATAATATTTAAATGCTTCAAGTTTTTGTGGCCCTAAGCCTTTGTTTTCAGAGCTTTTTCCCGTTTCGGCAGGTGGAGTACCTACATTGTTTTCTCCGGTCTTTGAAGGCATAGAGCCTTTATCTTTAAGAGTTTCATCAACATTATCGGTGATCTTATCTTCTTTTCCTGTTAATGGAGGAACATTACCATTCTCTTCACTTTTTTCCCTTGCAATAGAATCTTTTGAAAGAGATACATTTTCTCTTTCCAAAGTATCTGAAGCCTTGTTTTCAGGGGGCTTTCCATCATTTGTATCTGGGGTATCTGTATTATCTACTTCTTTTTCTTCGTTTGTTGAACTTGTAAAGCTTTTATTTTTAGAGGTTTCTTCTGTTTTATTTTGCTGCATACCCCGTCCATAATAAAAATTTACCTGCCCTACTAATGTGGAAAGTTTAACGTTGAGGCGTTGTTCTACTTCCGGTAATAACTGACGAATGAAATCTTCCAGATTTGGATTTTTTTGCTTAAAGAACTTCAGGGGAATATCCTCGGCGGACATAGTTTCTACCTTTTTAACAAGGATATCGTAAAACTGGAGAATATGCTGTGGAAAATCAATTCTATCCGCATTTTTTCTTAAAAACTCTAATCTATCCCAAAAAGTCAAAATGTCATTTAGCGGTTTATGAATGCTTTTTGCGTATAGCTGTAGCTTTTTATGATTTGTCTTCCAGATATAGCTTAGATCGCTTAATTTCATCTGTTTACACCTCCAATCCCAAATAAGGTTTTAACTTGTGGTAAGATCCCAGACATTCCACCAATAACTTCCTTCATGTCGGGACGGTTTATAGTTTCATGAAAGTTTAAAATTACTATGGATAAAGGCTTTTGCTCATCAAGATACCGTATTTTGACGTTTCCGTCCGCAAATTCATATTCTTTGACGTTTTCGGGGGTATATTCGCCTTGATTAAACTTGAGGATTAGAATATCTCTGTCTTCATCGTATTTATATTTCATCTTTCCGATGAGATTCATTAAATCAAGATAATTCAATTTCATCGTAGCTTCCCCTCCTCATAAACTCTCTTAATTCGCCTTCTGGAATGCGGTATATATGCCCAACTTTAATCGCCCCAAGTTTTCCGTCAGCAATCCAATTTCGGACGGTTTTGAGACGCACTCCAAATATCTTTGCAATCTCGGTAGTTGTATACAACTTATCCCTTGTTAGATTTATCTTCACCAAAATCACCTCCGATATCAACATTGATTTGTAATGCAGGGTTCTTGAGAAATCTATTTTGCGCATGAATGTAAATCGCTGTAGTTGCCGGGCTCACATGCCCTAAAAGGTCTTGAACTTGCCGTATATCATGAGTTGCCTGATACCCTAACGTTCCAGCTGTATGTCGAAGCGCATGGGCGGATATCTTCTTTCCATTTACATGCTTTAAACCCGCTTGGTTTAGGTATTTATCAACAATCCATCTGAATGCACGCCGCGATAAGCGCAGGTATGGTTTATGCTTCGAAAGCCCTATAAACAAAGGCTTTGAAGGCTCTAAAGGTTCTTGTGTTGCTCGTACTTCCAGATATTTGTTTAGCAACTTGCCAATATCAGGCCTCAAGGGGATAAGCCGAGAATGCCTTTTAGCATGAACGCGTATACCAATTCCATCTGAACGCTTAGTAATATCCTCAATATTTGCTTGATGCAATTCCACCGTTCTTGCACCTTCAAGGGCCATGATGGCAATAATGAGGCGATCCCTTAAGCTCTGCAAGCTGTTGTCCAACGGTATAACCCTAAAAAGGTGTCTTAGCTCCACTTCGTCCAAATATGAGATCCGATCTGCTGGATCGGTGATCTCTTTCGGGGCTTTCACATGCGCAGCGGGATTAAAACTGATAATATGTTTCTCTTCTAAAGCTTCATAAAACCGCCTTATAGCAGATAAATGGGATTGAATCGTAGTCGGCTTCATTCCTTGGTTTATCAATGTTTCACGGTATTTTTTGATTTCTATAGGAGAAACGTGTAGAGGATTCCATCCCTGCCGCTTGATAAAAACAAGGTATCTTGCCACATTTTTCCAATATGTGCGCAATGTGTCAAGCGACGCGTTTCCATCGGCAACACTCAGTTGAAGGTGCTTCTCAAATATCTCTTTGATATTCACATGATTAAGCGGCTCAAGCATCTTCGTGTTGTTTAATCTCCTTTTCTATTTGTTTTATGCGATCTACAACGGTTCCTTGCCCTGGAATTTTAATTTTCTTTTCTTCAACAAAATTACTCTTTATCGTCAAAAAAGGGGCGTTAAACTGCTTAGCAACATTCTCGTCAGTGTAAGCAGGAAGGAACCCTAACAAATTCTTTCCGTATCGCACCAAAAAGGAATTAAGTGCAGTGGCTGGAACTACCATAGACGGAACAAACAGCACTTTTGGAAAACTTTTTTCTTCTGAAGGTACAACTATCTTTTTACCATCCATCTTTTTCTTCCCCTTTCATTAGGATTTTTTGGATTGAAATTCACCGATAAGAGACTGAAAAAAATCCGGATACAACCAATACGCCACAATTCCAACGATCAGAAATAGAGCTAATGTGCTTCCGCCGCCTCGGCCATTCAAGAAAACAAATAAGACGGCAATTACCAAGATTAGAGCTAATTTCCAATTATTTTTAATCCAATCGATCACAGTTTCACCCCAATTTACAATTGCTTTCCCAGCTTGGTAAAGTTTATATCCAAGCCACTTCACACCACTATAAAGTGTGAAAAACGGGGAAGTCTTCCACATTTCTTTTAAGAAGGCAGACAACCAAAAAACATCATGATCCCACCACGTCGTATAATTAGCAACATTGATAGTTAGAGAGGTACCAGCGTTAGTCCCATCTACAATCATTGCGTAATCCACTTTTATCCTGTATCCAGCGTTGTTTGTTTCCTGAATGCATGAAAAAGTAGTACACCTCACAAGTTCATATTTTTTTATGCTCAAGCTTGATATTTTCCATCCAGACAACATTGGATTAGTCAATTGTTTTTCCGCAAGTGCTTGTTGATACTGCTGGAGTTGTTGTTCTGTCGCCTTTTGCAAATATTCCTCTTGTTGTTTTCCTGGATTCAAAGGGGTTTTGGGATTAAGCATGACCTCATAATCAATTTCCCATTTTTTGCCTGGTTTTAGGACATACGTTTCATCCATCATTTTTCACCACCTTTTTGGCTATAAATTTATTTAGAGAGTCTCTTAGCGCTGTAACTACCCTTCTCTCGTCTTCCGTGAGCTTTATTCTCGATGACAAGATTTGTGTTAATGTGTCTGCCAAAATTGGAATCTCTTTCTCTTTTTTCACGGCCATAGCAGAATCACCAAGATCAAGAAGTATCCCATCATCATCCAAAAAGCCCACAAATTCCCATAAATTTGAGAAACACCATAATCAATCAAAAACACAATTGCAGTAATGACATTCAGAAACCATGTCACCTCATTCACCTCTCTAAAAATTTCTATTGGATGGAACCGGTGGTTCCATTGATTGCAACTCTGCAACCGTTTTGCAACCGCTCTGCAACCGCTCTAAACCCTTATAATATATATATTTATTTATATTTATTTATATATAGTTGCAGAGTTGCAGCGTTTTTTCTCAAAAAAAATAAAAAAGAGTATATTATATACATAAATGATTTTTCTGCAACTTTGCAACCGATCCACGTAAACCCCCACCGCTTCTGCATTTAAAGCGGTTGCAAGGCGGTTGCACTGAGTTGCAAGGTTGCACTTCTTATGACTCAAGCCCCAAAACTTTCCATGGTATAAGAATGGCTCTAAGTGTTCTACCATTGAATTTCACCCCAATACTTGTTTTTGCTCCTTCAATTCGTTCAAGGGGAGCTGATATGTCCATATTTTTCCACTTCGTATCTTTCAAAAGAAGTCGCACAACGACATTAGGTTTGATTGCAAGGTAAGTAGCACCGCCGTGTTCAACTTTTTTTAAGCCAAATGCTTCTACGTTTTCTTCTTGTTCTAATGCTTCGATAATGCTTTCCTCGAGGTTAGAAACTCTAACTCTGGAGGATAAAATAGCATCTATGATAGCGTTCTCATCCTCTTCGAATGTTTCACGCGATAAGTATTCAGGGATTCCCGCTTCGAAGCCAGCAAGATCAGCCACAGCGGTAACGTAAGCATAGTTATCTATAAGCCGCCCGTCTTGTACTTGATATTCGTTTTTGCTTTTTCGATACTGAGTAGCCTTCTTTTCTATTTCAGGCCACATGGGAATGAGGATACGAATAATGTTATGGCGTAATTCACTCAGTTCGGTACTTGTTGGATAATTTAAAGGGCCATTATGCTTTTTCAGCTTGAAAATAGCCATTCTTGATTCGATAGCAGCGTCATAAGTTGCTTCGTAAATCGAGGCAAGCCAGAACATTTGCTTTATCCTGTACGTTTTAGCATTCTTACCGATAGTTCCCCGTGTAACTGTCCCGCCGTTTTCGCCAGTGGTATTCTTCAATAGATTTAAGATGTTGGCGACGTGCCGGTCATTTTCAAACTCATCTAAGATTGGTATTTTGCTGGTATTTCCAACACTTTGAGCGATAGAATATGCAGATGCCTTGTCTAACCTAATTGCTAAAGGCCCCCACAATTCAACAATTAGATCCAGCAAAGTGGTTTTTCCAACACCTCGACGCCCAAGGAGATAAACAATAGGCCTCCATTTCATCACAGGTGATAAAGGTGCCAACATGATGAAGGCAGTGAGATACAATGTCATTTCTTCATAAGCAAAATTCCACTGCCTTACTATTTGATATAACTTGTCGAATGTATTGTGTAAATCAATTTTCAGATCTTCCGTATTATTTGAAGAAAGCTTGTTTATATCGAACCATTTTTCACCTGTGAAATTCACGATCTGTGAATCAATTACAGGCGTTTCCCTTTTCAAAAACTTGTTGAGGGCAGAATCATAAAATACTATTTCGTTTCCATTGATAAGGTAAAAAACGCCATCGGAGTACCATATTCCAGTAGAAATCTGATGTGTTTGAAACAAGACTCCCGTAGAATGAGCAGTGCTAATAATTCTTGCTTTGAAGTCTGCCCATTCTTTTTTTTCGTGGAAATATCCGGTCAATAGATGCCAACGTGTGCGCGTAAGCTCTTTGTCTTTAACAAAAGCAATTGTTCCATTTACCCAAAGGATTATGGTGCCATCAGTATCGTACCCAAGAATGTGCGCATCATCAAATTCTTCATTCTTGTCAATAAAATGAGGTTCCATAGATTTCCAGAATTCTTCATTCCACTCGTTATCAATAGGCATTTGTGGCTCTCCTTTTTAGCATTTTCAAGTGCATCAGATCGCTAAAGTCTCCACCTTTGGGTAAATCATAGTCGTTCCAGTTGAATTTTTTAATTCTTGGTAGTTGGTACTTATACCTTTTTTTGTAAAACTCAAACACTTTTATGATTTGTTCCATCTCTTTATCAGCGTCGTTGTCCAGCCAAAGCATCACTTCAGGTATTCCCTTAAACAGAGGGATAAAAGATTTTTTCATTCCGTTTTTTCCAGCAATTCCTACCCCTAAAATCCCATGTGTAATTGCCATAAGAGTGTCTTTCTCACCTTCAAAGATTCCTATTTTTAGTTTATTTTTTCTTGCATAAATCAAGGCCGGTTCGTGGTATAATGGAATCGATGTATTTTGTGGATAAATTCCATAGGCATCTTTCTCTCTACCCTGGTTGGGGTAGATTTTTTTTATCAATACAATTTCAAAATTAGATGTACGCATACTTGTTTCAGGGTCTATCCACCAGTAAGGCAAAGAGTAAAAGAAACCCCTTGAATCCTCACCACATCCAATTCCCATTTTTAACAGGACATCAAGTGATATTCCTCTGTTTAACCAGTAGTCATGTTTAGAATTGACTATGATCTTTTTCCCTTGCATGTATTCATCTGGTGTAATGCCATTAAGATTTTTAAAATACTTTTCACTTACTTCAAGAAGATCCAAATCACTTTTTGGAGGGCGGAATGGTTCAATACCCTCTTTCCCTGCTTGAATAATCTTAGCTTTCGGAAGATCTATCTTTGCGTTAATTCCGAGTTTGTCGAAAAGTTCGTTAATACTTCCATGTGCTCCACAAGCAAAGCAGTGATAGTGTGGGTTATCGTCCAAATATACTGCTAAGGATGGATTTTTATCATCGTGAAAAGGGCACAAAGCCAAGATATAGTTACCTCGTTTTTTAGCGGATTTCAGATGTTCCATCAAAAGTGTTTCAATTTCTTCTATATTTTGCATTTTCTCACCTCTTTTTTCTGAAAAGAATCCCCCACGCCATATGGCGTGAAGGGTGAGGGGGTAAAAAGATTAAAGGAGGTAGCCTTTTGATGGGAGGTACTATTGTAATTCATCCATGATCTCCTCTGCCTGCTCTTTAGTTAAAAGTGCCAGCGATTTCACTTTAAAGCGTTTACAAAGGGCGGTAAAAATCCTTTTTCTTTGCTCACTGTTGGGATAAACTTCCTCAAGCCGTTTGTAAAGTTGTTTCAAATAATTAGTACCGATTTCCTTGACTTTTTCAGGTTCTTGTGTGATCTGTTTTTCTTCTTTTTCTTCTTCCTTTTGTGGTTCCATTTGTATCTCCACCTCCGTATCTTCCCAGTCGGTTTCATCTGGGACTTCTTCCACCATGTCGGTGGAAATTTCCCTTCGTGTAGACTCATCAACCAAGATAGCTTTTTGCACCTCGACACTCATTGGTAGGTATTTACACAGTTGCTTGATCGCAGTCTTTTTGGCCATTGCCACATAGTCTGTTGCCCATGGGCCGTTGTCAGGGGCCTTTGAACGACTTCTGATTTTTTCAATATCATCGTGGCTCATCACAATGTAATAATGCATACCGTTCTTGAAATGGGCAATTGCATACACCGCTATAATTGCACCTCGATCACCTGTGAGCTTTGGAATGTGTCTAAGTTTTTCCGTAAGTCCTTGCTCAAATTCAAATGTATCTTTTTCGTATACAACATCTGCATAAACTGAAGAAACTTCCCCAGAACGGTAAACAAGATTAAGTAGGCCCTTGTATCCAATAATTAGCTGCACTTCGTAAGACTTTAGATTCGTGTTATAATATGGGACGAGGTAAGCATTCCCTAACACTCCAGGCTCGAGGCCGAGTTGAGCGGATGTCATAATTGCTCCGAGCAAAGAGGTTTGGGATGCTTGTAATAGTTTGGGGTTTTTGCGGATTTCAGTCATAGCTATGCGTGTGATGCGCTCAACATTCATGTGCTTTGGCAGGGCTGCTTGGATTTGAGAGGACATGCGCATTAGCATATCTTGTATAGTCTTGTAGGGGCTTGGCTTGAGCCCCTCTTTTGCTTTTTGAGCTAATACACTTTTTAATTCGTTACTCATGGTTTTTTACCTCCTTTATCATGAAGCGCCTATAAATGACAGGCTTTGAGTATTCTTGATACAACTCGTTATGGGCCTCACGGAATCCTTTTAAGTCGAATCGTGAGGATTGAACGTTTTTCCACTGTACGATATATTTATCAGTCTTTCCGCTTTCGTTGCCTTTCAAAAGGGCTTTTAGCTGATTTTCCTTCTCATTCTTCAGTACTTCTAATTGCTTGATTTGTTTAGCTAAAGCATTTCTATCTTCGATCAATGCATTCACACTGTTATCAAGTTGTATCGGATTTTTTTGAACAGCAACAGGATACAGAAGATCAAGAATTCTTTTAGCTTCATCTGAACCGTCGATGGCTGGTGGGGTGCGGGTTTCCACCATTTGCCAGAATTCTTTTTCTATTTTGATAAGGTATTCGATTATTTCTGGATCGCGGCCTATTTCCCTAATCACGAATTTCTGCCCACCGATTAGGACAGCCACGTAAGCCTTTTGATAACCTGTAACTGCAAGGTAGTGATGGACTTGTAAGGCGTATTCTTGAGGGATGCTATCTTTCCATTCATCTGCGCGGTAAACCGATGTGGTTTTGCACTCTAACAAGTAAGGTTTTCTTTCTATCTTTCGATCTAAATTAGCTATCATGAAGGGATAAAGCGGGTGTCGAACGATAAAATTAACATTTCGCACTTTCATCTTTGTGCGCTTTGCGAATTCCCGAGCCACAACGTCTTCAAGTACTCTTCCCCAATACATTTGTTCGTTATCGATATCATTTTCAATTTCACCAATTTTCTCAAGGTAGACAGCTAAAGGGCTTTTCCATCTGTTGAGGCCGCATACGGCAGCGGCATCGGAGCCACCGATTCCTTGCCTTCTGGCAT
>Ga0256840_1003488_pt1 | contig 12645 bp, 12 predicted proteins | sample 355202metaG_FD_185969 | JGI IMG/M metagenome (GOLD analysis project Ga0256840, IMG submission 185969) | Hydrothermal vent microbial communities from Mid Atlantic Ridge, Atlantic Ocean - 355-202 | ecosystem: Environmental > Aquatic > Marine > Hydrothermal vents | place: Atlantic Ocean: Mid...
CCCACAGGGAAGCTTAGTTTTAGGCAATCTTTAAAAGATAAAAGTTTTCGAATTAACAAGTTAGTCCTTCAAATTTTATATTTCAAATCTCACCCAAAACTAAGCTTTTGTGGGTGTTCTTACTGTGAAGTGGTCTCATAATGGGACATCCTGAAAAAGCTGCAGAGTTTATAGCCGATGATGAGAGAATGCACTGGCACGACAAAGCACTATGGTTTGTGCGTAAAAAAAGAGATGTAGCTGCTCATGGACTAGATGAGTGGGAAGAGTTAAGACGAGTAGCAAGTGAGATAAAAACTCATACCATAAGTAAACTTGATCACTATCTTGAAGAGTTTGAAAAAAACGCTAAAGAAAAAGGTCTACATGTACACTGGGCAAAAGATGCACAAGAACACAATGAGATAGTTTTGAAACTTCTTTTATCTCGTGGAGCAAAAAAGCTTGTAAAAAGCAAGTCAATGCTTACTGAAGAGTGTCATCTAAATCCATTTCTAGAGAAAAATGGTATAGAAGTAGTCGATACTGACCTTGGAGAACGCATAGTTCAGCTAAGAAAAGAAGCACCTTCACACATAGTTCTTCCGGCTATTCATCTAAAAAAAGAGGATGTTGGAAAAACTTTTGAAAAGTTTTTAAAAACAGAAAAAGACAACTGTGATCCTACCTACCTTACAAGAGAGGCGAGAAAACATCTTAGAGAAAAATTTTTAAATGCAGATGCTTCTTTGACTGGCGTTAACTTTGGTATAGCTGAGACTGGTGGTATTGTAGTTTGTACCAATGAAGGCAATGCAGATTTAGGAGCATCTCTTCCAAGTCTTCACATTGCTAGCATGGGCATAGAAAAAATTATACCAAGACTTGAAGATCTTAGTATATTTACAAGGCTTCTTGCAAGAAGTGCTACAGGTCAGCCCATAACATCTTATACTTCACACTTTCATGCTCCTGTTGAAAATGGAGAAATGCACATCATCATAGTTGACAATGGTCGCTCCAATATCATAGGAAATGAAGACTTTGTACAATCTTTAAATTGCATCAGATGTGGAGCATGCATAAACACTTGCCCAGTATATAGACGAAGTGGAGGACATAGCTACGGCTATACTATACCAGGACCAATTGGCTCTACACTTGGTGCTAGTAAAGATTTGAGAACAAATAAAACTCTACCCTTTGCATGTACACTTTGTGCATCATGTTCCAATGTCTGCCCTGTTAAGATAAACCTTCATAATCAGCTATATAAACATAGACAAAGCGTAGTTGCTGCTGGTCTTCTTGATTTTAAAAAGCATACAGCACTGAAAATTGCAACTTGGGTTATGAAACACCCTGCTCTCATGGATTTTAGTGGAAAGTTAGCAAGAAAGATTGTACCAAAACTTCCAAGAAGTATACTCTACTCAAAAGCAAATATATGGGGTAAAAAAAGAGAGCTACCAGAGTTTCCAAAAAACAGTTTTAAAGAGCTATATAAAGCGAGGAAAAAGTAATGTCTTCAAGAGAATATATACTAAACAATATCAAAAAAAATTTGCCATCAAAATCTGCTGAGTTACCAGAGACTAACATACCTCATACATACTACAAAGATAAAAATGAAAAGTTTTCAACCTCTCTAAGTAGTGTTGGAGGAAATGCACTCTGGCTAAAAGATCAAACAGTAAATGAGTTTGTAAAAGAGAACTATAAAAACTTAGATGTTATTACCTCTACATGTAGAGCCTTTACTGCTAACACTATTGATGCCAACCAACCAAACAGACCTCACCCTTTAGAGTATGTGGACTTGGCCGTTGTTGATGCAGAATTTGCGGTGGCTGAAAATGGTGCTGTTTGGGTTAAAAACAGTGACAACCGCCATAGAGCTTTGTATTTTTTAGCAAAACAGCTTCTAATAGTTGTTAAAAAAGAAAATATTGTAGATACAATGCATGAGGCATATGAGCGGATAAAATTTGATGAAAGTGGCTATGGTACTTTTATAAGTGGACCATCTAAAACTGCAGACATAGAGCAGTCTTTAGTTATAGGAGCTCATGGTCCTACTGCTGCTTGCGTGCTTTTCGTCTAATATGAGCTTGCTTTAATCTCTCAGTTGGCATCTGAGAGATAAATACTCCACTCAATATAACAGCTGAGGCTACAAGCTCAATAAAACCTAGTTTTTCACCTAAAACAAAAAATGCTAAGAGAAGAGCAAATATAGGAATAAGATTTATGTATACAGCTGCCTTACTAGCCTCAATGCGTCCAAGTGCAAAGTTGAACATACCATATCCACCAAGAGTAACTACTACGCCTAAATAGACAGTCCAAATCATCGCATCTAAATCAAAAGTGAACCCTATATTATTGTATTCCCATACAGCAAATGGAAAGAAGAATATAGCCCCAGCAAATGACTGAATTGCAGTTAAAAATAGTGCTGAAAACTTTTCACTAAGGTGTCTAATTGTAATAGCATATCCTGCTCCGCATACCATAGCAAAAAATTCAAGTGTATTTCCTAAAAGTGGATTTGAAGCATTTTCACTGCTCGAAGTTACTAAACTTAACCAAACTGCACCACCTACAGCTAAGAGTGCACCAACAATAAGCCGTTTTGTAATAAGCTCCTTTAAAATTATACCTGCAGCAACAGCTGTTATAAGGGGCATCATTGAAGTAATCATACCTGCTTGTCCTGCACTTGTGTATTGTAATGCTTTTGCTTCAAATATAAAATATAAACATGGTTCAAAAAATACCATTAATACAATATACTTAATATCATCCTTGTTAAATTTTAATTTTGTAAAACTTTTAATAAAATATACAAAACATAAACTTGCAACAAACATACGACCAAAAATAACACTCATAGGACCAAGTGGACCAATTGCAGATTTTAATGCTATAAAAGAGCTTGCCCAAACTAACATAGCCGTTACTAGTGCCGTAACAGCCAACCAATCAATATCTTTTTTTACCAAAACTTCTCTTTTTTGCACGAATTCTATCATAATCTGATATAATAATGTATGAGTATAGTAAAATTAGTCTTTTTAGCAATTATTGCCATTGTAATTTTAAACTTTTTTAATAGCAGTGATGAAGAGTTTGACGGAGCCATTATGTTACCAATTGATACAAAAGTTGTTGCATTTGGTGATAGTATCACATATGGATATAGAGTAGCTAAAGAAGATAGCTATCCATCACAGCTCTCAAAACTACTTCAAACTGAAGTTATCAATGCTGGTGTAAATGGAGAAGTAACAAGTGAAGCTCTTAGAAGACTCCCTAAAATACTAGAAAAATATAATCCTAAAATTCTTATTATCTGTGAAGGTGGAAATGATATTATACGAAGAAAAAGTCTTCTAAAAGCAAAAGAAAATATTAAAAAAATGATAGAAATAGCTCGCAAGAAAAATGTTCATGTTGTACTTGTAGGTGTTCCAACTATGGAAGTACTAACTCTTTCAACTGCACAAATATACTATGAAATAGCACAAGAATTAAATGTGCCATTAGATAGCAGTTCCTTAGAAAATATACTTGGAGATAGTTATTTAAAAATAGATCAAATACATCCAAATGCAGAAGGATATAAAATACTAGCAAACTCTCTTGCAAATATCATAACAGAAACATATATACCTACTTTTTAAACCTCTCTAATAACTCCTTGCCATATGCATCAACTAAAAGAAGTAGTTCATCTTCATCTATGGTTATCATCTTCTCTTTTGTAGGAACATTATGCTGAAGTACAATCAACTGAGTACAAAGCTTATATAGTTCATTTGTATCCATATCAGCCATAGCCTTTATCACTTTAATAGGTAATTCTTTTGCTTTTAACTGGTGCAATGAACTTACACTTGATAAAAAATCTTCTATTACTGGGTTCACATCTTCTCCTAATTTTTTTGTTATTATACAATAATTTAAAAGGTAATTTAAAAGGTGTTTCATTTTTACACATAAAAAAAAATTTTAATAACTTTTTTACAAAATTTTATCTTTGCTATGCTAATGCTATGTAGAGATTCTATCATAGTGTTTGAAAAATGTTAATGTCTATTTTGTTTAAATACTCATTTTACATTAAAATCTACTCAAGGAGACCTTATGAACAAGGAAGCTGCAGAAGCTTATTGGAAAGAGAATATTTCACTTATTCTCAAGCTATTGGTAGTCTGGTTTGCCGTATCTTATGGTTGCGGTATTATCTTTATAGACGAACTCAATGCGATTACATTTGGAGGATTCAAACTAGGATTTTGGTTTGCACAGCAAGGTGCTATATATGTTTTCTTGGTTCTTATTTTTGTTTATGCAAAAAAGATGGAAGCAATTGAAGAAAAATACGACATTCACGAATAAAGGGAAAATAATATGGAATTACAAAGTTTAATTTATCTATTTGTCGGACTATCTTTTGCTCTTTATATCGGTATTGCGATTTGGGCAAGAGCTGGGTCTACTAAAGAGTTTTATGTTGCAGGTGGAGGAGTTCATCCTGTACTGAACGGTATGGCTACTGGTGCAGACTGGATGAGTGCTGCTTCTTTTATCTCACTTGCAGGTATTGTTTCACTAAAAGGTAGTGATGGTGGTGCTTACTTGATGGGTTGGACTGGTGGTTATGTACTACTAGCAATGCTTTTAGCACCATACTTAAGAAAGTTTGGAAAGTTTACTGTTCCTGATTTTGTTGGTGATAGATACTACTCTGACTTCGCTCGTACAGTTGCTGTTATATGTGTAATCTTTATTTCATTTACATATGTTGCGGGACAGATGAGAGGTGTTGGAATCGTTTTTTCTAGATTCCTACAAGTTGATGTAAATATGGGTATCTATATTGGTATGTTTATCGTTTTCATATATGCTGTTCTTGGTGGTATGAAAGGTATTACATATACACAAGTTGCTCAATACTGTGTTATGATTTTTGCATTTACAGTTCCTGCAATCTTCCTTTCACTACAAGTTACAGATACATTTTTACCACAAATCGGTTTTGGTGGGTCTATTCCATTTCAATTTGATGACGGTATAAGGATGATTGATAGTGGAACATACTTACTACATGCACTAGATACCTCTATGACTGATCTTGGATTTGGTGCTTATACTGTAAGTCATGGTGGTACTTGGAATGTTTTCATGCTAACTACTGCTCTTATGCTTGGTACTGCCGGACTTCCTCATGTTATCGTTAGATTTTTTACAACTCCAACTGTAAAAGGTGCAAGAATATCTGCTGGTTGGGCTTTAGTATTTATCGCAATTTTATATACACAAATTCCTGCAGTTGCTGGTTTTGCAAGACTTAACTTAATCAAAAACCTACAAAATGTTGATTATGCAAAATTTGTAAATAATGAGATAGAAGGAAATAGCGGAATATGGTTTAAAAACTGGGAAAATTCTGGTCTTATAGCTTGGACTGATAGAAACGGTGATGGTAAAATCCAATTTGCATCAGGAAAAGCTTTTGAAGGTGCAAAAGGTAAACCAAAGTATGCAGAAGGAAGAGGAGCAAGTGGAGAGCGTTTAACTGCAAACCCAATGCCATCTCATACTGCAAATGCTGATGAGATGAGAGCAAATGGTAAGATTGTCAATGAGCTTTACCTTGACCGCGATATTATCGTTTTAGCTAACCCTGAAATCGCAGGTCTTCCAAACTGGGTTATTGCAATTATCGCAGCAGGTGGTCTTGCAGCAGCACTTTCAACTGCAGCTGGACTTCTACTTGTTATATCTACTTCAATTTCACATGACCTTTTAGGTAATGTGCTTATGAAAGACCCTGTAACTGGTAAATCTAAAATGAGTGAAAAAGCAGAGCTTCTAAGTGCTCGTCTTGCTGCTATCGTAGCGATTGTCGTAGCTGGTTACCTTGGAATTCACCCTCCAGGATTTGTTGCACAAGTTGTTGCATTTGCATTTGGTCTTGCAGCTGCTTCATTCTTCCCTGTAATTATCCTTGGAATTTTCTATAAGAGAATGAATAAAGAGGGAGCAATTGCAGGTATGCTTAGTGGTCTAATATTTACCTTTGGATACATAATCTACTTTGTATTTATGGGCGGAGATAAAGCTGACTATCTATGGGGTATTGCTCCAACTGGTATCGGTACTATTGGTATGATTTTACACTTTATTGTTGCAATAATAGTAAGTAAAATTACTCCACCACCACCACAGCATATACAAGATCTTGTTGAAAGTATCAGAATCCCTAGAGGGGCTGGTGCGGCAACTCACTAATCTACTCAAACACACGGTTAAAAACCGTGTGTTTGCAATAATTTAGCCTTTTTTTAACTTATTTGTGATAACTTAATAGAAGTCTAACACTAAGGTTACACCATGAGTCTACATGATCAAGAAGCATTTTTAAAATCTATTCACCCCTTTGAGTTACTAAAACCAAGAGAACTTACAAAAGCCGTTAATTCAATGGATATTGCCTACTATAAAAAAGATACTGTGCTAATATCACCTGATAGTATTTCTGACTTTTTATATCTAATTATTAAGGGTGAAGTTGGAGAGTACCACAATGATGAACTTATAAAAGTATATAATAATTCAAATACATTTGATGCTGATTCTCTAATATATGATAAGACTGAGTATACATTTAAAGTTCTTGAAGAGCTTATATGTTTTGAAATGAAAAAAGAGGACTTTAAGTCTCTATTAGAATCAAATACTGAATTTAAAAACTTCTATATAAAAGATCTTGCGAATCGCATACAATCTGCAAAGCAAAAAGAGTATACAACACAAATGTCTGGCTTTATGATAGCAAGAGTAAGCGACTCATATCTCCATGATCCATGTATTGTAGATGCAAAGAGACCAATCATGGAAGCTCTAAGCGAGATGGAAGAGTTAAAAACAAACTGTATACTTGTTGAGGACAATGGTACGCTTGGAATTGTAACTGATAGTATATTAAGAAAGCACATACTTTATAATAACTACGATAAATATGGTCCGATAGGTCCAATTGCCTTAAGCCCTATAATTACGATTGAGCATAATGACTTTTTATTTAATGCCCTTCTCTCTTTTACAAAAAATTCGATAAAAAGAATTGTAGTAACAAAAGATGATAAAGTTATAGGGATTTTAGAGCAACTCGATCTTCTTAGCTATTTTGCAAATCACACATATCTTGTAGCTGTTCAGATTAAAAAAGCAACTTCGATTGAAGAGTTAAAACTTGCAAGTGCTGATTTTATTAATATTATTAAAAAGCTTCATGCAAAAGGAACTAAAGTAGAGTATATTGCTAAACTTATTTCAGAATTAAATGAAAAGATATATGAAAAACTTTATGAGATGATAGTCCCACAAGAGTTAGCCAGTAAAGCTTGTTTGGTTGTTATGGGTAGTGAAGGCAGAAAAGAGCAAATGCTCAAAACAGACCAAGATAATGCACTCATTATAGAAGATGGGGTAGACGCTACAGAATTTACACTCTATATGGAAAAATTTACAAAAACACTTATTGATTTTGGTTTTCCACCTTGTGATGGAAATATAATGGTTTCAAATGAGTATTGGAGAAAAAATAGTGAATCATACAAAGGTGAAATAGCTAGATGGTTAGAAGCTCCTAGTGGCGATGACTACATGCATTTAGCAATATTTTTTGATGCAATGAGTGTTGCTGGAAATCATGAACTTTTACTTGAATTAAAAGATATGATATTTAATGGAGTAAAAGATAGAAGTGTATTTATGGCAAACTTTGCAAAAGCGGCACTTCTTTTTGAAACACCCATTGGAATGTTTACCAACTTAATTGCAAAAAATAATCATATTGATGTAAAAAAAGGTGGTATATTTCCAATTGTACAAGGAATTAGAAGCATGTCACTGGAAAATGGTATACATATAACAAATACCAACAGTCGTATGAGGGAATTAAAAAAGTTAAAGCTTATTGAAGAAGGCTTTTGTGATGCACTTGAAGAGGCATTTGATACTCTTTTAAATCTCAGACTACAAGAGAGGCTTAGATATTTTGAACATGAAGAAGATCCAGACAATAGAATTGATATAAAAAATCTCAATCAACTTGAGTTAGACCTACTAAAAGATAGCTTTAAAATCGTAAATAAATTTAAAGATTTTTTGAAACACCATTTTAAACTGAATATGGTGCAGTAATGAGACCACTACACAGTAAAAACACCCACAATATCAAGAGGTTTTGTATAGACAAGGCAATTGATCGCAGGACTAACTGGTTAGTTCAAGAACAATTAACGAAGTATATGCGAAACCTCTTGATACCCGCAGGGAAGCTTAGTTTTGGGCAATCTTTAAAAGATAAAAGTTTTCAAATTAACAAGTTAGTCCTTCAAATTTTATATTTCAAATCTCACCCAAAACTAAGCTTTTGTGGGTGTTCTTACTGTGCAGTGGTCTCATAATGCTTTCTAAAATTTTTACCCATTTTAACAGAAAAAATCTCAATAACGAAGATTATGCATTTTTATTTGATGAGCCACCTGTTGATGAATATGTTGTATATGATACTGAGACAACTGGTTTAAATCCAAAAGTAGATGAAATATTATCTATTGGTGCTGTTAAAATAAAAGGCAATAAAATTTTAGCTTCTGAGAAGTTTGAACTCTATGTACAACCAACAAAAGAGATTAGTGAAGAGAGTATCAAAATACACCAAATAAGAAATATTGATCTTCAAAATGGGAGTAAACCAAATGAGGCAATAGAAAAATTCCTACATTTTATTGGTTCATCTACACTTGTTGGTTACTACCTTGAATTTGATGTAAACATGATAAACAAATACTTAAAACCATATCTTGGGATTAAACTTCCAAATAAACAGATAGAAGTATCTGGTATCTATCATGATAAAAAAATAAAATTTATCCCTGATGGTCATATTGACTTGAGGTTTGATTCCATTATGAAAGATTTAGAACTTCCTATTTTTGGTAAGCATGATGCAACAAATGATGCACTAATGACAGCCATGATGTTTGTAAAACTAAAAAATATATCTAAGATTTAGGATGAGTATATAGCCATCCAAGAACAAACTAAGGCATACTAGCGATAAGAGAAGTATGCAATTGCGAGACAAAAGGTTGCAAGAGCTACTAGTAGCTTTAAAACCTTTTAACGAAGTCAAGTGTATGCTTCTCTTATCGTCCTTTGGATAAGTCATAAGTAAGCAATCTGCAAAGCATCTATCTCTCACCTTTACTAGTAAAGGCTTCAAGATAGCTACTTCACATCTCACTCACTTATGACTTACTAGTATGCCTTAGTTTGTTCTTGGATGGCTATAGTAAGCACTACTCCCAAAACCAACTTTAGTTAGCCACTCATTTTGTGGAACAATATCTGCATGACCGAGCAAAAGTCTACCATCTCTTTTTAAAAGTTTAGAAAACCTTTGCATTGCTATTAGTCTTGTTGTGTTATCAAAGTATATAAACATATTTCTTGAAAAAATTATATCAAAACTACCTATTGATGTAAATGAATCTTCAAATATATTAACTTTTCTAAAATTAACATGCAAAAAATGCTCTGATTTTATTTGGTACATATCATCCTTGTATGTAAAATACCTATTTTTAACATTTTCATTTAACTTATGTAGTGATCTTTTAGTATATAATCCTCTCTTCGCTTTTGTGATTGCTTCTGAATTAATATCAACTCCAGTAATAGTGAACTTATTTGATAAATCTGTCTGTTCACTCAACATCATACTAAGTGAATATACCTCTTCACCAGATGCACAAGGTGCACAAAGAATACTCACACTCTTATCTCTACTAATGGCAAAATTTACAGCTTCTTGTAGCTGTCTCTCTTCACGAAAAAAATATGTCTCATTTACGGTAAGTAGATTTATAATCTCTTGTTTTAAATCATTCTTGCATTTAACTAATCCAAGTAAATCACTAAAACTGTATATCTCTTTATCTTTACAAAACAGCTTTAGTCTTGTCTCTATGATACTTTTTTTAAGAAAAAGATCAATACCAGTTTCTAATTTTACATAATGTAAAAGATCTTCAAGTCCAATACTATTAAACTCCTGTTTATACAGTTTATTAATTTTTTTTTCTTGGCTTTTATTTTTTTTTCTAAAAAACACTATTTAGACCTTTACTTAGTAAATTTTTTAACAAATTTTATTATTTCATTTAGATGCATAACTTCTATATTGCTATTCAATTCAAATGCTTTTTTTGGCATACCAAATACAATAGCACTCTCTTTGCTCTCTGCAATTGTATTTGCACCTTCAATTTGAAGTTCACTAAGTCCACTAGCTCCATCACTTCCAATTCCTGTCAATAAAATTGCCAACACATCATAAGTTTTACATAATTTGACTGCTGATTTAAACAGATTATCTATACTGGGATTATAATGCGAATTAACACTATTGTCTACTTGGAGCTCAACACTATTATAAAGAATATTTAATCGACAATGAGTAGAACAGATATATATTGAACCCTTTTTTATTCCGTGATTACTATCTACCGCATAAAAATCAAATGGCATTTCATCATTGAACTGCTTTACAAAACTTGATATAAAAACTGGATTCATATGCTGAGCAACTACAATTGGTACATTTATTGAACTATCTAAATTGGAAAAAATTTTTTTTAAATGCCCAGGACCGCCAGTAGAGGCACCAATAAGCACAAGTTTGTCTCTAGTAGATATCGATATATTATCCTCCTGTTACACTATAACTAATAAATCTTCATACCAAGCTGTGCAAGAATTATCATAAGAACTAATGACATAGGATAAACTGCAGCATAAGATATTGAAGAGTATTCTGATTTGGTTGTATTATTTACCATTGTAAGAGTTGGTGTTGAAACCATTGCGCCAGAAAGCAATCCTAAAATATTAATAAAATTCATCTTTAAAAATACCCTACAAAGCACTGTCATAATGGCAATAGAAAACACCAATCCAAAAACTGCAATATAGACTGGTGTAAAACCATTTTGCGATATGGACTCAACTAAGTATTTACCAGCATTTGTTCCAATTGTTGCCATAAAAATAAGCTGTCCCAAAGTTTTCATCATACTTGTAGAGTGTGGTGAAAGCTGAAAAACTATGCCTCCAACTCTTCCTTTTCTACCTAGTAAAATAGCAGTCAATAAAATACCTCCGACAAAGCTTAACTTTATACTACCAAATCCTGGTATTACAAAAGGGATACTACCGATTAAAATACCTAAAACTATACCTAGAGATATAGGAAGAAAATCAGCAGCAGGGTATTTTAAAAGATCATCACCAATAATTTTTGTAACTTTTTTACCATACTCTCTTGGAGCAACAACATAAAGCTTATCTCCTAAACGCAATGTCAAACCAGGATTTGGAGTAATATCAATACCAGATCGCCTTACTTTTGTTATTACAGCACGAAGTGTTTTTAACTGTGTTATTTGTGCTATTTTCTTACCAACAATATCTTTTGAAGCGACCAAAAGTCTAAAAACTTTCATATCATCATGAAACTCAAAAGTATCTTGTATCTCTTCACCTAAAATAATCTCTAGTTTTTTTAACTCTTTAGCAGTTCCTGATGCTCTTACTATATCGTTTACATGTAGAAGATTATCATCTTCACTATTATATTCAATACGCTCTATAATAGCTCCCGTCATGTCTTCAATTTGCTGTTTATCAACACTACTGTTTTTAAAATTTTCATTAATTATTCTATAATTCCTAGTAAAAACCTCTGGATATTTTCTGCGTTGATCTTGTTCATATTTCTTTATCTCTTTATCAAGATCTACTCTAAATATAATTGGTAAAATTCTTACAAATAAAACTGTAATAACAATACAAAAAGGGTATACTAAACCAAAAATTACGGATATAGAAGAGTCATCACTAATTTCAAGAGCAGATGCAAGAGCTGGAACACTTGTAAGTGAACCTGTAAATATGCCCTCTATTGTCCCTGGTGGAAGCTCCATATACATTCCAATAGCACTAATAGTTAAAAAGATAAGAACAACTAGTATAATAGCTAAAAGATTTAATCTAACACCATCTTTTTTAATAGTTTCAAAAAAACCTGGACCAGACTGTAAGCCAACTGCATAGATAAATATTGCTAAACCAAAAAATTTAAACTCTTCTGATATAATCAAACCATAATGGCCTGCAATTAGTGCGACTATAAGCATGGCAGTAATGTCCAGTGAAAATCCGCGTATTTTTATATTACCGAGGATATATCCTACTGATATTATTGAAAAAAGATAAAATATTTCGCTTTGAATCATAAGAAGTGCCACACTTTTTTAAGATGTGGAATTATACAACAATTTTGAAGATTTACAAACTCTTTATAGTAGAATTTGTAAATCTATTATATGTTCTTTTGAGTATGTTCCGCAGTCGGTGCATAAATGCACAACGACTTTACGGTGCGAACGATAGGTATCTTCCGCAGTCGGTGCATAAATGCACAACGACTTTACGGTGCGAACGATAGGTATCTTCCGCAGTCGGTGCATAAATGCACAACGACTTTACGGTGCGAAAGCTAAAAACGACACACAAGTGTCGTTT
>Ga0256840_1003489_pt1 | contig 12645 bp, 14 predicted proteins | sample 355202metaG_FD_185969 | JGI IMG/M metagenome (GOLD analysis project Ga0256840, IMG submission 185969) | Hydrothermal vent microbial communities from Mid Atlantic Ridge, Atlantic Ocean - 355-202 | ecosystem: Environmental > Aquatic > Marine > Hydrothermal vents | place: Atlantic Ocean: Mid...
GTTAAAAAATTTTCTTTTTTTGTAATAACTCGTAGTACTTCTAAAATTTTTTTGTAATTTGCTTCAAAGTTGTTCATATATTTAGTTGTTTGATATTCAAATAAATATACGATTTTTTAATCAAATGAACAACTTTTTTTATTAATTTCTAAATGCACAACGTGTTTGATAATATATTTTTAATGCTTAATAATTTTAACCTGAACGAAGAAAGTAAAAAAAGAGAACTTTATGTTGCAATGACCCGAGCAAAAAACAATTTAGTCATTCACTTAAATAATGATATTTTAAAAGGAATCAAAGTAGAAAAATTAATTTTAAAAACTGATACAAATAAATACGAAAAACAAGATATAATTGTTTTACAAACAACTCACAGAGATGTTTGGCTTGATTCATTTGCAAATAATTACAGGCAAAATTTAATCAAGCAATTACAAAGTGGAGATAAGTTATTTTACAAAAATGGAGCTTGCTATATTATAAACAAGAAAGAATTATTTAAGTTTTCAAAAGCATTTATCTCAAAAATAAAAGGGCAACAAGAAAAAGGATATTTAATTGAAAAAGTAAAAATAAATTTTATGGTGTATTGGTATAAAGAAGAAAATAAAGAAGAAATACTAATTGCATTACCGGAAATTTACTTAAAAAAAATATGATGCCACAACAAAAAATATAGTAGATTTGGCAGATAGTGTCAAAATAAAAACAATAGCAATAAATAAACATAGTACAAAATGGAAAATCAGGTGTTTTGGAATGTTAAAGGCACCATATTTATATCGTCATAATACAAATGAACAACCTCTTACAAATAGAATTCGGATTAAAAAAAATAAAGATTAAAAAATTAGATGGTTATGACAATGCAAATTATCTTGTTAAAACCAATACTGATAAATATATCTTTAAAACATATAAAATTAATGAAGGGTTAAGCGATTTACTTAAATCCGAAAATGAAACGCTTTTATTTCTACAAAAACTCGGGAATAAAATATATCCTAAGCCAATACCATTTCTTGATGGCTCATATATTAAAATCCTTACCATAGATGGAGAAAAGAAAATTTGTAGAATGCTCACTTTTCTTGATGGCGAATTTTTGGGCGATATAAAACCTACAAAAAAAATATTCCGGTCATTTGGTATTTTTCTTGCAAAAATGGATTTGGAACTTCAAAACCTTACGAATTATACCATTAAGGCAAGACAGTGGGAATGGGATATTCAATATTTAGATTTAAATAAAAAATTTATTAATGATATTCCTAATGCCAAAGACAGAAATACAGTAAGATACTTTTTTCAACAATTTGAGGAAAATGTTAGACCATTTCTACCCTATTTAAGAAAACAAATAATACACAATGATGCCAATGAATGGAATGTTTTAACAAAAAACGGAACGGTTTCAAGTATTATTGATTTTGGAGATTTAGCTCATTCTTTACTCATCAATGAACTGGCAGTTGCAATAACTTACGCTTGCTACGATAAAGACAACCCATTAGAATGGGCTTCTGTTATTCTAAAAGCATATCATAGTATATTATCAATTGAGGAAAATGAAATAAAAATTTTGTACTACCTTATAGCAGCTAGATTAGTAATAAGCGTGTGTAATTCGGCTCATTCACGAAAGACAAATCCCGAAAATTCTTATACATTGGTAAGCGAAAAATCAGCTTGGAAAATGCTTTATCAATGGTTAAGTATTAACCCAATAAATGCAGAAAACAAATTTAGAAGAGCAATAAACCTACCTATCCAAAAGCCCAAAACAGTTCAAGAAGTTATAGAAAAAAGGCAAAAATATATCAGTCCAATATTATCAATAAGTTATAATAAACCAATTTATATGGTTCGGTCGGCATTTCAATATATGTATGATGCTTATGGTAATACTTTTTTAGATGCCTATAATAATATTCCACACGTTGGTCACTCACATCCAAAAGTTGTTGAGGCAGGACAAAGACAAATGGCAAAACTAAATACCAACACAAGGTATCTTTACGACCAATTATCTGAATATGTCGAGAAATTATTATCAAAATTCCCAGCATCGCTTAACAAAGTATATTTTGTAAATTCAGGTAGTGCTGCAAGCGACTTAGCTATACGAATTGCCAAAATCCATACAGAATATAAGAAATTAATGGTAATGGAACACGGTTATCACGGACATACACAAACCGCCACGGATATTAGTGATTATAAATTTAACAATCCAAAAGGACAAGGACAAAAAGATTTTATTTTAAAAACTAAAATACCGGATACTTACAGAGGAAAATATAAAGATGAAAATGCAGGAAAAGTGTATGCAAAGGAAGCCATATTACAAATTGAAAATTCAAATGAGCCTATTGCAGCATTTATTAGTGAACCTATTGTGGGCTGTGCAGGGCAAGTCCCATTGGCAGACGGATATTTACAAGAAATATACCCAGCCATACGAAAACAAGGAGGAGTTTGTATAAGTGATGAAGTTCAAACAGGATTTGGGAGATTGGGCGATTATTTTTGGGGATTTGAAGCTCATGGTGTTGTTCCTGATATGGTAATTATTGGCAAGCCAATGGCAAATGGACATCCCATGGGAGCAGTAATATGCACAAGCGAAATAGCCGATTCATTTAGTAAAGGAGTCGAGTTTTTTAGTTCCTTTGGAGGAAACCCCGTGTCATGTGCAATTGCTACTTCTGTTTTAGAAGTTATTGAAGAAGAAAAATTACAAGAAAACGCAAAAATTGTTGGCAATTATTATAAATCACTTTTTTTAGAATTACAACGAAAGTACAATTGTATTGGAGATATAAGAGGTTCCGGTTTATTTTTGGGAATAGAAATAATAAAGGGAAAAAACTTAAAACCTGATGTAGAACTAGCTCATTATATCAAAAATGAACTTAGAAATAGAAATATACTAATTAGTATAGATGGACCATTTGATAGTGTGATAAAAACAAAACCTGCACTTATTTTCACCAAAGAGAACGCAAAAAAAGTAGTAGAAAATATTGATGAAATAATCAAAAAATATTACAATAAAGTATAAAAATAAAAGCCGAAAATAGTAGTAAATATGAACATAATATTCAACAATAACATTATACAGTAAATTGAAAAATTATGCTTACGCTATACATTTTAGCAATCGAATATTCACAATAAAAATCCCAAGAAAATTTCTTGGGATTTTTATTGAGCTTAATCTTGTTTTAAGATAATCTTAAAACTACAATTTACTTTGTAACTTTTCTAACTTCAATTGTTCTTTCTTTATCTTGTACTCTATTTTTTTAATAGATTCTTCTCTTTTAAGAATATCTTGCGGAGACAACTTCCCCCTTATGCGTAAACGTTCTAATTTACGCTCTAATTTTAATTTTTTTGCTTCTAATTTTTTAATAGCATCTTTTTCTTTAGATATTTTCTCTTTTAAATTTTCTAATTTCTTTTTTTCTTTTTCTAATTTTTTACGCTCTTTTTCTGCTCTCTTTCTTTCTTTTTCCGCTTCTTTATGTGCTTTTTCAGCTCGTTTTAAGGCTTCTTTACGTTCCTTCTCTTCTCGTTTACGCTCTTTCTCTGCTCTTTTACGTTCTTTTTCTCCACGTTTTTGAGCTTCTTTACGTTCCTTTTCTGTTCTTTCTCTCTCCTTCTCTACTCTTCTAAGCTCTTTTTCTTCTTCTTTTAGCTTTGACATTCGAGCTTTTTCCTTTTGCTTTTGCTCTAAGGATTTATTCTCAATATATTTTTGTTTTTGCTTAGCTTCTTTTATTTTCCTTGCTTCTTCTTTAGCTTTTAAAGCATTTCTATCAGCTTCTTCTCTTCTTTTTTTCGCTAATTCTTGACGTTCTTTTAATTGTTTTTCCTTAATTTCTTTTTCACGTTGCTCCCATGTTTTCGAATTATTAGAAACCGATTTTACAAGAGTATCCTTAACAATTGCAACTGTTGTTGTAACAGTTTCTGTAGTTTGAGATTCTTTTTCTTGAGCTTGTAAGGTAATTCCTGTAAAAGCAAATAGTAGTAAATATGCTAATTTTCTTTTCATTTTTGTTTGTTTTTATACTACAAAGATAATACATTAAAGAAAGACTTACAAGTCTTAATTAATACCTTTTACCTTTCTAAATTATAGAAATTTAATTTCATTTATAGAATAAATTTTCAGGTTATGCGATGAAATTAATCGTAAACGGATAACTTGGTTGCTCATCATTACTAACTTTCACTGCATTAACGATAGGCATGATAAAAGATATTAATCCGATTATAACAAGTAAAACTATTCCTAAACCGAATAAGAAAAATAAAGGAATACTAATAAAAATGTAGATTAACATAGAAAGCTTAAAATTTAAAATCATTTTTCCTTGTTCATCTACTCCTTCTACTTGATCTCTGTTTGTAAGCCAAATAATAAGCGGAACAATAATTCCCCCCAAACCTGTAACATAATCTAATAACTGACTTAAATGCATTAAGATTAATAATTGACGATCCTTTTTTTTGGTGGTTGTAAGTTGTTTTTCTAATTCCATAATATACGTTTTGTCTATACGACGCATCTAAATTAAAAATGTTACATTTTTTTTAATGAAGTCTAAAACACATAAGCCTTTTCATAGTGAAAAGGCTTACAAATTTTAAACCATATAATTTGTGGAGACGATGGGAGTCGAACCCACGACCTCTTGACTGCCAGTCAAGTGCTCTAGCCAACTGAGCTACGTCCCCATTTTTTTATTGATCTATAGACCCTAAAACACGTTTCATAAACGCATTAAGTGCTTCTTTTTTTGGTGTGCCTTTTTTAATTTCTTTATGCACTTCCAAAGCTCCATACATATTGGAAATTAACTCACCTATTACATCTAATTCTTCATCTTTTATTCCTTTGGCTTCTGTTAAATCTTCTAGTACTTCAATTGTTTCTATAAGGTAATCTTCATCGTTTTTTTCGATAAATTCCGTTAGGTGTTTTATTATTGGTAAACGCATATTTTTTTAAAATGATTGAATTTATAATACTTCGGAAACAAAGTCCTTTAAAACTTCAAATTTGTTTGTCTGAACTTGGTTTACTTGTTTTCCGTCTTTATATGATGCAAAAGTAGGTAAATTATCTACATTTGCTAACTTACGAGATTCCGGAAATTTTTCGGCATCAACCAAAACAAACGGAACTTCAGGGTGTTCTAAGGATAGTTTTTTAAATTTAGGTTTCATAATACGGCAATTTCCACACCACGTAGCCATAAATTGCACTAATACGATTGGATTTTCATCGATTATTTTTTTTAAATTGTCTTCTTGTAACTCGATTAACATATCTTGTTTTTTAAAAGTTAGTAGTGATAATATTCAGTTTGCAAATAGGTATTTGCAAACTGAATATTGATTATTAGATTAGTGTGATTTTAAATAATCAGCCACACCATCTCTTGTTGCTTCCATTGCGTCTTTACCTTCTTCCCAGTTTGCAGGACAAACTTCCCCTTTTTCTTGTACGTGTGTATAAGCATCGATTAAACGTAAATATTCGTGCACATTTCTTCCTAACGGCATATCATTTACACTTTCGTGGAAGATTTTCCCTTCTTCATCAATTAAATATGTTGCACGGAATGTTACATTTGAACCTTCTAATAACACTTCATCAATTTCTTCGTTATATACTTCATCAACTTCTAAAATATCTAATAAAGAAGATAAATTTCTAGTTGTATCTGCTAATAAAGGATATGTTACACCTTCGATTCCACCATCTTCTTTTTTTGTATTTAACCAAGCAAAATGTACTTCTGCCGTATCACAAGAAGCTCCGATTACAATCGTATTTCTTTTTTCAAATTCCGGTAATGCTTCTTGAAATGCTAAAATCTCTGTTGGACAAACAAAAGTAAAATCTTTTGGATACCAAAACAACAATACTTTTTTTCCGTTTTTAACTGCTTCTTCAAACACATTTACTTGAAAAGTATCTCCTAAATCATTCATTGCATCTACTGCAATATTTGGGAATTTTTTTCCTACTAATGCCATAATATTTCTTTTTTAATTTTTATTAATATCGCAAATTTACAAAATACAAAGCGTTTGCTAAATAATTATAATATATATTATTTATCTTTACATAAAATTTATTTATGATGAAAAATATTTCCTTAAAATTACTTCTATTTTTTATTGGAGTTTCATTAATTTATAGCAATAGTTATTCTCAAATTACAACTAAATCAAAAATAGAAACAATCACTATTAAAACAATTACTTTACCTTCAAAGGATGGTTTGTTAATTACTGCTGATTATTACAAAGTTGAACCGAGTAAAAATTTTGCATTGCTTTGTCATCAAGCCGGATTTAGTCGAGGTGAATACAGGGAAACTGCTCCAAAATTAGCATATGGTGGTTTTTCACCACAAAATTACTCCGGTTTTTCTTCATTAGCTATTGATCAACGTTCGGGAAACAAAGTAAATGGAATTATCAATGAAACTGCTAAAAGAGCAAAAGAAAAAGGTCTGCCAACAGATTATTTAGATGCCAAACAAGATATTGAAGCAGCAATTGATTTTGCTTATGCAAAAAATAACAACAAACCAATTTTACTTGTTGGTAGCTCATACTCTGCAAGCCTTGCATTACTTATTGGAAAGAATAATAATAAAGTAAAAGCCATTGCTGTTTTTAGTCCGGGAGAGTATTTAAAAGGTATTGATTTGGCAAATGAAATAAAAGACCTTAACAAACCTGTTTTTGTCACTTCAGCCAAAGATGAAATTCCTTCCGTTAAAAAATTATTACGAAATGTAAATCCTGAATTTATTACTTTATTTGAACCAAAAGTTAGCGGATTTCATGGTTCTAAAGCATTATGGTTTTCAAAAGAAGGTCATCAAGAATATTGGAAAGCTTTTAATTTATGGTTAACCAAACATTTTACAACTCATTAATTAAATAGCCTTTATCTTCATATTTTTTCTTATCGAAAGAAAATAATTTTGAAGGTAATTCTAAATTCGATTTAAATTTATTAATTTTTAAGGTAATATCTGAGCCATTTTTTCCTTTTTGGATGAGTTCTTGTATGTTTTTGGTTTTACTGTCTATTACCAAAATCACTTGCGAAAAATCAGAATTACTATCAATTGGTATCAATCGTACATATTGTAATTTTCTTCCGTTTTTAACGGTTTCTTTTCCCATTTCAAAACGATATCCTTCTTTGTAAAATGTAAAGAATTTTGCAGGTGAAAAATCATCTTCTTCATCGACATCCGAAATGGTAACTTCTTCGTCTTCCGGATTAATTGTAATCATTTTGTTACCATCAAAAATGGTTGTTATTCCCAATAAATTTACCACATATTTTTCGCCTTGTAAGGATGCATTTCCTTTGGTTGTTTGGTGCACATCTTCGGCTTTATTATCTAAGGAATTACTAAACTCTATATAAATGGTTTTATAGTTTTTCATCCTATTGGATACTTCGTCCAATAAGGTTTTCGCCTTATTTTGTGCTTGAATTTGTGCGGTAAATAAAATAACAAGTACTACAATTAATTTTTTCATCTTTCTAAAAATTTTATTCTTATTTCTAAATTAGCAAACCTTGTGCCAAAACTACTCTTTTTCCCTTTTTAACAATTCTTCTAATTCTAACACGTCTTGTACAATAACTTCACGTGCTTTACTTCCCTGAAAAGGACCAACAATTCCGGCTGCTTCCAACTGATCGATTAATCTTCCTGCACGATTGTATCCTAATTTTAATTTTCTTTGCAATAATGATGCTGATCCTTGTTGTGCATTTACTATTAAATATGCTGCTTCTTCAAATAACTTATCGCGATCTTTAATATCGATATCCAAACTGGTTCCACTATCGTCGGTATTGTATTCCGGTAACAAATATGCATCATTATATCCTTTTTGAGAACCAATATACTCGGTTATACGCTCTACTTCCGGCGTATCTACAAAGGCACATTGAATACGAATAATATCACTTCCTAAAGCAATAAGCATATCTCCTTTACCAACTAATTGGTCTGCTCCGGAGGCATCTAAAATAGTACGCGAATCAATTTTTGAAGTTACTCTAAAAGCTACCCTTGCCGGAAAATTTGCCTTTATAATACCGGTAATAACGTTAACCGATGGTCTTTGTGTTGCCACAATTAAGTGAATTCCTATTGCACGCGCTAATTGTGCTAATCTGGCAATTGGTGTTTCTACTTCTTTTCCGGCAGTCATCATTAAATCGGCAAATTCGTCTATTACCAAAACAATATAAGGTAAAAAACGATGTCCGTTTTCCGGATTTAATTGTCGTTTTTTAAACTTTTCATTATATTCTTTTATGTTTCTAACGTAAGCGGATTTTAACAAATCATACCGATCATCCATTTCGATACAAAGCGAATTTAAAGTTGCTACAACTTTACTGGTATCGGTAATAATAGCTTCATCGGTATCCGGTAATTTTGCCAAATAATGACGTTCGATTTTATTAAATAAGGTTAATTCTACTTTTTTAGGGTCAATTAAAATAAATTTAATCTCGGCAGGATGTTTTTTGTATAATAATGAAGTTAAAACTGCATTTAATCCAACGGATTTTCCTTGACCTGTTGCTCCTGCCATTAATAAATGTGGCATTTTAGCCAGATCGGCAACAAAAGTTTCGTTTGAAATAGTCTTACCAAAAGCAATTGGCAACTCCATTTTTGCAGTCTGAAATTTCTTACTTGCAATTGCCGAACGCATCGAAACAATAGTAGATTTTTTATTTGGTACTTCAATACCGATGGTACCTTTTCCGGGCATCGGTGCGATAATACGAATACCTAATGCCGAAAGTGAAAGTGCAATATCGTCTTCTAAATTTTTAATTTTTGAAATCCGCACACCTGCTTCCGGAATAATTTCATACAAAGTAATTGTAGGTCCAACAGTTGCCACAATAGATTTAATTCCAATTTTATAGTCGTTTAATGTAGAGACAATCTTATTTTTATTTGCTTCTAATTCCTCTTTATTTATTGTAATTCCTTCTTGTCCGTAATCTTTTAACAAGTCTAATGTAGGAAATTTAAAATTAGACAATTCCAAAGTTGGATCAAATTCACCAAAATCTGCTACTAATTTATCACTTAAATTTTCGGTAAGATTTTCTTCTTGTTTTGGTTTTTCAACAGCAATATCAAATTGTTCTTCCTCTTCATTTGTCACTTTTACTTCCATATCTAACAATTCTTTTTCTTCATCGTTTAAAGAGAGTGTAGAAGTTTTTTTTATGGTTGGTTTTTGATTTTCAACATGAAGTTCAAATTTTGATTTTGATTCGTTTTCATCGATATTATCTTCCGGTTTAACCGTATTTACAACTTCTATTTTTTCCTTATCGGAAAGAGTTTCATTAACCACATCTTTTTTCTTTCTTTTAGGAAGTAAATTATCTACCTTTTTAGGTTGCCATTTTAATTTAAAAATTAAGAATAAAAGCAGCAATAACGAGAGTAATAATACAACACCTATTTTACCAATATAGACTTGCAGAAAATCATTCAATTCATAACCGTTAACTCCTGATACTAAGGCGTTTTTATCAAATATTAAAGCCGTTGCAACCGATAACCAAAGCATCCCTAAAATTGCCCAAAAAATAATTTTTCGAGCTTTTTTTAACGGAATATCAAAAATGAGATACAAACCCGAAAGTAAGGTTAAAAACGGAACAATAAAACCGGCAATACCATATCCGTCATAAATAAAAAAATGGCTGATATATGCACCAATTTTTCCTAAAAAGTTTTTGGTTTGAATATCGCGATTTAAAAAATCGGTTAACTGACTTTGATCTTGATACCAATGCGAAAAAAAGGAGGCAAACGAAGTAAATAAAAAGATAGAAAGCAACACCAAAAAAACACCAAATGCCAAATGGGTTTGTTGGTTTTTAAAAAAAGCTTTTATCTTGCTTGGTTTTTTAACTTTTACTGTCTTCCTTTTCTTAGCCATAAGTATTTTTAAGTAAATTTAGGGATGTATATTATCAAACCGATAATAAATGCAATTATTGCTGCAAATGTTGCAGCTCCGGCAGAAATATCTTTTATAAATCCGATTTTTTTATGGTAATCAGGATGTATAAAATCCGATAATTTTTCAATTCCGGTATTTAAAGATTCCGCTACCAAAACCATACCGATAGCCAATAATTGAATCATCCATTCTGTTGGCGAAATATGTTTTACAAACCCCAAAATAACAACGGCAATTCCGGCACTAAATTGCACCATAATACTATGCTCGGTTGTTAGTAATAAATATGCACCTTTAAGTGCAAATTTAAGACTTCGTATTCTTCCTTTTACAAAACCATCGTTAGGGTTTTTCATAAACTTCAAATTTTAAAAATCGAACCGCAAAAATAGGTGTTTTTTTTGAAAGTTTTACGAAATCGCTTTCAAACTTAAATCCATATTATAAACCGAATGTGTTAATGCTCCACTGGAAATATAATCTACACCACATTCTGCATATTTTCTAATGGTTTTTTCGTTAATTCCACCGGAAGATTCTGTTTGACACTTATCTCCTATTAATGCCACCGCTTTTTTGGTGTCATCATAATCAAAATTATCAATTAAAATACGGTAAATATTATCGGATTTTAATATTTCTTTAATCTCGCTTAAATCTCTGGCTTCCACAATTATTTTTAAGTCCTTATTATTATCTTTTAAATATTGTTGTGTTTTTTTAATGGCATTTGTTATTCCTCCGGCAAAATCAATATGATTATCTTTAAGCATTATCATATCATATAAAGCAAAGCGATGATTTACGCCTCCACCTATTTTAACTGCCCATTTTTCTATGGCTCTAATTCCGAGTGTAGTTTTACGCGTGTCTAAAACTTTGGTTTTTGTTCCTTTTAACAAATCTACAAATTGGCGTGTTTTGGTCGCAATAGCACTCATTCTCTGCATCGCATTAAGCACCAATCTCTCGGCTTTTAAAATCGATTGTGAGCTTCCGGAAACATAAAAAACAACATCACCATATTTTACAGTTTCACCATCGTTTATTAATGTTTCTACTATTAAATTGTTATCAACTTGATTAAAAATCATTTTGGCAAATTCTACACCTGCAATCACACCGTTGTCTTTAACTAATAATTTGGCTTTTCCTGTTGCCGTTTCCGGAATGCAAGCAAGAGAGCTGTGATCACCATCACCTACGTCTTCGCGAATAGCATTTTTAATAATTAAATCAAGTTCAGTTTGAAATTGTTTTTCTGAAATCATTTTTTTCTTTTAAATGCGAAAATAAGTTTTAAATTCGCAATATGAAAATAAAACTTTTAGCAATTGGTAAAACAGATGATAAAAATCTTCAAATTTTAATAGATGACTATCAAAAAAGACTAAAACATTATATCGGATTTGAATTTGAAATTTTACCGGACATTAAAAACGTTAAAAACCTATCGCAAAAACAACAAAAAGAAAAAGAAGGCGAACTAATTTTAAAAAAATTAAAACCAACAGACACTTTAATTGTATTAGACGAAAAAGGAAAAGAATTTTCATCGGTTGGATTTTCCGATTTTCTACAAAAAAAGATGAATTCCGGAATCAAACAACTTGTTTTTGTAATTGGCGGTCCTTACGGATTTTCGCAAGAAGTCTATAAAAAAACACAAGGAAAAATTTCTTTTTCAAAGATGACTTTTTCGCATCAAATGTTCCGGTTATTCGTAGTAGAACAAATCTATCGTGCATTTACCATACTAAAAAACGAACCTTATCACCACCAATAAATGTACTCAAAAGAAGAATCGGCACGTATTAGAAAAGAATTTTGGACTAGTTTTGGCAAATCCTTTCCACGAAAGTGGTTACTCTATAATACCAAAATAAAAGATTTCAGCTTTAAATTTGTAGCCGATAAAAATAAAGCAATGGTGTGTTTGGATATCGAACCAAAAGATGATTTTTACAAAGAATATTATTATGATAAAATTTCTTCGCTAAAAAATATTTTAAAAAACGAGTACATAAAAGATGTTGTTTTTGATGCCACTTATAAATTAGACAACGGAAAAATTATTAGTAGAATTTACACCAAAATGCCCAAAAAATTTAATATTCACAACAAAAACACCTGGCGAAATGCTTACGAGTTCTTTGTAAAAAACATGGCTGCTTTTGAAGAATTTTTCTATGAATATGAAGACTATATTAAGGATTAAAAAATGATTAATCGTAATTAAACCCAAAATATCTAAACAAGTACAATAAAAATAAAAAGTATATCTTTGCAAGCTTAAAAATTTAAAATAAAAACAAACATATTATCGTGTTTATACACTTTAAAAAAATAGATAAAATATGAAAGCCGGAATCGTAGGACTACCAAACGTAGGAAAATCAACTTTATTTAATTGTTTATCTAACGCAAAAGCACAAAGTGCCAATTTTCCGTTTTGTACCATAGAACCTAATATTGGTGTGGTAAATGTACCTGATGAACGATTGGAAAAACTATCGGAAATTGTTAATCCCGAACGCGTACAACCGGCAATTGTAGAAATTGTTGATATTGCAGGTT